>Ga0153923_100677_pt1 | contig 9864 bp, 9 predicted proteins | sample TSNJ007MetaG_FD_104682 | JGI IMG/M metagenome (GOLD analysis project Ga0153923, IMG submission 104682) | Attine ant fungus gardens microbial communities from New Jersey, USA - TSNJ007 MetaG | ecosystem: Host-associated > Fungi > Mycelium > Unclassified | place: USA: New Jersey, Brendon T. Byrne... | reverse complement strand
TGAGATTTTGTCCGGTCTCTATCCGGTCATGTGCAACCAGATTCATGTGAAGGATGGCAATGGTGCGATGAGCGGCGGGCTTTTGGGAACCGGTGATTCAAACTTTTATGAGACGGTTGGCTGGTTAAAAGAACACCAATTCAGCGGATATATGATGCTGGAGAATTATTATGACCAGCTGCCGCTGCGGTCACTGGCTGATAATCCTTATGATCTGCTGCGTGAAGACATCCGGATCTTGAAAGAAGCAATTACATAATATTTCATAACATTGTGAGCGTTGAAAGGAGAAATTAGATGAAAGTAGCAATTATCGGAACCGGGCGCATTGGCCGGGTTCATATTGAAAATATCAGTACTGCCGTTCGGGAAATGGAGATTATGATGGTTGCCGATCCCTATTTAACTGCAGAGAGTGAGGCATTTGTAAAGCAGTTTGATATTCCGGTATTAACAAAGGATGTGGAATCGATCTTTACCAACCGTGAGATTGAAGCAGTCCTGATTTGTTCCTCCACGGACACCCATGCCGATTACGTGATCAAGGCTGCGGCAGCTGGAAAACATATTTTCTGCGAAAAGCCGGTGGATCATGACGTGAATCGGGTCCGGGCCGCATTGGCCGCAGTGGAAAAAGCCGGCGTCAAAATGCAGATTGGTTTTAACCGCCGCTTTGATCATAATCACCGCGGGGTTTATGAAGCAGTGCGCAGCGGCGCGATTGGAACTCCGCATATTATTAAGATCACTTCCCGGGATCCGCAGCCGCCGACCATCGATTATGTAAAACGCTCAGGCGGACTGTTCTATGACATGATGATCCATGATTTTGATATGATTCGTTTTCTGGCCGGCAGTGAAGTGACAGAAGTGTATGCAAAAGGTGCCGTTTTGGTGGATCCGGCGATTGGTGCAGAAGGAGATGTGGATACGGCATTAGTTACCTTAACCTTTGAAAATGGAACGGTTGGGGTGATTGATAACAGCCGGCAGGCAGTGTACGGTTATGATCAGCGGGTTGAAGTGTTTGGCTCCGAGGGTGCGGTTCAGAATGAAAATGATATCCCCAACACGGTGGTTATTTCCCGTGCCGACAGCGTTACTTCGGGAACTGCCTATAAGGTGATGTGGGACCGCTATACCCAGGCCTTTATTGCTGAAATGAAAGCATTTGCCAACGCAATTGCAAATGATACCGTTCCGGAGGTTACCGGTTTAGACGGTCTCTATCCGGTATTAATGGCGGCAGCAGCAACAAAATCAGTAAAAGAAGGCCGAGTGGTAACAATTTCAGAGGTAGAGTAGAAAAGGAGCAGACGATGGGAATAAGTATTTGCGGTGCACCCTGCTGTTGGGGGGTTGATGATATCACGAATCCCAATCTTCCGAGCTGGCAGAGAGTGATGAGCGAAGCCCATGAGGCTGGCTACCGGGCGATTGAACTGGGTCCTAACGGTTGGATTCCGACCGATGATATGGAAATGGTGACGGCTGAATTAAATAAGAATAACCTGGCAATCGTTGCAGGTACGATTTTTGATGACATGCTGAGCGAAGAGAATTATGAAAAGTTACTCCATCAGGTTGATGGGATCTGCAGGCTCATCACCCAATTGCCACCTTTGCCCACAGAGGACGGCCAACGCTGGCCAACCCCATATATGACAATTATGGACTGGGGCCACGATGAACGGGATTATGCTGCGGGGCATTCAGACCGGGCCGCACGGTTGGGCGAAGAAGAATGGGATCAAATGATGGGTCATTTTAAAGGCTTGGCCGAACGGGCAAAGAGTTATGGCGTTCGTCCGGTGATGCATCCTCACTGCGGTGGTTATATTGAATTTGGCGATGAAATCGATCGCTTGGCGGAAGCCATTCCCAATGATTTGGCGGGGCTTGTTCTGGATACCGGTCATCTGCAGTATGCCGGGATGGACCCGGTTGAATGGCTGCGAAAATATAAAGACCGTCTGGATTATGTTCATTTTAAGGATATTGATCCAAACGTCTATGGGGAAGTGATGAACGAGCATATCCGCTTCTTTGATGGCTGTGCAAAAGGATCAATGTGCCCAATTGGGCAGGGCATGATCGATTATAAAGCGGTTGCCAAGGTTCTTGATGAAATTAATTATCATGGCTACATAACCATCGAACAGGAATGCGATCCCCGTAATGTTGACAGCAGCCTTAAGAATGTAAAAGCAAGTGTAGATTTTCTAAAGAAGATAGGGTATAACATCTAACGATGTCTATGGAAAGGAAACATTATGAAAGAAGTTAAAATTGGCCTTGTCGGGGCGAATTGGATGGGCATTTATCATTCGATTGGTATTACGAATGTACGCCAGGCATATGGCGATGTATTGCCTGTTTTTGAAATGGTTGCTGATTTGAATGAGGCGGCGGCAAAGGCGGCGGCGGTGCGATTTGGTTATAAAAGCATAACTACTGACTGGCACGATGTGATCAGCAATCCGGAGGTAGATCTGGTTATTATTGCCACACCTAACTTTACCCATGCCGAGATTGCCATCGCCGCAGCCAACGCAGGCAAACATATCCTTTGTGAGAAGCCAATGGCAAATCATCTGGCGGATGGCAAGGCAATGGTTGATGCAGTTGAGAAAGCCGGTGTTAAGAGTCTGGTCGATTTCATTTATACCAAGTGCCCGGCCAATATCCTGGCCAGAGATTTGATGCAGTCAGGCGCTTTAGGTGAGTTTGTTACCTTCCGGGGGGAGTTTGACTGTTCTTATTGTGCAGATCCCAAGACCCCGGCAACATGGCGGCAAATGGCTAAAATAGCTGGAACCGGTGCTTTGGGAGACCTGACGGCCCATATCATCAGTTTGTCCGATATGATCGTCGGTAAGCCGATCGCAGAAGTATTTGCTTCCTGGGATGTTGTGTATCCACAGCGTCCGGACAGCCGTGACCAATCAAAGACAGTGGACATTGATACCGATGATCAGATCTATATTATTGTCAAATACGAAGATGGCCGGATCGGTTCGATGTCATCCAGCCGGGTTTCGGTGGCCCGCCCGGATAGTCTTAGCTATGAACTTCAGGGCAGTAAAGGGGCGGTTAAATTTGAACTGTCACATATCAATGACCTGCAGTATTATTCCCATGATTGTCCCGCTAATGAACGCGGCTATAAGACCATCAAAGGGAATACCCGCAACGGTGACTATGGGCGGTTCTGCGGAACTGACGAGCTGGGCATTTCCTATGGTGATGTGATGGCAATTCAGGCACATGATATCTTATCGGCAGTGGTAGATGATCATCCGATCGGTATTGATATTGCTTATGGCCATTATGTTGACACGATTCTGGCAGCGATCGAACAGTCAGCAAAAGAAAACAGATGGGTTAAAATTTAAATATGGGTGGCAGCGATGACCTTGGCAGATCAGTGACCGGGTATCGCTGCCACTGAAGGTTCTATCAGGGTATTGCAATTTCTCGTAAATCAGTCCGAAAAAATATCTCCACAACGCTAATTTTACAACAAGATCACGATACCGCAATTTCTGTTTGTAATGTTAAAATTACTATATAGAAAAGACTTGTGGACCGATTTTTTATGCCGGTCCACATGAGAAGAGGAGGAGAAAAATGTTAAAGCGAGAGAACATCAAGCTAGGTATTGCCCCCATTGCATGGACGGAAGATGACATGCCGGAGTACGGAAAGGAAGCGAATTTCCTTCAGACAATCAGTGAAATCGCATTGACCGGCTATGAGGGAACAGAAATCGGCTGTTTGTATCCACATGATGCCAAGATACTAAATGAGGAGTTTGCACGAAGAGGAATTGAAAATATTACCCAGTGGTTTAGTGCCTACATAAATGAACTTCCATTCTGGCAGGTGGAACGAGATTTCAGGGATCATATGTACTTTTTAAAAGCTGCCGGCGCACAACTGATCAATGTATCCGATCAAAGCTTTAGTGTCCAGCACCGTTCCAGCACAAGCTTCTTGGATAAGCCGGTATTGAACGAGGAGCAATGGCAGGAACTGGCCGAAGGGCTTAACAAGTTGGGAAAAATTGCTGTGGAACATGGGATGACGATTGTCTATCACCATCATATGACAACCACCGTTCAGACCGCTGCCGAAGTGGATCAACTGATGGAACTGACCGACCCGCGGTATGTGAGTCTGATCTTAGACACGGGGCATTTGGCATTTTCCGGTGATGATCCGGTTGCTGTCCTGGAAAAGCATTTTGACCGGGTCAAACATATTCATTTGAAGAATATCCGTAAAGACGTGGTAGAACGCTGCCGCAAAGAACGGATCAGCTTTTTGAAGGCCGTCCTGGAAGGGGCCTTTACTGTACCGGGTGATCCGGAAGGATGGGTAGATTTTCCGGCGGTATTTAAGATTTTAGAGGAGCGGGAATATAAGGGCTGGCTGGTAGTTGAGGCGGAACAAAACCCATATATCTATAATCCCTTTGATTATGCAGTAATGGCGCGCAAGTACGTCAAAGAACTCACCGGAATCTAAATATAACAGTAAAAAAAACAAGCAGACGAAAGGAAGAAGTAAAATGAAGAAATTAAAAATAGGTATTATTGGTGTGGGCAGATTAGGGTATGAGCATGCTTCCAATATAGCGAATCGTGTTCCGAATACAGAGCTGGTTGCAGTGTGTGACGCCAATCAGGAGCGGGCCGAAGCAGTGGCCAGGGAATTGGATGTTGCCGCAGTTTATACCAATGCCAAAGCTCTTTGTGCAGATCCGAATGTAGAGGCTGTCGCAATCGTTACGAATACCGATTCCCACGCAGAGATCATTAAAATTGCAATGGATGCAGGAAAGCATGTGTTCTGTGACAAACCGCTTAGTGAAACCGTGGAAAAATGTAAAGCGGCTGAAGAAGCTGTCGCTGCTCATCCGGAATTAACCTTTATGCTGGGCTTTATGCGTCGCTATGATAAGTCTTATGCGATGGCGAAACAGAAAATAGATAACGGCGACATCGGCGATGTGATCTTAGTCCGCTGCTATTCTCAGGATCCGATTTCCATTATTGAGGGAACGCTGGAATATGCACCGCGCTCAGGCGGTCAGTTTATCGATATGAATATCCATGACATCGACTTGATTCGCTGGCTGACGAAGTCAGAACCGAAGAAGCTGTGGTCGATTGGTGGCTGCTATGAATTTAAACAATATCAGGACTGGGATGACGGCGATAATGTATCGACCATGATGCAGTGTGAAAATGATGCGATGGCATTCATGTATGCCGGTCGTGCAGCCGCTCACGGCTCCCATGTGGAAACAGAAATCGTTGGTACCCGCGGAACTTTGCGTATCGCCGGTGTTCCGACCAACTCAATGCTGGAAATAATGAGTGAGCACGGAGTGTGCCAGGAGTGCTATCAGGATTTTGTCACCCGTTGGCATGATGCATATGTGACCGAGCTGGAGGTGTTTGCTAATTGTGTCATCAATAAGGAAGCCGCCACCCCAACCGTCATTGACGGAACAAAAAATACGGAAATTGCATTCCGCTGTAAAGAATCTTTTATGAGTGGCAATATGATTACGTTATAAAATGCAACTGCTAACATAATGACATGAGAAGAGGAGAGAGGGAATGAAAAAAGTAAGAATAGGTTTGATCGGAGCAGGAAGAATTGGCAAACTGCATGGTGAAAATCTTGCTCACGCGGTAGCGCAGGCAGATCTTGTGGCAGTGGCGGATCCGATGATGAATGATGAGATGAGAAGCTGGGCGGAAGGGATGAACATTAAAAAATGCTATCATGACCCGGAAGCAATTTTAAAGGATCCCGAGATCGATGCGATCTTCATCTGTTCGGCAACCAATACCCATGCTGACTTAATTAAGCGCGGAGCAATGGAAGGGAAGCATATCTTTTGTGAAAAACCGATCGATACAGATCTTAAAAAGATTGAAGAAACCCTTGAAGTCGTCAAAAAGGCAGGCGTGAAGCTGCAAGTTGGGTTTGTCCGCAGATTTGATCACAATCATAAAAAAGTACGTGATACGGTAGCGGAAGGAAGACTGGGAAATGTTCATGTGGTAAAAGTTACCTCCCGCGATCCTGATCATCAGCCAATGGAGTATATCAAAGTATCCGGCGGCATCTATATGGATATGACGATTCATGATTTTGATATGGTTCGTTACCTGGCGGGCAGTGAAGTGACGGAGGTTATGGCTTATGGTGCGGAGTTAAGCGGTGCCGGCTATGCCGACTTTGGCGATGTTGATACCACCATCGTGATGATGAAGTTTGAAAATGGCGCATTGGGCGTTATTGACAACAGCAGAGCGGCTCATTATGGTTATGATCAGAGGAGCGAGGTGCACTGTGACAAGGGCTGTGTTCAGGTGGCCAATGACCGGAATGACATGTCGATGATCTCCACTGCCGATGGTGTTGAGCTGTCAAAACCAACATGGTTTTTCCTGGAACGCTACAATCAGGCATTTATTGCAGAGGCAGTGGCGTTTACGGAAGCGGTTTTAAATAATACCCCAACCTTGGTCAATGGCGACGATGGATTAGCTCCCGTGAAAATTGCCATGGCTGCGGCGAAATCATTGAAAGAAGGTCGTCCGGTAAAGGTGGGTGATCTATAAAATGGATCAGATAAAAGAAAAACCGTTATCGGTAGGGACCAGGGTTTCCTATGGATTTGGTGATACAGCGTGCAATATCGTGTTTGGCATGATCTCAACCCTGCTGACTTTGTTTTATACCGATTATGCCGGCATTCCCGTTGTAACGGTTGGTTTGGTCATGCTGATTTCCCGCATCTTCGACGGAACCTCAGACATTATCATGGGATTCATTGTCAACCGGACCAAATCAAAATGGGGCAAAGCCAGACCCTGGATCCTGTGGATGAGTGTTCCTTACTGTATTTCAGCGGTGTCGCTGTTCCTGGTTCCGCAAACGAATATAACGCTGCAGTTCTGGTACATTTTTATTACCTATAACCTGTGTACCACCGTATTCTATACGGCAATCAACGTACCATACGGAACCTTATCCACGATGATGACCCGTTCTTCGCAAGAGCGTGATATGCTCTCCATTTTTAGAATGTCGATGGCGCCAATTGGCCGTATTATCGCGGTAACATTTACAATGCCGGTGGTCAAGCTATTTGGTGATGATCAGGCAGCCTGGGTAAAAGCAATGGCAATGTGGGTCATACTGGCCTTCATTATGCTGGTAACCTGCTTTATGAAATGTAAAGAGACGGTTCATATCGAAGCAGCGGCGAAAACGAATGTTCCTTTTGGCCAGAACATCAAGGCATTACTGACCAATCAGTACTTTTGGTCCACCTTGATCCTGTGGACGGTTACCTGTGTCCATGGAACGATCGTCGGAACAACGCTTCCCTATTACTGTAAATATATCTTCCGGAATGACACCTGGATGTACAGCCTCTTATATTTTGCCGAAGCCGGAACCTTGATCGCAGGTGCCATGCTGTGTCCGTTTTTGCTGAAGAAGCTGGGTAAACGGAATCTTTCGTTGATTGGTGCCGTGATTGCGGTAATAGCCCACATGCTGCTTTTGCTGAATCCTTACAGTTTCAAATGGGCTCTTGCGACCAGCATTGTCAGAGCCTTAGGGGAAGCACCGCTGACGGCGGTTGTCTTCGGAATGATGGGTGATGTTATTGAATTTGGTCAGTGGAAGAGCCATATCCGACAAGAGTCATTGGTTTTCGGCGGCGGTTCGCTGGGCTTTAAGATTGGTACCGGCATTACCAGTGCAGTTATATCAGCGATGCTGAGCAACGCCGGTTATTTAAGCTCTACCAGCGGTACGATGATCCAGCCTGAAAGTGCGGTGAATATGATAAGGAATATCTATGTATGGGGACCGACCCTGATCTGGATCGTTGCCGTCATCGTCCTGGCCGTTTATCAATTGGACAAGAAATATCCGCAGATCATGGAAGAACTTGGTGAAAGAGAAGCAAGAGGTGAATTATAGGAGGAGTAAGGAATGCTGAAGCTTGGATATAATGAAGCAACATGTAAAGAGAACTCAAATGTAAAAAGAGATTTAGAATTGTGTGAAAAGTATGGTTATGACTATATTGAGCTGCGTCTTGATATGCTGAAAGAGTATTTAAAATATAATACACTGGATGACTTAAAGGACTTTTTCGCAAAAAGTAAGATCAAACCGTTCGCCTTTAATTCCATTGAAAATATTAACTTCTGTTCAGCCAAAGAATGGGAAGAACTGGTTAATCTATTTACCTTTGGGTGTAAGCTTGCGAAAGAAATTGGAAATCCGTATATCATTGTCGTTCCGACGATGACGGATGAAATCTGCACAAAAGATGAAAGAGAAGTGTTTGAGGACTCTGTTGAAGTGCTGAATAAACTGGCGGATATTGCCGAGCCTTACGGCGTCAGGCTGTCGTTCGAACCAATCGGAGACCGCCGCTGGTGCTGCAACAGTCTGCGGCAGGCCCTGGAAATCGTGGCGGCAGTTGACCGTGACAGCGTGGGATTGACCGTCGACTGTATTAATTTCTACATGCATGATAAGGCGGCAGATGTTGAATTTATCAAGAAGATTCCGAAAGAAAAGTTATTTGTATTCCATATCAATGACTGTGAAGATCTTCCGCTGGGAATTTTGGACCACTGCCACCGATTAATGCCTGGTTTAGGAGCGATACCGGTAGCAGAGATCGCTGATGCGATGAAAGCGGCCGGATATGATGGCCCTGCCTGCCTGGAACTGTTCAGACCGGAATATTGGAATATGGCGGCAGATGAGGTAATTAAAATGGGCGCGGAGGCGACGAATCAATTTCTGTAGTAAAAAACAGTAGCAATTTCTTGAAAAAAATGCTATAGTGGAGAAATAAAAAGTAAATAGATGTTAGCGGGGGAACTCTTTGAGTTGAGAAGGTAAAACCTGACCCTTTGAACCTGACGGTTAATACCGGCGTAGGGAAGCGATTTTTAAAGTATCATTTCATGAGTCTTTTCCTACCAGGAGAAGGCTCTTTTTTTTGCGAGGAGGAAACGATGATTGTAAACGGTAAGGAAATTGTATTGCAAAAAGAAAGTTCCATTATGGAATTTCTGGAAAAGGAAGGTTATGATCCGACGAAAGTAGCTGTTGAAAAAAATGGCATCATTGTACCCAAAATAAAATTTGAAACAGAAATGCTTTCGGACATTGACAAAATGGAAATAGTTTGTTTTGTAGGGGGTGGTTGATGATACCCAATCGTGAGGAATATGAAAGCATGATGGCGGCGCGGCATACGCCGGCAGTACATAACAAACTGAAAGAAGGAAAGGTAGCCGTCGCCGGATTGGGGGGACTTGGCTCCAATATTTCGGTAATGCTTGCCCAAGCCGGCGTAGGAAAACTCCTGCTGGTGGATTTTGATGTAGTTGAGCTTAGCAATTTAAACCGGCAGCATTATGATCTGACCCATTTAGGAATGTTAAAAACGGATGCACTTAAGAAGCAGATTGAAAAAATAAATCCATTTATCGAAACGGAAACCGGTACGTTAAAAGTAACGGAAGAAAATGTTATGACGGTTTTTAACGGTTACCCAATTGTCTGTGAAGCATTTGACAATCCCCAATACAAAGCAATGCTTGTCAATGCGTTGCTGGCGCAAGGTGGGCAGACCATTGTCGCCGCTTCCGGAATGGCAGGTTTTGACAGTGCGAATACCATCAAAACCAGGCAAAGGTTCAAGAACTTATATGTATGCGGTGATTTTAAAACACCGGTGCAGGAAGGCAGCGGTCTTATGGCGCCGAGAGTTGCAGTTTGTGCCGCCCATCAGGCCAATAT
>Ga0153923_100676_pt1 | contig 9878 bp, 7 predicted proteins | sample TSNJ007MetaG_FD_104682 | JGI IMG/M metagenome (GOLD analysis project Ga0153923, IMG submission 104682) | Attine ant fungus gardens microbial communities from New Jersey, USA - TSNJ007 MetaG | ecosystem: Host-associated > Fungi > Mycelium > Unclassified | place: USA: New Jersey, Brendon T. Byrne... | reverse complement strand
TAGGTGTGATAGGACATGAGGGAAGCACTATATTAGTGATTCTGAATGGGTTACGACTTCTCAGATGATCTGTAACAAATATGTTGACATATTGGTGTTTTTGAAACATAATAGTTACTAGATGATAATTATTATAATTAAGAATTTGAAATATATTTTACACACACTATTATTTTATTGGGGGAAGCCTATATGTACAAATCTATTATTGTTGGAACAGGTCCAGCAGGATTAACCGCTGCCATCTACTTGGCTCGTGCGAATATGAAACCACTCGTTATTGAAGGACCACAACCAGGTGGACAATTAACTACAACGACTGAAATTGAGAATTTCCCAGGGTTCCCTGATGGTATTATGGGTCCTGACTTGATGGATAACATGCGTAAACAAGCCGAACGTTTCGGTGCAGAGTTCAGAACAGGATGGGTCAATAGTGTAGATCTAGAGAATCGTCCATTTAAGCTGAATGTAGAGGGAATCGGAGAATTAGTGACTGAGACGCTTATTCTTTCCACTGGCGCGACAGCTAAGTATCTAGGTATTCCTGGTGAGCAGGATAATATCGGACGTGGCGTAAGTACATGTGCAACGTGCGACGGATTCTTTTTCCGTGGGAAAGAGATTGTAGTTATCGGTGGCGGTGATTCTGCACTTGAGGAAGCCAACTTCCTGACTAGATTCGCATCCAAAGTAACCCTAGTTAACCGTCGTGAAGAATTACGCGCTTCGAAAATTATGCAGGATCGTGTTCGTGCTAACGATAAAGTAGAGTGGTCTCTGAATCGTACGCCACTTGAAGTATCTGCAGGTGAGAAGGGTGTTAATGGTCTTAAAGTGCTTAACAATCAGACAGGTGAAGAAGAACTGATTGAAGCAAGTGGTGTGTTTGTAGCGATCGGTCACCATCCGAACACAGCATTTCTAGGTGGGAAAATCACTACAGATGCGAATGGATATATTGTTGTGACACCAGGGACATCTGAGACGAATATCCCAGGAGTATTCGCTTGTGGTGATGTTCAGGATACGAAATACAGACAAGCGATTACGGCGGCTGGTAGTGGCTGTATGGCAGCAATGGACTGTGAAAAGTATATTGAAAGCCTTGAATATAGCGAGGTTAAGATTTAATATAGCGAATGAGAGTGCTCATGTTAGGCAGTATAAGGTTTGAAGAAGTAAGAACAGCATAAATAAAGGAGAGATTATCATGGAAAATGTTATCGTGTACACAAGTTCAAATTGCCCTCATTGTCGTCAGGTGAAAGGATATTTGGCTGACAAAGGGATTCAATATGAAGAACGTAATATTGAGACAAATGATGACTTCGCTCAACAAGTATGGGATATGGGACTTAGAGCTGTTCCTGTTACTGTTATTGGTGAACATAAGATTGTGGGTATGAATACGACACAGTTCAATAAAGCATTGAATCCAGAAGCTTAATTTATAAATGGAGAAAGGCTTCACCTTCCAATTAGAGGAGGGTGAAGCCTTTTTTGTGTACCATAATTAGATAAGTTAGGTTAGGTTAAGATGTCATATGTTATATGACATCACTAGATGTGAAAGCTAGAATTTTAAGATTACCAACTATTCATGTAGCCTTGTCAAAAAAATATCAGCATGCTGGCTTGGAATACTACATACGTAAGTACACCTGCAAAGATTAGCGTAAATCCGGACTTACGCTTGGCTTGGAAGAATCGCAAGATGGCGAGGCTGAATAATGGAGCAATCACCAGCAAAAATAATAATACAGTGATGAACATTTGTGCCGAGATATTAGAAGTATCAACGTAGGTCAAGGAACCTCTCTCCATTTCATAAATAATATGACTAAAATCACAATCGTTATTTCTATTATAACGAAATTCTTCCGTCGTGACGCTATAAAAGAAGGCGAAAATGCGAATTATAGTTAAATCATTCCTGTAAATGGGCAACGGTGGAGAAGTGAAAAACGGTCGGATAAGCTAGTAAGGAATTTTCATATATTCTACGCATATATTTAAATATTGGAGATCGAGGATCGTGTTATGGAAGGAGAGACGACGTATGTTACAATATTTGTGTGAATTTAGTAGAGAAAGGCAGGGTATGCATGAGAGAAGGTCGCTATCGACTTGTAAAAGTGCTGCTAATCGGAATGTTAATGGCGGTTGCAGTTCCACGAACCGTGAACTTTGAGCAGGCCTTTGCTGCTTCCAAATCTACTGTAGTGAGATCCGTAAGTGACATTCAACAGCTATTACTAGAAGCTATGAATAACACTCAAGTGAATGTTACCTTTGTATACAAGGGCAAGACGAAGGCGCTCAAATCGCAATTGAAACAAGCATTAGATCAAGCGATGGAGAGCGATCCATATATTAATTATACGATTGCAAGTTATGGTTATTCATATCGTGGTAGCCCTAGTGCCGCAGATGTTACGGTTAAACTCAGTTACCGCGAGACGGCCCAAGAAACGGCATATGTGGAGAATCGGGTAAAGACAGTACTGAAGGAAATCATTGTTCCAGGTATGAATGATCATGAGAAAGTCAAAGTCATCCATGACTGGATTGTAACCCATCTGCAATATGATAAGACGTTGCAGAAATATACCGCATATGAGGGACTCAGTACGGGAAGTGCAGTGTGTCAGGGGTACTCCCTTTTGACGTACAAAATGCTGAAGGAATCGGGTATACAGAATAAAATCGTAGAGGGGACTGCCACACCAGAGGGTAGTCGCACAAGCCAGCTGCACGCATGGAATTTAGTTCTGATCTCGGGTAGTTGGTATCACTTGGATACAACTTGGGATGATCCGGTTCCTGATCAGAAGAACGTTGTGGGTATAGAATATTATCTGCGCAATGATAAACAGATGCGTAAAGACCATACATGGTCTAAGCCGTACCCAGAAGCTAACACACTCTATCGAAGTACACTTGCGGCACTTGTTCAAAAGGGAGGAAATAAAACATCCTTTTATAAGAAGTTGGTGAAGGATCTTCAGTATCAGCTCTATGAGAGAAGTGAGATTGTATCTTCCTCTCTGCAATTGAAAGCGAAAGCTAAGGACACCATACAACAAGGCGACAAGTCGATCGTATTCCGGTTTCATGGTGATGAAGCTACATTGATTGAAGCTCTTCAACAGTTATACACGCTGAATATCAAGGGGATATCCTATAATCATAGCCCCTTCGAAGAGACCGGGGATTTGAAGGTAGTTGTTACTTGGAAGTGAAAGAGAGTTATATGTGAATATGCAAAGAGAGAAGGGCATAGATTCTGCTCTTCTCTCTTTGTGTATTATTGAAAAAGGTTTCATCAATTATTTGCTCTTCTTAATCCATGCTGCAATATCGTCAATTATATTCGATGATACGTTAGAAGGCAGAGCATATTCTTGACCTGTAGAAACACCGCTGTATGCGTTAAGAAGATGTGTCACGTTAGGATAAGATTTATATTCCACATCTTTCCTATTCTTCAACTCACTTTTCCAAGCATTAAATTCAGAGAGAGATACCTGATAGTCATTCTCCCCTTGTATCACTAGCATAGGTCCACTTTGTTTCTTGGCGAGATCAGTTGGTTTATAATCTCTTTGTTCGAACCACCAATAGGCAGGCTGAATTGGGAAATTCTCAGGTAAATGGTCGACTGAATATTGTGGGTCGTTTACGGTTGAAATAATGGATGACCACATAGCAACTTGGGTTTCATAAGGTGCAGTATCTTGGCCTAATCCTTTCATACGACTAATGATTTCTTTAAGTTGAACAGCTAATACATCAACATATTTTGAACTTGGTCCAGCTAAAAGAATAGTACCTGCGATATCACCACCAGTGTCGGCGGCAACAATTAGCGGCATCGCGAATCCACCTTGGCTATGGCCTGCGACATAGATGTCAGAAGAAGCAATCAAAGGATTTGATTTCAATAACGCCACAGCAGAGATAGCATCATCTACAGTTTCATTCTTCAAGGTGAATTTAGGGTTGGTTGCGACCTTAAAGGTATGCTCATAAGTTACCTTGTCATATCGGAGAACGGCTATCCCCTTCGCAGCGAGGCCGACGGCAAGATCACGTAATGGCTTGGCACCGCCAGTTGATGAATCTCGATCGCTAGGTCCAGAGCCGTGTACCAGCACAAGCGCAGGAAAAGGACCCTTGCCTACTGGCATAGATAGCGTTCCTGGTAGTGCCAACGTACCACTTCCAACGGTGACTTCTTGTTCCGTATAGGATGTTGGATTATCATAAGAAGGCTTCTGATAAGTCGATGGGCTTGCTGGAGCAATATTCAAATCATCGATTTGTCCTTTTTGGTTCAGGCGTAATGTGATACTGAAGGGAATGGTGTTAGACTTGATGTTGTAAGTTACATTTCTATGAACAGCATTTGTTTTCTCCGACTTAAGTGGCTCTTCAATCGATTTACCATACGCTTTTTCAAAGCTTTCCCATAACGTATCTAGCATTTGTGTAGGTAAGGTCTGTTTCAACGTGGGACTCAGATATTCAGCAGCTTTGGTACCATTTCCGGATTTTAACTGATCGAAGAACAGATCTGCGGTATCGGTAGATACTGTTTCTTTACTAGCGAATACGTTCTTAATGAATTCCACAGGCATAACGGCTTGATTAGAAACAATGCGAAGGGGTCCAGTTAAGGCGACAGATTTACCATTCACGATTGCTTGTGAATTGCCTATGGTAAGTATCAACGTTGTTGTGCCCTTGGTGAGGGTGATTTTGTGAGAAGTTTGATCCCATTTCACTTCAGCGCCAAGATTCTTCGCTGTTTCACGAACTGGTGCGATTGTTTCCTTCTGCTGTGACGCGGCTGAGACCGATGCCATAGGAATTGCTAAACTTAATGCGATAGAAGCAAGTGTGATGGAACGTATTACTTTGTTTTTCATAATCATTCTCCTTGTTATAATATCAAGCCACACCTAGCTAATAAATAAAGAGACAACAATGATGATAGCTGTAGTAGCGAGTAAGATGATCCAAGCCAAAGGTCTAGCGAAATTGACTGTCCAACCGATACCCATACGTTTCTCAATCCAGATGGATGGATCCTGAGGATTATAATAAATGCCACCGAGCTTCCAGTGGGAGTCATCGTTGATAGGTTGTGTACTTGAACCCATGGAAGGTTTGCCAATACGGCTACCTCCTTGACCCGTTGTGAATGCAAGGACCAATGCACCTATGATAATGATCGCTGTTATCAGAAAGCTGACTAGGGAGAGTATCTGTACATTGAGTTCGAACAACATATTCAGTTGGATGAAAGAGAATAACAGCACCATAAGAAGTCCAGTGATGATCATAAATAGTGACGATCTACGACGGAATGTTGTATTTTGTTTAATTGAGTTCTCTGGATGATCAGAGCTAAGTTGCTGTTTACTCTGCAGAATAGTCACGTTAATGAACATAAATAAACATGTCATCACGAATTGCATGAGGTTAAGACCCATTACGCTTGTATAGGATTTAGCTACACTACGGGTCACGTTACCTTGAAAGTCGAACTTCATTGCTAATGTATCTGGGAATAGGTTGTAATACTTAAAGGCGAGAGTGGCACTTAAGATGGTTATCAAGAAATGAATGATAAACCACTTATTGGAGAAGATTAGTTTGTTGCGTCTAAATCCAGTATCGACAGCGAGGATGGTTGATTTAGGGATGGAAGCTATCGGATGTTCCAATTTGTATTTCTTCATCTTTTAGTAAAACAAAAGATTAATGATCATTGAAATCACAACAAGCGATATGACAGAGATTCCGATGATCATTTCTTGTTGTAAAGCATCACTGAGAGAAGATCCGACGAGACAGAAGAGAAGTAACAGTGTGTAAAGGATGGAGCTAAGGAAGACATACCTTTTGCGTAACGCACGTAAAGGTTCACTATAGTACATATCTGTACTGACCGATATGCCGAAGCTTACGGTATCTCGAGTGAAATAAGGCATGAAGATGACTGACGCTGAGATCGGAAGAAACATGAGGATCAGAATAAGATTGGAAATCCAATACATTAGGCATTCCCCTTTCCATTATACATAATTTCTTTGTGAACTTGTTCGATATTTTGAAGGAGTTGTTCTTTGGTCATTCCACGACATATGGCTTCAGCGATGATCGGTCTTAATTGGTTATGTTGTTTTGACTCATACTCTGGTGTTACCTCAGGCATACCATCAGGTTGAATAACGACACCTTTTTGACGATGTATTTGGATGAAACCCTCTTGTCTGAGTAGATTATAGGCTTTGTTCACCGTGTGTAGATTAACGCCAATATCGGAAGCTAGACCACGGACAGAGGGGAGAGCTTCCCCAAGCTTTAGATCTCCACGGGCAATACCTTCAATAATCTGATTCATAAGTTGCGTATAGATTGGAACATCGGACTGCATATCTAGTTGAATAATCATGTAAGTTCCACCTCCTGCATCTGTTATACTACAAATATAACAGATAGTACTTAGGTTGTAAATTGTGAATGTTATAAATATACAAATAGCACCTCTGATATACAGAAGTGCCATTTAGTCGTTTATTTGTGAGTGCATACTTTAGTTCACTCTATGTAGTTGGTTACGTTTGTTTGGCCATTTGCTGATTGAGAATATCTTGGAAGCTCTTCTTGGGTTCGTTAGAATTTTCTTTCTTAGAGGGACTCATTATCTGTGGGCGGTGGTATTGAGGATGGTAAGGCATAATGTAATTAATGTTCAGCATAGTGATGATTCCTCCTATGTGTTCATGATAAACGATTTTTACGCTATATCTTTCTATACCCGATTCAACCATTCTCAAACAGTTATGCCGCAGCCTACATGAAGTGCACCCCTTATAATAGGTATTGGATAAAACCTCGGTTTTTCTTATGTGTAGCGGTTATACGGTTATAAAAACCTTGTCCAAACTTCGTATGATGCTTCTATTTTTATTGTAAAATGAAAAATTGACAGAAATAATACAGGTCTGTATAATACTGAATATTAAATTAAAACTTGATTAGATATAATCTTATGAAACGCAAAGATTAGGAGTAGTAAAAGCTCATTATTTGGTGGAGAGAGCTGCGGGTTGGTGCAACGCAGTCCAATAATACTTTGAACTTGCCTAGGAGTGGTAAAGTAAATAGAATTGACGGACTATTATTCTATTTGCTTTAACGATTAACCTTCGTTACAAGGTTTTTAAGTAGGGTTCATATAGAACCAATTAGAGTGGTACCGCGGTTTGCTAAGGGCATATCGTCTCTTCTTTCATTTGATGATGAAGGAAGAGACGATATGCCCTTTTATGATTTTAGGAGGTAAGAGGATGGAAAACGACAACCAGAAATTACAGAGAACAATGACCTCGCGTCATATTACGATGATGGCATTAGGTGGAGCTATTGGTGCAGGATTATTTAAAGGAAGTAGTGCAGCCATTGATATGGCAGGTCCATCAGTAATTATTGCGTACTTCATTGGTGGTATTATTTTGTTATTTGTTATGCAAGGTCTAGCAGAAATGGCAGTCCGCAATAGCGAGGCAAGAACCTTTAGAGATTTAGTGCAATCGATTCTAGGGAAATACCCCGCTTATTTTCTAGATTGGATTTATTGGAAGATGTGGGTATTAAATATTACAGCTGAATCAGTGGTTGCGGCAATTTTTATTCAATATTGGTTGCCAGATTATCCGATTTGGATACTTGCATTATCCGTTTCCATATTAGTTACAGCTATTAACTTGTTATCAGTGAAAGTTTTTGCAGAAACGGAATACTGGCTTGCGTTAATTAAAATTACCGTTATTGTGGTGTTCATCATAGCAGGATTAGTATTGTTACTTGTAACATTTGGTAATCATACAGCTGTTGGTTTTTCTAACTTAACGGATCACGGGGGATTCTTACCGAATGGACCAACAGGCTTAATTACTGCAATGCTTGTTGTTATCTATTCTTATGGGGGCACGGAAATTATCGGTATTACGTTAGCTGAAACGAAAAATCCTGAAAAAGTGGTGCCAAAAGCTGTTCGCAGTACATTAGTACGAATTATTTCCTTCTATTTATTGCCGTTCTTTATTATCGTTAGTTTAATTCCTTGGAATGAAGTAAACGGGGTACCAGAGAGTCCGTTTGTGATGGTATTTAAAATGATCGGGATCCCAGGTGCAGACCATATTATGAATGCTGTTGTTCTACTCGCGATTATTTCATCAATGAACTCTGGATTATATGGCTCATCACGCGTTCTGTATACACAAGCTGTGGACGGGCGTATTCCTAAAATCTTTGCACATTTATCGAAAAAGAAAGTTCCAGTGTATGCCATATTGATGTGTACGTTAACTTTATATATGGGTGTAATCATTTCTTTATTTGCAGGAAGTAAAACCTTTGATTTCCTAATGGGTTCACTAGGATACACCGTATTATTTATTTGGTTAATCATTGCGGTTGCGCATCTGAAATCGCGTAAAAAACAGCCAGAAAGAACAAGTGCTTATGTGGTAAAATGGTTCCCCTATACAACTTGGGCAGCAATTATTGCTTTAAGCGCGATCCTTATTGGTATTATTTTCACAACATCTATTATCGTAACAGGTATTACATTAGGCATTTATATCTTTATTACGTTAACTTATATATATAAAGGTCGTTTTCATGAAGATGAAGCTAAGTAGTAGATTAACTAAACGCTTGTTATTGCATAATTAGTTGTAAAGTAGGAATAGCTACACATTACTATTGATAAAACAAAGCCCCATGAAGATATCTTCATGGGGCTTTGTTTTGTATTTTATAAAAGATAGATTATTAATGGATTACCCGTTCTTAATCATTTCACGTAGAACGGTTTGAAGAATTCCACCGTTATGGTAGTAATCTACATCTACGGTACTATCAAGACGAGCTGTAACTGTGAAGTCAAACTTCGTACCATCTTCACGTGTTGCTGTAACAGTCACTTCTTGGTTAGGTTTAATATCATTGTTCACTCCAAGGATATCGAAGGTTTCACGACCATTTAGACCAAGGCTCTTCCAGCTGGAACCATCTTGGAATTGTAATGGTAGAACACCCATACCGACAAGATTGCTACGGTGAATACGTTCGTAACTTTCAGCGATGACAGCTTTGACGCCAAGGAGAGTAGTCCCTTTAGCAGCCCAGTCACGTGAGCTACCAGTTCCATATTCTTTACCCGCGATGACGATTAGGTTCTGTTTATGGTCTTGGTAATCCATGGATGCATCATAGATGGACATCACTTCGTCCGTTAATAGATTTGTAGTTACGCCGCCTTCTGTGCCTGGAGCAACAAGGTTACGAATACGAATGTTGGCAAATGTTCCTCTCATCATCACTTCATGGTTACCACGACGGGAACCGTATGAGTTGAAATCTTTGCGATCTACGCCATGCTCTTTCAAGTAAAGACCTGCAGGGCTAGATGGTGAAATATTCCCCGCTGGTGAGATATGGTCAGTTGTAACCGAGTCACCAAGAAGTGCTAATACGCGAGCAGAGCGAATTTCTTGAATATCCGTTAGATCACTGCCAAGATTCTCGAAGAACGGTGGATTCTGAATGTATGTGGAATTATCATCCCATTCATACAGTTCACCTTCTGGTACAGGAATGTTGTTCCAACGCTCATTGGCAGTAAATACATTCTCATATTTCTGACGGAACATTTCAGGAGTAACTGCCATTGCAATAGCTTCCTTAATTTCCGCTGAAGTAGGCCAGATATCTTTCAGATAGACAGGCTCATTATTCTGATCGTAACCAATAGGATCATTTTGTAGGTCAATATTAACTGTACCTGCAAGAGC
>Ga0153923_100675_pt1 | contig 9878 bp, 9 predicted proteins | sample TSNJ007MetaG_FD_104682 | JGI IMG/M metagenome (GOLD analysis project Ga0153923, IMG submission 104682) | Attine ant fungus gardens microbial communities from New Jersey, USA - TSNJ007 MetaG | ecosystem: Host-associated > Fungi > Mycelium > Unclassified | place: USA: New Jersey, Brendon T. Byrne... | reverse complement strand
GCCGCTAATAAATCCATCCAGGACATTCATGACCGGATGCCGGTTATTCTTCATGGGGAGGAGATGGAGAGCTGGTTGATGGATAAGGGCTTTATTGCTCCGGTATTTGAGCGGGATGATATTGTCTTGCGGCGATTGTTAATGGAATAGGGGGGGCCTGCGGCAAATGCAACGTGGATGGACATGCCATCAGAAAGGAGTAATAAATGAATAAAATAATAAAAAGAGGCTGGATCTTTTGCACCTCCCTTTTTTTATGGTAAAGGGTAGCTTTTTATATGTTTATAATCGGTTAACATAATTTCTCCATTTGGTTGTATATGATAAGTCAATTCGTCTTCACCAACAGGGTTATGGGCACCAATTTGAGGAGTAGTACGAAATTTCACTAAGGTTCCCACATTTTCCTTATCTTCGACGCTTGAAACTTTAGTTTCATAATCGAATACTTCTATATCAGGATTGGTGTAATAGTCTTTAATATCAGCATAAATATTATTTAAGAAACATCTAACTATTATAGTATCCTTGATATTTTCTTCTGTCAGCACTTCTGTATTTACTGTTTGGTTTGATATATGATTTCTGAACTTTAAAAACAATCCTAATAATAACATCATAATAAGTAAAAATATAAATAATAAAATATATTTTTTAGTCATAATAAACCCTTTTCAATATATTGTGTTACAGTATATTTCTTGATGGGTTAAATTATTCATTTTAAGATATTTTAATTTACTTTATTCACAAGGAAATTTGCAATAAATATTTTTAGTACTTTGGCCTCAGAATTCCAGTTCCATACCGTCATAAGATGGAATGAAACCTTTTTCCGCAAATATTGGCGATATTCTCTCGTGTACAGGATTGCAGGAATGGACGAAATGGGTCGCAACAAACTTCGTCGCTGCCACAGCCATTCCTTCCTTCAACATGCGTTCCCGAATTTTAATATTATCCGGCAGCCCCATATGGCCTTCAAAAATCCCCGTCTCCTCAACCATCGTACAATCCAGCACAACACAATCAAAGCGATATGCCTTTAGCCCATCCCAGGCCTCTTCACTAAAGAAGGCACTGTCATGCCCATAAAGCAATGTCTTATTCTTATGACGAATTACGTAAATAAAGCATTCTTCGCGTTTGTCATGATTCGCAGGCAAAGTCCTGACCTGATGCTCTCCCACTTCTATTACCTGAAACAACATAAGTTGATGAAGCTTAAGGCAATGAGATAATTCCTCCCGTTTATCGCCCTTCCATATCACTGTTTCCTGAATTTTTCTGACTGTTGCTTCATTCCCGTATATGTTTAAGATTCGTTCCCTGTCATAAAAAGCCATGGGCGGGATAATTTGTGTTAACCCCATCGGGAAAAGGTGGTCGTCATGAGAATGTGTAATCAATACATGGTTAATCTTTGTCAAATCTAACCCCCGAAATAGAACCTGGGCAAAACTATCCATTGAAAAGTCTATCAATATGTCGTCGTCCACCTGTGCGCAAGTTCTGGTCCGGTAGTTCTTTCCGCCCAGCTGTTTGATCTGTTGGCAGTACTGACACTCGCAAAACACCGCCGGAACACCCTCTGATGCCCCTGTCCCATAAAAACGTATCTTCACTGCCTTATTATCCTCCCTTATGCACTTCACAATCAGCCTTTCACTCCCGACACCACAATTCCCTGGATAAAATATCTCTGGAAAAATACAAATATCACAAGAATTGGCAATGCCACAATCGCCGCTGCTGAAAACACCAGATTCCATTGAATATTATACATTCCGCTAAAAAATGTCAGCCCGACTGATATCGTCTGTTTGGTATTGGAATTTATGAAAATTAACGGTTCCAGATAATTATTCCACTGATCCTGCATCGCCATAATCATCGCCGCCATCAGAGCCGGCTTCGCCTGCGGCAGAATAACATAAATCAGTCTTTGCCACACATTACTGCCGTCTATAACTGCGGATTCATCCATCTCGACCGGGATCCCCATCATACTCTGCCGGATGATAAAGGTATAAAACGGTTTGGCAAAGAAAAATGGCGCAATGATTGGAAACCAGGTGTCTAACAGATGAAGTTTGCTGTAAATAAAGTAGAGGGGCGTCAGAACCACTTCCGTTGGAATAATCATCGTCAAAATCACAATCACAAACATCTGATCCCGGCCACGCCATTTTAGCCGCGAAAATCCATATGCAACAATAGTTGAAGACAGTACCGTACCAAATACCGATATCACTGTAATAATCCCAGAGTTTTTCAGCATCCGGCCAAACTGCAGGGCCTGATAATGATATGCCTCCGGATAATTTTTTAATCTCAATGGCCAAACCCAAAACTTCGGCGGAAACTGGAATAATTGTTCATAGCTCTTCAGTGAATTTAAGAAGAACCAATAAAGCGGAAACATAAAAAGTACTGCCAACACCGTAAGAATAAAATAACAGCTTACTACTCTCCTCTTCATCATTCCCCTCCATAATAAACCCATTTTTCGGAGGACCGAAAAACCAGAATCGTTAAAGCTCCGACTATCACAAACAAAAGTATGGACATTGCATTGGCATACCCCAGCTTGAAATTAACAAACGCATTTTTATACAGATACAGCATATAGACCAGGCTTGCATTGTCCGGACCGCCATCTGTCAGGATCTTAATCAGGGTAAAGGATTTAAAGGCACCAATCAGGCCCATGATCAGATTCATAAACAATACCGGTGTCATCAAAGGCATCGTTATATAAAAGACCTGGCGGAGTTTGCTGCATCCATCCAGATCCGCCGCCTCGTACAGAGAAGTTGGGATCCCCTGAAGACCGGAAAGATTGATAATAATCAGCTTACCAGACTGCCATAAACTAATCAGAACCGTACTTGCAATAATCGTTGCGGTTTGAGAAAGCCAGGATACTTTTCTAATTCCCAATCGGGTTATCAAATAATTGATCACACCAAAATCCGTATCCAGCATCTGACGCCACAATAAAGTAGAAGAAACCACAACAATCAGACACGGAATGTAAAATATGGTCCTGTACACCACAATCCCTCTTAATTTTTGGTTTAACAGGTTCGCCAGCAGAAATCCGAACATCAGCTGTAATGGCACTGCTAAAATGGCATAAATGAAGGTAATTCCCAAAGACTTCCAAATAAGCGGGTCTTTTGTGAACATCGTGATATAGTTCTGAAAACCAATAAACTTAAACTTGGAAAGAAAACTATAATTCGTCAGACTCATCCCAAAGGCCAGGAGCAGAGGAATAAGCGTAAAGCCTATTACCCCCACCAGCCAGGGAGAAATCATCAATAATCCTGTTCTTAACTGTTTCTTTTCCTTCTTGCTCAATTTCACCATCATAGTTTGCTCCTTTTAGCATTGCCGTGCTACTGGTTAAACTGTGCCTTATTTTCATCCATGACTGTGTTAATTGTTTCATTGGCCGCTTTCAGAGCATCTTCCAGTGTCATCTTGCCGGTATAAGCCTTCCGCAGGGCATCCGTATATTCAGTTACAAACTGGGCATATGGAATGTACTGCGTTAAGGTATTCGGATGAATATAATCCAAAGTCTTTTTATATGCGATAATATTTTCCGGCTGATCACGATCAAAATAGCCATCTCTGACAGACTCAAGCGCAGGAATATAAATGTGTGAATCAGCAAGAATCTGCTGACAATCCGGCTGCACCAGCTCTTCAAGAGCCGCCGCCGTTGCTTCCGGATTTTTAGTGTTTGGATTGACAACCAGACCAAGTACATTGCTGGAGGAGATACGTTTTCCGGTAACAGCATCAAATGGCAACTGCACCACATCCCAGTCAAATGCAGTAATATTACTATAAGACGGAACCTTCCAGATACCGGCTGTAATCATGGCAATCTTACCGCTGATAAACATATCGTCCCCGGATGTTGAGGTTACCACATCCACACTGGGAGAAATTCCTTCGGCATACATACCGATGAGCGGCTGCAAGGCCTCCGCGATACCCGGCTGGTCCAACATACAGGTTTCTTTATTTGTATCAAACATTTCATAGCCATGGGACCAGATCATCTCCCAGGTCGGAATCCGGTCTGCTGCCACATAAAATCCAAACTGCTGGGTTTCCCCGCTGCTGTTTTTAATTGTCAGCTGTTTAGCAAGTTCGGACAAATCATCCCATGTCCAGGTATCCTCGATTTCTTTCAGATCCGGAAGGCCCGCTTCCTGGAAAAGATCTTTGTTATAAGCAATTGCCGTAGCTTCTACCGAAAATGGAATCGCCATCTGTTTTCCTTCAAACTGATAAGTCTCTCTTAATTCAGGACTTAGGCTTTCAAGATATTTAGACAGTGCCGGGGAACTTGCAATGATGTCCGTCAAATCCATCGCCTGGCCAGATGCCGCATACATCTCGAAAGATGGTCTGGTCATCTGATAAAGGTCCGGTCCGGTGCCGCCGGCAATCGCAACCGGAAGCTTCGTCCAGTAATCAGCATTGGCCGTATATTGAATATCGACATTCAGTTTAGGATTCGCTGCTTTTACATATTCGATCTGCCTGGTAAATGCATCCGTTGCTTCTGTGCTCCAGGTCCACCAGGTCACATTCCCGCCTTCCTTTGCTGCTTCCGTCACCCGCTGGCCCCCTGCTGTGCCAGGTGACGGGCTGCCGGAACAACCGGCTAAAATACTGACTGCCATTGTACCGATAAGTACTGTCACAAATGCTTTTTTCATTATTCGTTCTCCTTTTATGTTGTTTTTCTTATGGCTTTTAACTCTTTGGTATAATAGGCAACTTATACATAGATACTAACATTAAACACTACTTTTTTCATTATATTGATGTTGCTGCTTTTTTATTTCATGTTGCAAAAAACAGCATGCCATGATATTATGTGAACACTTGAAAAACTACTGACACTTAGGGGGGCAAACTGCATGGCTAAAAGTAAGCGTAAAAACACATATGGGTATGCCGATTTATCAAACCGACAAGATAATCGTAATATAAAATTTAATAACTTTACACTCAATCCGCCGATAAACACGAATATGGTCGTCTATCAGAGCGGGCACAAGTCGGTCGGTGAACCGGGCTGGCATACCAAGATTGCCACCTATGATCATTACATCATCCACTATATCTTGAGCGGAAAAGGGGTTTATTACACCCCCTCCAAAACATATTCTGCTGGCAAGGGTGATTTGTTTTTGATTAAACCGGAAGAGCTTGTTCATTATCAAGCTGATATTGATGACCCCTGGATTTACTACTGGGTGGGATTTAATGGCAGCGAGACTTTTAAGACATTAAAGTTATGTGGTTTTTCCGATACAGCATTGGTCCGTTCCTATGATCTTGATGATAAATTAAAAGAAACCTTTCATCATTTGGCATACCCCAGTTATAGTACAATTTCACGGGAATATGAATTGCTTGGCAATCTTTACCAGATGTTTTCTCTGCTGATCCATACCCAGCCCCATCAGCCGATTTCAAAATCGGAACAATATTTAACCCGGGCTGTAGAGTTTATTGAGCAGGAGTATTCGTTTTATGACTTGCGGGTGAGTGATATTGCTGCTTATGTGGGGATAGACCGGACTTACTTGTACCGGATTTTTTATGAGTCTTTTCAGATGTCGGTTCAGGATTTTATATTAGAGCAGCGGCTGAAAAAGGCCAAGAGTTTATTAAGATATTCAGATAGCCCGGTTGGACTTATCGCATTTAGTTGCGGGTTTGAAAATCAATCCTATTTCTCTACTATTTTTAAAAAACGATTGGGGCAGACGCCATTGCAGTATCGGAAAGAAGCCGGCTTTATATCTTGACGAATGAGCATTTTCGCTGGTGAAATCTCGAAATATACCGAAAGCCTGCTGCTTTAATTATTTCTTCAGCTTCAGCAAATCCGCCTGCTATATCCTGCAGCCGGTGTGCATCTGACCCTACTGTAATAATCTCACCGCCTAACTGACGGTATAATTTCAAAATTCCCAATGATGGAAGGGGCTCTCTGAGGCAGTTATACAGACCTGATGTATTAACCTCAATCCCTCTTCCACGTTCAATTACACATTTCAAAATCATCTCCAAAGCTTCACCGCATTCTTCCATCCGCAGTGAACGTCCCTGAAAACCGGCATAACGTTTGATCAGATCCAGATGAGCCAGACAATCATACTCTTCATTTTTTGCAATCTGTATCAGTCCATTTACATAACTTTCCCTTAACCTGTCACAATCCGTCTGACTATAGTCATAAAGGTATAAATCCTGATGTTCAACCCGGTGAAAAGAAGCAAGTATAAAATCAAACGGATTATGATTCAGAATATTCCTGGTCGCTTCCGGTTGAATATGAGGCTGTCCGATTTCAATTCCAAAGCCAAGATAAAGCTGGTCTTTCCATCTTTCCCGGCACTCCTCAATGATCGTTCCACATAGTTCCAGATAATGGTTACGGGTTGAACACAGGGCAGAAAAACCTTCAGCCATGTCATAATGATCCGTCACGACGATTTCTGCCAACCCCAGTTCTACTGCGCGCTGGCAAATATCATTAAGTGTCGATTCACTGTCCGGTGAGAATTGACTATGAACGTGATAATCCTGGTTCAGCATAATAACGCCTCCTTCTTACTTCTGCTTATGTTATTAGCATACAAGAATATTACGGCAATTTCATTATGCCCATGTTGAACTTTTTTTCGATTATGTTGCAACAGTAACAGAATACATCATATTCTGTTACCTTCACGCTCATCTGTGGCTCTGCCTCAATCCCAAAGCCCAAAGGGATACGCCAGATTACAAAAATATCCTCTCCCGGCGTATCCCCATTCAGTAACAGTTAACCTGCCCTCATAGCAGCAGTGGAATAAAGTAAAGCCCCAGACAACAGATAATCGTCCAGAATACCCAGATAAAGGCACAGAATCCCCAGGCATCTTTTAGCTTCATACCAACAACCGAAAGTGCCGGAATCAGATAAAGGGGCTGAAGCAGATTGGTTGCCTCATCACCATATACAAATGCATTAATGACATCAGCTGTATTCGCTCCAATCCGTTGAGAAGCTTCTATCAATAACGGGCCCTGAACGATCCACTGGCCACCCTGTGACGGAATGAACAGATTGACAATGGAAGCCGAAATAAATGACCAGACAGGCATGGAACGGGCACTTGCAATAGAAACCAGCCCGCCGACAATAATAGCTGCCAGTCCGGAGCCTTCCATAATTCCCATAATACCGCCATAGAACGGGAATTGAATCATCACTTCACAGGCAAGTCTCATATTATCCTTATGTGCCTCTACGAAAGCACGGGGCGAATTGTACAGGAAGCAGTTAATCGTGATGAACAGGAAAATAATAAAATTCACCGACAGTGAACCCATAATCCCCTTGGTTACGAAGCTGGAAATAATTCCAACCAATCCGGCTAAACCAATAAGCCACATGATAATACGGCTGCCATTCATTTTATCTGCAGGAGAAATTCTTTCGGCTACGTTATAATTGGGTGATGTCTCATCAAGGGCGCTGTTAAATTCAACTGTTTCGTGTTTCGGCGGACGGGTGAAAACAGCAATCAATACAAATGCAACTGCCAGAATGCTCCACAGAATAACATTCATGGGATTATAGGTTGTCTGACTCTGGCTCATAACGCCTATTTTATCTGCCAGAAAATGTCCTTCGGTAGCAAGCAGTGCATAAACAGAAGCGGAGGGTCCCATACACTGTCCAAGAATCATACAGGAATATCCTGCTGCAATCATCATCGGGAAATGCAGTCCACGAATACGTTTGGATAACTGCATAGCCAGAATGGGAGTAACAATCGTACAGAATGCCCAGTTAACAAAACTGGAAGCGTAGCCAAATACCATCAACAGAATCATCGCCGCAACCGGTGTGTGTACAAATGTAGCCAGTTTGCCCAGCAACTTTTGAACCTGCGGCGCTTTTGCGCAGGTGGCACATACAACAACCATAAGTGACATCTGGAATGCAAAGGTAGACTGTGTCCACAGTCCATTGCTCCAATAATTAACCAGAGCAATTGGTCCGCTGTCTGTAAGAATAAGCGATACCAGATATACAATAAATGTCAGAATCAGACAAAAAACAAAAGAATCCGGTATTATTTTTTCAGCAGCAAACTGGAATTTCTTACTTATCTGCCATAATATTGTCCCCTTGGGAAGGGTTTTGCTATCTGCATTATTTGTCATAATAGATTTCCTCACTCTATATAGTTTTTACTTGCCTTCAATTGCGTGATAAGCTTTTTGTTGAATTTATTCTTCAGTTCGACCACCTGTTCAGGAGGATAACAGAAGAAGCCTTCACCACTCTTCATTCCAAGCTTGCCTTCCTGTACTTTCTGACGAAGCAGAGGGCTTGCTTCCTTACGGTTGTCCATGACTCCAAGAAGATTATCTCCTACCGTACACCAGATGTCCAGTCCGCCCATATCCGCAACAACCAGTTGTCCTGTAGTAGCATAGCGGAAAGCAGGACCGAATTTAAGCGCTTTTTCAACATCCTCGGGATCAGCAATGCCCTGTTCCATAATGGAGAACACTTCCCTGGCTACACCCTGTTGAATGCGGTTGGCCACCAGCCCGGGTACATCCTTCTTCACCCGGACGGTCTGTTTCCCTGCTTTTTCATATATAGCAGATACCTCCTGATAGATTTCCTCCGATATGTTGCCAAAGAAGGAAAGCTCTGCAATTGGCATGAGATGTGCCGGATTATACCAATGGCAGACCATCATGCGTTCCTTGCGCTCTTCCGATACTTTTGCCATCATCTCATTAAGGGGAAGGCTGGAGGTATTGGAGGCCAGAATACATGCCGGCTTGCACAACTCATCAAGCTGTTTAAACAAATTCTGTTTCAGCTCCATAATCTCCGGAGTGGCTTCAATCACGTAATCTGCATCACTGACCGCTTCTTTCAGATCATGATAGAAGCTAATGTTCTGAAGTGCTGTCGCTACAGTCTCATGAGTAATCAGTTCGTTATCAGCCATGAAGGTCATCTCCTGACGCATGACATCACCGGCCATCTCAAGCATCTTCTCACTGGTATCATACAGATTAACGGTATATCCTGCAATGGCAAATACTTCAGCGATACCATGCCCCATGGTACCGGCACCCAGAACAGCGATTTTCTGAATCATTGCGTTATCCCTCCTTTAATCCGAGTATTACCCGGGCTTCAGCCGGAGTTGCTGCCTGATTGCCATACTCTTCTACAATGCGCCGTGCGCGTTCTACAAACTGTACATTGCTTTCTGCAAGGACGCCTTTCCTGTAGTAAACGTTATCCTCCATACCAACACGAAGATGTCCGCCCAATGCAACCGTTGAATACAGCATCTCAACCGCAGACTGCCCCACACCAAATGCGCTCCAGGTTGCATCAGGAGCAACAGATTTCATTGTTTCAACCATAAACAGCAGGTTCTTGGTACTGCCTCCAATCCCGTTTGCCGCCCCCATACACATCTGGAAATGAAGCCGGTCTTTTAAAAATCCCTTTTTTACATAATAAGCAGCATTATAGATCATGCCAGGATCAAAAGCTTCAATTTCAGGTTTCACACCGCTTTCATTCATGGTAACAGCAAGCTGTTCAAGGAATTTCGGCGGATTTAAGAACAAGGTACTGTGCTGCCAGTTCATTGAGCCGCAGTCAAAAGACGCCAGCTCGGGTTTCAGCTCCTTAAGATGCAGCTGGCGTGTTTCATCTGTGGCATTCAGATCGCCTGATGTGGTCAGGTTAAGTACAATATCGCAATCCTCATGAGCCTTGATCAGACGTACTGTTTCACGGAATT
>Ga0153923_100674_pt1 | contig 9892 bp, 10 predicted proteins | sample TSNJ007MetaG_FD_104682 | JGI IMG/M metagenome (GOLD analysis project Ga0153923, IMG submission 104682) | Attine ant fungus gardens microbial communities from New Jersey, USA - TSNJ007 MetaG | ecosystem: Host-associated > Fungi > Mycelium > Unclassified | place: USA: New Jersey, Brendon T. Byrne... | reverse complement strand
CACAGCTACAAAGGGGTAATCTCACAACCGGTACAGTAGAAGCTTGCAGCAATCACTTCTATCTCTGGGCAGTCCGGAAAAGGAAATCATGTCTTTGATCAGAGCTAACTTATGTTCGATTGGTGGTAATTCCCAACCAATGATTTATTCATTATAAACCCACTTGTTTAAAAAATGCAACCCGGAGCATTCTCAGAATTACGATTTTAGCATCCTGTGTTGTATCAAAAGACCACTCGGGCATAAGCCAGAGTGGTCCTGTGACATGGCATAATGGTTCTAAGGAAATATACACAAAACCCCAGCCAAAATGAATTATTTTAGAGAATAAATTTTAAATTATATACAGAATGCTTTAGTGATGATAACAAGCAAAATGAACAATACTAAGATTGCTCCTACACCTCCACCGCCAAACCCATAACCTACTCCACCAACAACACCGCCGTATCCTCCAACAACTTCGCTCATCGTATTTCCCTCCTTTTCAATTGGGTACAACATACAATATGTGCAACCATGATCTGGAGAGTGGGTTAAATGGCAAGGAATTTGGGAATTTGGGAATTTGGGAATTTGGGAATTTGGGAATTTGGGAATTTGGGAATTTGTATTATCAAACATTCACACCATTCGCTTATGTCGATACCAGTAAGTATATTGTTCTTCATAGTTAAGCTTTTTATAACATTGAATGGCGGCAGTGTTATTCTTCACAACTAGCAGATAGCTTTTTGTTGCTCCAATAGACTTGGCCCAATGTAAAATATGGAGTATTAATTGTTCGCCGTACCCTTTATTTCTATAGTGTCTATCCGTGACAATATCATATAATCCTACATGATCCCCTTCGATGACACCAAGCCCACATGCTACTGGAACTGCATTAACATACAGAATACAATACCCCTGTCTTAACTTAGATCCCGTTAACAACTTCCGAATGATTGACTTCATTCGATCTGAGAGACCATTCATTTCACTCATGGGGTCGAGCCACTTATCGTTCAAGCATTCGGTGATCTCCATTTCTGTTATAGAGGGCTCTTTGATATCCGTTAAGCTGTCTAAGGTTTGTACACTTGAAAGGTCTAGTACACCATATCCCCGACACTCCAATACTTGATCTAATGACTCTGGTACAAAGGGAGTTATTTTAAAAATAACATCTTGACCTGCACGTGAATATATCTGTTCACAGTTCTTGATTTTCCTATCCAGATTATCGTCAATCCCATGATATATCGGATTGATAGAATTCGATCTCTTCGTATATCCATCCGCGAAGCGCAATAGCCAGCCGTCTTGAATAAGTGTCTGTAATGCTGGCCAAGCGTTTAATGAATATTCTTCAATTTTTTTACTCATTTAAACATTGCCCCTTCTTATTAATGAATAAATATACAATAATACTTATATAAATACAATATTAGAATAAATAAAAACAGGTCCCAACAAGGAACCTGCATACAAGTAAGAATTCGCTTTTCTCAAGGTATTATAATCCTACAACTTGGACAAGATCCATAAGATTTGAAATGTTATATTTCGGATTAATACCTTCTGGTAGCATCATGTTGTGACGGTTATAATAACAAAAATCGATGCCTGAATTCAGAGCACCTTGATAGTCGTCTTGTAGTGAATCTCCCACAAAGAGAACCTCATTGTTATTCAGTCTGAAGTCATTTAAGGCACAATCGAAAATTTCCTTATGAGGTTTTCTAACACCTACTTCATCAGATATGACTAAGCTCGTGAATACATGATCGATGTTCCCCGCTCTGAGCCGTTTTCTTTGCGCTTCACTTAAGCCATTTGAAATGATTCCTAGCGGATACTTATCCTTAAGTATGGACAATATTTGTTCTGCTCCATCTTCGAAGTAACATGTATTGCAGAAATAGTTCCAATACGTATCTGATAGTTTGTTATGTAGTGACTCATCAAGTTTGAGCGAGTCTCTAAATGAACACCTCAGTACATCCTTCATCGTTGTTATTGCCCCACCATTAACATAATCCATCCAATAACGAAAATTATACCCCGAGAAATCTTTCCAAAATACATCCCATGCCATGACATCGTCAATAAAAAGCTGATGGTCATTACATGTTCTTTTCATAGAATCAACTTCAGATAAACTGTAGTTCAATAGGGTATTATCCAAATCAAATATAATGGCCTTATACATCCTTGTTCACCTACTTTCCTTCGTTCACTTGACGTCCACTATTAATCACTTTTTCTTAAAATGATTAATCGTGTTTGCAACACCAGTTATAGCAAATAACAATCCCACGAATCCAAATCCATAGGTTATTTTCCAGTTACTATGATCTGAGATTACCACGGTAACAATAAACGCAATCGCTGCTAAGTAATTTAAGATAGCAATCGTTAAATAATTAATTCCCTTCAATGCATATCACCTCTTCAATATCTATATTAAATCCATAACAAACTAATTGTTCACTTCATACGCCATAAGCCAACAATCTCTTAATTCCCCTTCGTGCAATTCATGTTGTTCAAGGAGCTTCTTCTTGGTAAATCCATTCTTTTCATATACTCTCAGAGCTCTTGTATTCCATGTTTGAGGATCCATTACGATTTTCTTCGCTTCTTTATTGGTTATAAGATAGCTAAGCATTTCTTTAATGACGCGTGAACCGATTCCTTGATTCCAGAATTCAACTTCTCCTATGAATTGGTCCATTCCATATATTTTACCATCAAATTCCCCATATCCATAGATTTCTTTCTCTTCTTCATCAATAAGGTAGAACTGAATATAACCTATCTCTTTCCCCTTATATTGAATAATACACGAAGTGACGCCTTCTCTATTCTCGTAAAAATGCTTGTTAATTAAGGCCATATCATGTGGATGATCACGACCTTCATAATATTCCAACACGAAAGGGTCTGACAGCCATTTGAGCAACAGGATAGCATCTTCAGGTCTGAGTTGTCTTATACTTATTCATTCTCTTCCAATATGAACACGTTAGGTAGCCTCCTGCTTACATTTCAATCTATTATATCAAGTTGTCGAATTGACGGGAACACAAAAAAACATCAAGCGTGATCACACTTAATGTTCAATCGTATTTATAGTAAAGACCTGGTAGATTCTCTAACAATTAATTCTGCCGGAAATGTTTTATGTGCATGTGTTATTTTCTTATTGATCAGATCAAACAGAATTTTGATGGTCTCTTGTGCAATTTCTCCCACAGGTTGTTTCATCGTAGTAATTGAAGGATTATAATAAAATGATATATCTAGTCCATCAAAACCAGCAACTGAATAATCTTCTGGCACTCTTTTTCCAGCTTCAAGCAAGGCTTTACACGCACCAATAGCTAGACTATCCGAGATAGCATAAAGGGCAGTGAACTCTTCCTTTGAAGCTAACAATTCTTTGGTAACGACATAACCATTTTCCATCGTATAACTCTCAATATCTTCTTTCATATGCCATACTAAATCTGCATTATAGTCCACACCATGATCTGCTAAAGCCTTTTTATAACCTTCAAATCTTAATTTCCCGATACTTACATCTTCCAGATTGGCAGTTATTGTAGCAATCTTTGTATGTCCCAGACTACATAAATAATCTACTAATTTATAGCTTTCTTTAAAGTCGTCCACGGATACAGAGGAATAATCATTAGGTTCAACATCTTCTGCCATTCCAATCGTACTAAGCACAAAGGGTACCGTCAATTGCGTTAGCTTTTCTTTCGAATGAGAGAAATACCCTCCCAGAAACACAATTCCTTTTAAACGCTTTTCTTTCTCTAGTTCTATCGCAACATCAATCTCATCTTGGTTCTCATCTACGCGTTGCAGAAAGAAAGAATACTTTTTTCGTTTAATCTCTTCTTCAAATACCTTAATCATATGATTGAAAAAAGGATTGGTTATCCCTTTGATCAATACAGCTATTGTTTTGGATGCACCACGTTTCAAATTTCTTGCGCTGTTGTTTGGAATATAATGATTTTCTTTAATAACCTTCATAATCATCATCTTTGTCTCTTCATTAATATCAGGATGGTTATTTATCGCTCTTGATACCGTCGTTACGCCAACTCCGCACATTTTGGCAATGTCAATAATTGTGATTCTTTCCATATCAAGTTCTTCCCTTACACCGTAGTTTCACCCATTAAATCTAGGTTCTTATCATCATACTATACTAGCATTTGGTTTGTTGTATATACATTCACATATATACAAAACAAGAGTAGGGTGTTCTCGGGGTGTCAAAATCACCAAGAAAGCAACGCTACTCTTTGAAAAGATTTGTTAGTTCGTAATTACCCCTTAACAGCTCCTGCAACAACACCTTCAATAATATACTTTTGACATGACAAGTAGAATATGACAATTGGTACGATAGCTAATACTAACATCGCCATCATGGCTCCCATATCTATGGACCCATATCCACCCTTCAGATACTGGATTGCAATAGGAATGGTTTTGAACTCGGTACCGATGATTAAATCAGGTAATAAGTAATCATTCCATACCCACATGACATTAAGAATAGCTACTGTGATAGCGGTTGGTTTAAGGATCGGTAATACGATGGAAAAGAACGCTTGAACTGGGTTACACCCGTCCATCATAACCGCCTCTTCGATCTCAATAGGTATGGATTTAACAAATCCACTAAACAAGAACACTGATAAACCAGATCCAAATCCTAGGTATATAAATATAAGCCCAATTGGATTATCAAGATGGATGATGTTAGCGACCTTAGACATGGTGAACATCACCATTTGGAAAGGTACGATCATTGAGAATACAAACACGTAATATAACATATTCGTAAACTTAGTCTTTACTCGTGTAATATACCATGCTGTCATAGAAGTAAATAAGACAATAACAGCAACAGAAAATACCGTGATAAACAATGACATTCCAAATGCGCTCATGAAATCAGTCTTGGCAATACCACCTATATAATTCTCTAAGCCACTAAACGTAGTGCTGTTAGGGAATAAGAATGGCGTGTCACTAATGTAAAACTTCCCTTTGAAAGAGTTCATCAGAACGATGAAAATAGGTCCTAGAAAAGCAATTGATAATAGTATTAACACGATGTAACTAATGCTATCTTTAATTCTCGATGATTTCGTTTCCATTAATTCTCAATCTCCTTTCTTCTAGTAATAACAAGTTGAATTAATGCGATCAATGCGACTAGAACAAAGAATACGACTGCCTTTGCCTGACCTACACCTTCCCAACCCGACTTACTATAAAAGGAGTTGTAAATATCTAGTGCTAACATGGTTGTCTGCTTAGATGGTGCACCCGCTGTTAACGCTAAGTTTTGGTCAAAAAGTTTGAATGAGTTAGACAATGTAAGGAATAAACATATTGTAATTGCCGGCATCACTAATGGGATGGTCACGTTGCGCAATATTTGAAAACGAGGAGCTCCATCAATTTTAGCCGCCTCAATGATGTCCTTAGGAATGTTCTGAATACCTGCAATATAAACAATCATCATGTAACCAATTAGTTGCCAATTCATAAGTATAATTAATCCCCAGAAACCGTACTTAGCATCAAACGTCAATGTGACGTCGAAGTAATACAAAATACCATTAAGAATCAGCTGCCATATATATCCTAATACAATACCACCAATTAAGTTAGGCATAAAAAATATCGTTCTAAATATGTTAGTACCTTTCTTTCCTCGGGTTAACAATGTTGCAAGTAGGAAAGCAAATACATTTATTGTTATGACGGATAGCACAGTGAACTTAACGGTAAACCACAGTGCATTGATAAACTCTTGGTTAGAAAATGCTTTGATATAATTACTCAGACCCACCCATTTCGCATCGGTAACGGTCGTAAACTCTGTGAAAGACAACACGATCCCTAAAATAAATGGTATTAAAAATGCTACTGAAAAAGCAAGTAAAGTTGGTAATGCAAATAGTGCAAAATACTTTTTAATCGATTTTTCCATTATTGTCTTCTCCTAACTGAGTATTAAAAAGTGATGACTCAGACAAATTTAACACTCAACGATGATATTATGCCACTGCGTACCAAGATGGTATGGAGTGGCATAACTTTTAATCAATAGTCTTAGTCATTATTTTGTCTTTTCAGACTTCCAAGTATCTTTAACGATCGTTGAAACTTCTTCCCAAGTCTTTTTACCTTGAGCATATTCTAACAATGCATCACCGAAGTAATTCTTGAATTCTTCACTTGGGAAAGCTGCAAAGGTCCAAGGTATGGACTGAATGTCCTTCTTCTCCATCCAAGCTAATACTTCTTTAGCTAGTGGATCAGCTGGTTTTTCGTTTTCTTTAAATGTATTGAAAGGAGAGATGAATCCTAGATCATTCGTTACATAGCCCTTACCTTTTTCACTGGAGAATAACCATTCCAAGAAAGCTATAGATGCCTTTTGCTTCTCGTCAGATACTTTACTGTTGATTGCAAAGTAATTCTCTGTTCCGATAGCTAAACCTTGTTTCTCTTCACCCTTTATACCTGTGTAGATAGGCATAAATTTAATGTCTTCAGCTTTTACTACGTTTCCAGCAACATCATTAATTTGTCCCCAACCCCAGTTACCATTCTGAACCATTGCTGTTTGACCAAGTGCGAATTCAGCCATGGAATCGGTTACTGTTTTACTACCCAATAGTGCACCCTTTGTAGCAGAGTTATTGAGATATAAATCAAAGATATTTTTGAAATTATCTCCGTATTTGAAGGAAATTTCTTTAGAATCCAAACCTGCTAATACCGTGTTATCAAATTTCGTATTATCTTTGAATTCATAGTACAAAGGAATGTTTGCTAAGTGTGTTTGCCATCTCCATTGCTCACCAGCAGCTAATGAAGTGGAAGAGAATACACCTTTAATCGCTAATTGGTCTTTCTTAGCCGTCATATCTTCAACAACTGCTTTTAGCGTAGCGAAATTGTTGATCTCTGCAGTTGAGGAAATAGTAACTGCTTTGTCTGCCAAAGCGAAATATTTCTTCATAATTGCTTCGTTGTAAATGATACCGTATCCTTCTACGACATAAGGAATACCATAGACGCCTTCACCACTTGTTACAGCCAAACTTTTATCTGTTAAGTAGCTATACAATTTAGTGTCTTTCAAGTCTGCAGCATAATTCTTCCAAGATTCATATCCTACAGGACCATTCATTTGGAAAATGGTAGGTGCATCAGATTTAGCAATTTCTGATTTCAATTTTGTTTCATAAGTACCTGCAGCAGCAGTTACAACTTTAACCTTAACGCCTGTTTCTGCTTCATAATCTTTAGCAATTTTTTCATATGTCTCTGCAATTTCAGGTTTAAAGTTCAAGAAATAAATTTCTCCACCTTTACCTGATGCTGTGTTTTCTGATTTGTTGCCACACGCAGTTACTAAGCCCATAACCATTGTAGCTACTAATACGAGCCCTAACATTTTCTTGAACTTATTATTCATTTGTTTCCCCTTCTTTTCTTTAAATTTGTTTCCATTTAAAATTGAAAACGCTCTCTATTCTGAGAATGAAAAAATGTTAACGCTTCCCTAAATGTAATTGGTAGCGTTATCGGTAACGTTTCCAATCCTTGCGTTTATAATAGCATATCGTTCTATAAAATCGCAATAGTGTTTATTTATTTGTTTTTCTTATTCAGTAGTATATATAATTAAGTACTTTTTTACTCTATTTAATGATTATTATAAGTTATGTCATCATTCATTCAAATTCAATAAATTCTTCTGTATGATTACGAATGTATGCATTCATATGTTTAATGGTGTTGGGCACCAGTGTGTTATATCTAATGTAAAGTTTGTTAATTGATGCAAATAGTTCTTTATCCTTCTCTATGTCAGAAGGTGATGCTTGTGCCCATGTTCCATCCGGTCTTTTATGCTTTTTTTCAATCAAAGTCTCTAATTCTTCATAAATGCTTAATATTGCTTCATCTTTGAAGTAACTCATTCCTTTCTTCAATCCTATCCACGATTTAACTTCACTCATGAAATAAAATGCAAACCAATAAAATTCAAAGATCGACTTGGTATGATTATGATAGGAATAGAACATATACAATCCTTTTTGACCATTATTTAATTGATGATGATATACATCAGCTTTAATTTCCATACTCTTTCCTTGAATTGTGAGTATCGTTGGCATAATACAAATCCATGCGAGATTATCGTACTTTAATTCTTCTGGCTTCAATTTCGTAAGCATAACTTGCCCCTTTCTTGACTGCACAGTCACTCATAGTAAATCGCTTGTTGTTCATCTTTCAAATAACGCTGGTATACATGATGATACGACCCGGCCTAAGAATATCTCATGTTAGGGCCGAATCGTGTTGTCTAAGATAGACTCACATTTAGAACATTAACTTAACAATTTTAAAATAACAGAAGCATTTACGTTTGTCTGTGTGCCACCAGCCAACGTCTGAAGTGTAACTGCGGCGGAAGAACTATGGTTGCGTAAAGTTAGTACATCGCCTGCTGCTAGATACATCAAAGCCTGACCTGTGTTTAATTGAGTGCCAGCACCCGAACCATAAATAGTTCCAGTCATCATAGCGCCATTTATAAATAGTGCGAACTGGTTGGGTTCTACACCTGATATTAAAAATGTAGCCTCGTAATAGCCCGTATTGGTAACTGCAATCTGCGTGGTTCCGGGAGCATGTGTAAATCCAGGTGTAATCAAACCGTTTGTATCAAATATAACATCCGCTTCTATCGGTACTACTTGCGCTCCTAAGTTATAAATGTATCCCCATTGGGATACCCCCCCCGCAGGTCCCGTTGCCCCAGTTGCTCCATCTTCTCCTGCAGTGCCTGTTGGTCCAATTGCTCCTGGAGCACCCGTTGCTCCCGCTTCTCCTGCCGTGCCTGTTGCTCCCACTTCTCCTGCCGTGCCCGTTGGTCCCGCTTCTCCTGCTGGGCCTGTTGGTCCCATTACTCCTGGCGCACCAGTTGCTCCCACCTCGCCTGCCGTGCCCGTTGGTCCCATTGCTCCTGAAGCACCCGTTGCTCCCACCTCGCCTGCCGTGCCCGTTGGTCCCATTGGTCCTGCCGCTCCTGTTGTTCCCGCTTCTCCTGCCGCTCCTGTTGCTCCCACCTCGCCTGCCGTGCCCGTTGGTCCCATTGCTCCTGAAGCTCCTGTTGCTCCCATTTCTCCTGAAGCACCCTTTGCTCCCATTACTCCTGGAGCTCCCGTTGCTCCCACTTCGCCTGATCCGCCAGTTGGTCCTGTAGCACCTGTTACGCCTTTACAATTGCGGGAAACTTTCACACAAATAATTTTCTTTTTAACGACAATTTTCCTAGAACAACATTTTACCTTCGGAGAACATTTTCTCTTCACTCTTCTTTTTCTCTTCGAAGGGCAGTCCATAACTATCTTCTTTTTGCAGACCTTTTTCCGCTTACGTTGAGGACAAGCCAAATTAAACACCTCCAGCTAGATTTGCTGTATAATACTCCATTTATCTAGTGGGGGCATGGACAATTGTCTTGAGTGGAATAGACGACTATCTATTTCATACTAAAAATAGGTCTTTGTATGAGGTGAATTCATCTATGCTAGGATATCATCTCTTTTAACAACCTTCTAATAACAGGTAAATCTGGGGGACTTATTTCATTTGGGATCTCATCTAATTCGAAAAACTGAATATCTTGGACCTCAATTTCATCACCTTTAATTACTCCAGCATATTTCTTACATACATAAGCTGCAACAACGTTATAAACCTCATCTCCATGAGGATATTGATAATAAAGTTCCTCTCCTGAAAAGATATCAAGTAATTCTAAATCTTTAGCTATTAACCCTGT
>Ga0153923_100673_pt1 | contig 9895 bp, 7 predicted proteins | sample TSNJ007MetaG_FD_104682 | JGI IMG/M metagenome (GOLD analysis project Ga0153923, IMG submission 104682) | Attine ant fungus gardens microbial communities from New Jersey, USA - TSNJ007 MetaG | ecosystem: Host-associated > Fungi > Mycelium > Unclassified | place: USA: New Jersey, Brendon T. Byrne... | reverse complement strand
TTTGGCACGAGCTGTGATTCTTTCCACCACCCGTCCTGCTGTACCGGCCCCAGGCTCAACAGCCCGACTGCCACGACCACCAGCAACACGCCACGCGCTGCGCCGAAGGCCATGCCCAGGAATCGGTCGGTGCCGGACAATCCGGTCACGCGCACCAACTCGCCGATAAGATAATTGATCATTGCGCCCACGATCAGTGTGGCGACAAACATGATGGCACAGCCCGCGATCACGCGAGCCGATGGGGTTTCGATGTATCCGGCGAGGTACTCGGACAATGAGCCACCGAACATCCAGGCAACCGCTCCTGCGATGATCCAGGTCACCAGCGATAATGCTTCCTTGACGAAGCCGCGGCTCAAACTGATCAAAGCGGAGATGGCGATGATTGCAACGATCGCCCAGTCAACCAGGGTAAATGGCACAGTGCAGCCTACAGACGGATAAGGCGGCGCATTTTAGCAGAGCGCACCGCTGTCGGTAAGCTGCGATTTTCAGTGCATTTCAATCGAATCGATAGATCCTAGCCGCGCTCGGGCTGGAAGCGCACGACAAAACCCTTGAGGTTCTGCTGGCGACTCAACAGATCACGCAGACGATCGGCCTCGGCACGCTCGATCAGCGGCCCCACGAAAACCCGGTTCTTGCCGTCGGCAGAACGGATATAAGCGTTATAGCCTTGGCTGCGCAGGGTTTTCTGCAGGCTTTCGGCGCTGGCGCGACTCGACAGACTGGCCAGCTGCACCGACCAGCTGACCGACAGACCGTTGGCGTCGACACGACTTTGCGTGGTGTCAGGCTTGGTCGGGGCCGCAGCGATCGGCTGAGCCGGTGCCGTTGTCGGCTTGGCCGCTGGCGCCGGCGCCGGAGCAACCGGTTTGGCGACAGGAGCAGGCGCTGGAGCCGGTGCAATCGGCATCGCAGGCGCCGATTGCTCGGCCACCTCGTCATCGCTCGGCACCGGTTCTTGCGGCAGCGTTTGCGGCTCAGGCACAGCCACCGGCTCAAGCTGCACTTGCGGCACAGCAGGCGCCTGCGGCGCGGCGGGCGCCTCGACCGTCACTTGACGTTGCTCGTCCTGGCGGGAAAACAGCATCGGCAGGAAAATCACCGCCAGTGCCACCAGCACCAGGGCGCCAACCATGCGCTGCTTGTACGCTTTATCCAGCAAAGCCATTTGCCGCTTCCTCCGTGGAGCGCCGGGCCAACCATTCAAGGGCCTCGGCGACACAATAAAATGATCCGAACAACAGAATCTCGTCGTCGCTGGTGGCCGCTGCGCACTGCCCTTCCAGCGCCGCAGCGACACTGTCATAGGACGTGACGGACGCGCCAAGGTTCTGCAATGCCGCGTGTAATTCACTGACCGGACGTGCGCGCGGCGAATCCAGCGGCGCTACCGCCCAGTGCTGGACACTAGCATTCAATTCGCCGACAACACCATCCAGATCCTTGTCCGCCAACAGGCCGAACACCGCCAGACGCTTGCCCACCGGCGGCCGACTGGCCAGCCGCCGCGCCAGATACTGCGCTGCGTGCGGGTTATGCCCCACGTCCAGCAGCAGGTTCAGGCGCTTGCCATTGAACTCGAACGAACGGCGATCCAGACGCCCGACCATGCGAGTGGCCTGCAAGGCAGCAACAATTTGTGACCGATTCCACGGCAAACCAAGCAGCAGATACGCCTGCAATGCCAGCGCCGCGTTTTCCATCGGCAGGTCGAGCAGTGGCAAATCATGCAACTCGACAGGCTGACCTTGCGCGTCAGTGCCGCGCCATTGCCAGTGGTGATCGGTGATTCCCAGATCGAAGTCGCGCCCACGCAGAGACAACGGGCACGCCAGTTCACGGGCCTTGTCGAGCAACGGTTGCGGAGGATTCAGATCGCCGCACAAGGCGGGCTTGCCCTGACGGAAAATCCCGGCCTTCTCGAAGGCCACGGATTCGCGGGTATTGCCCAGGTATTCGGCATGATCGACACCGATGCTGGTAACCAGCGCGATATCGGCGTCCACCACATTGACCGTGTCCAGACGCCCCCCCAGCCCGACTTCCAGCACTACAGCGTCAAGTTTTGCCTGTTGAAACAGCCAGAACGCCGCCAGGGTGCCCATTTCGAAGTAAGTCAGGGAAGTGTCGCCGCGCCCGGCCTCGACCGCCGCGAAGGCTTCGCACAGTTGCGCATCAGTGGCTTCGACGCCATTGAGCTGCACCCGCTCGTTGTAACGCAGCAGGTGCGGAGAATTGTAGACACCCACGCTCAGGCCCTGCGCCCGCAGCAATGACGCCACGAAAGCGCAGGTCGAACCTTTGCCGTTGGTGCCGGTGACCGTAATCACCCGAGGCGCCGGCTGGCCCAGTCCCATGCGGGACGCTACCTGTTGCGAACGCTCCAGCCCCATGTCGATGGCCGATGGATGCAACTGTTCAAGGTAGGCGAGCCACTCGCCAAGGGTACGCTCGGTCATACGTTGGCAGGCACCGGTGGAACGACGATTGGCTCGACAGGAGCGGCGACGTAGGTCGGTGTCGGCTGGCCGGTCAGTTGCGCCAGCAGGTTGCCCAGGCGTGGACGCAGCTCACGACGATCGATGATCAGGTCGATCGCGCCATGCTCCAGCAGGAACTCGCTGCGCTGGAAGCCTTCCGGCAGTTTTTCACGCACGGTCTGCTCGATCACACGTGGACCGGCGAAGCCGATCAGCGCCTTTGGCTCACCGACGATCACGTCGCCGAGCATTGCCAGACTGGCGGAAACGCCGCCGTAGACCGGATCGGTCAGCACCGAGATGAACGGAATGCCCTCTTCACGCAGTCGCGCCAGCACAGCCGATGTCTTGGCCATCTGCATCAGCGAGATCAGCGCTTCCTGCATGCGCGCACCGCCGGAAGCGGCGAAGCAGATCATCGGGCAACGGTTTTCCAGGGCATAGTTGGCGGCGCGCACGAAGCGCTCACCGACGATGGCGCCCATGGAACCGCCCATGAAGTTGAATTCGAACGCCGACACCACCACCGGCATACCCAGCAGGGTGCCACTGACCGAGATCAGTGCGTCTTTTTCGCCGGTCTGCTTCTGCGCAGCGACCAGACGGTCCTTGTACTTCTTGCCGTCGCGGAATTTCAGACGGTCAACCGGCTCCAGATCGGCACCCAGTTCGTTGCGACCTTCGGCGTCCAGGAAGATATCGATGCGTGCCCGTGCGCCGATGCGCATGTGGTGGTTGCACTTGGGGCAAACGTCCAGGGTCTTTTCCAGCTCAGGGCGATACAGCACAGCCTCGCAGGACGGGCATTTGTGCCACAGACCTTCAGGCACCGAGCTCTTCTTGACCTCCGAACGCATGATCGAAGGGATCAGTTTGTCTACTAACCAGTTGCTCATGCTTTCTTTCTCCAGTACCGGCGGCCCGAACGCTCTGGTTCGCAGCCCCGCGTATGCCCTTCAGCTAAATTCATGTGTGTGGCGATGGTCGGCGGAACGCCGCGGTCAGCGCGAAACATGACCTGCGTGCAACTCCAGAAACCCTCAGCCTCGCCTGCTTTGTGCAAGTGCATTGATGGACGGCGGCAGTTCGCCAGCCGTCACATCGAAGTAGACGCTCCCTGCGAGCTGCTACGTACGGCATTGATGAACGCGCGGATCTTCGCATGATCCTTGATGCCCTTGCTTGCCTCTACCCCACCACTGACATCGACGGCGTACGGTTTGACCCGGGCCACGGCGTCGGCGACGTTTTCCGGGGTGAGGCCACCGGCCAGGATCAGCGGCTTGCTCAACTGCTGCGGAATCAATGACCAGTCGAACGCCTCACCGGTTCCCCCAGGCACGCCTTCGACATAGGTGTCTAGCAGCACGCCACTGGCACTCGGATAGGCATCGACGGCGGCGGCAATGTCGTCGCCAGACTTGACCCGCAACGCCTTGATGTACGGACGATGCCAGCCCTCGCAGTCCTCAGCGGTTTCGTCGCCATGGAACTGCAGCAGATCCAGCGGCACGGCATCGAGGATTTCCCCCAACTCGCAGCGGCTGCCGTTGACGAACAGGCCAACGGTGGTCACGAACGGCGGCAAGGCGCGGATAATCGCCCTCGCCTGCTGCACGCTCACTGCCCGTGGGCTCTTGGCGTAAAAAACGAAACCGATCGCATCGGCCCCAGCTTCGACCGCTGCCAACGCATCTTCTAAGCGGGTGATCCCGCAAATCTTGCTGCGAACGGCCGACATGTCGATAAAAACCTCAGGGTAAACACCGGGAAAGTCCCGGATGGTAACAAATGCGTTCGAGGGCGTCAGCCGTCAAGTTCCGAGAAACCCGTAAGGAAATGTGGCCCGATAAAACGCTCGGGCAACGGGAATTCGTCGTGATACTCGACCTGCACCAGATACAGCCCATACGGATGCGCCGTCACACCACCGGAGCGGCGCTCGCGGCTTTCCAGCACTTCCTTCATCCACTCGACCGGGCGCTCGCCGGCACCGATGGTCATCAGCACACCGGCAATGTTACGCACCATGTGGTGCAAAAAGGCGTTGGCGCGGATGTCGAGCACGATCATCTTGCCGTGACGGGTCACGCGCAGATGATGCATCTTCTTGATCGGCGACTTGGCCTGACACTGGCCGGCGCGGAACGCACTGAAATCGTGGGTGCCAATCAGGTATTGCGCAGCTTGCGCCATGCGCTCGACGTCGAGCGGGCGGTGGTTCCAGGTGATTTCTTCGTTGAGATGCGCCGGACGAATCTGATCGTTGTAGATCACATAGCGATAACGCCGGGCGATGGCTTTGAACCGCGCATGAAAATGCGCCGGCATCACCCGCGCCCAACTGACACTGATGTCGTGGGGCAGATTGATGTTGGCGCCCATCACCCAGGCTTTCAGCGAACGATCGACCTGCGTGTCGAAATGCACCACCTGCCCGCAGGCATGCACCCCGGCATCGGTACGACCGGCGCATTGCAGGGAGACCGGCGAATTGGCGACTTTCGACAAGGCTTTTTCAAGCTCTTCCTGCACGGTTGCGACACCCGTCAACTGACGCTGCCAGCCGCTGTAGCGCGAGCCTTTGTACTCGACGCCCAGTGCCACGCGGTAAAAGCCTTCAGGCGCCATTTCGGCGACCGGGTTATCTATGTTTGCCAAGGTGGGACAGCCTGCTGAGGTACAAAGGCGGGCATTATAAGGCTGTGAGTCGGGGATGCCAGTCAGTTCTGTGTTGACCGATCCGGCCCCATCGCTGGCAAGCCAGCTCCCACAGTTTCTGCAGCGCATGCAATACCTGTGGGAGCTGGCTTGCCAGCGATGGCGATAGCACAGCCGCCACTAAACCCAGCCTAAACAAAAACGGCAGCCTCGATGGGCTGCCGTTCTGTTTACTGCTGACGCCGAATCAAGCCAGATGCGAAAGCATTTCCTTGGCTTCGCCCCGCTGCTTCTCGTCACCCTCGGCCAATACTTCGTTGAGGATGTCGCGTGCGCCGTCGCTGTCGCCCATATCGATGTAGGCCTGGGCCAGATCGAGTTTGGTCGCAGCTTCGTCGGTGCCGGCGAGGAAATCGAAGTCGTCCTCACCCAGATCATCACCCAAGGCCGCATCGGCTTCGGTGAAGGTCGGCTCGGCGATGCTCTGCGACAGACGATCCAGTTCGGCGTTGACGTCATTCAGTTCCGCTGCGAATGCGTCAGGCTCGGCCGCCGGGTTGCTGTCCATTTCATCAGCCAGCGACAGATCGAAATCCGCCGGCAGCTCCAGATCGTCCTGTGGTACTTCGTTGACGACCACAGGCTCGGCCGGCGACAGATCTTTCACGCCCTCGTCCAGATCCAGCAGGAAGTCATCGTCCGCCAGATCCGCCGCCGGGGCTGGCGCAGGCTCGGCACCCAGGTCCAGATCGAGGTCGAAGTCCGACAGGTCGTCGAGATTGTCTTTGATCTCGGTCTGCTGTTGCAGCACCGATTCGAAGCTCAGATCGTCGTCGGCCGGGAATTCGTCCAGCTCCACTGGCGCTTCAGGCTCAACGACAGGCGCAGGCTCAACCGGGGTGATGTTGTCGAGATCGTCCAGGCTCAGGTCGAACGCGCTGTCCAGGTCGTCTGCCGCAGGAGCAGGCTCAGGTGCAGGCGCCTCGGGCTCGTCGAGCAGCAGCTCCTTGACGTATTGCGCATCGAGTTCGGCGGCGGCGGCCGCTGCGGCCAGACCCGCGACAGCGACGACCGCCATGGCCGGGAAGCGTTTTTTCAGCTCTTCGACCTTGGCGAAATTATCGCCGTTGGCCACCAGCTGACGCTCCTGACCCACGAATGCATCGCGGTCGCCCTGCTGGCCGTAGACTTCCATCAGTTTCAGACGCAGATCACTGCGCTGCGGCTCGAGGCTGACGCCCTCCTCCAGCAGCGCGGCAGCTTGATTCAGGCGACCGGCGTTGATGTGCGACTGAGCCTTGTCCAGCACGTCATCGGAACGCTCGGCAGCAGGCGCGACCAATGGCGCAGCAATCGGCTCGGCCATCACCACCGGCGCCACGACCGCAGCAGGTGCTGGCGCAGGTGGCGGGGTGTTGAGCTTGACGCTGGCAGCAGGGGTTTCCAGACCTTCGAAGCTGCTCTCCGGCAGATCCTGCTCGGCAGAGAATTCTTGCTCTTCCGCCAGGGCACGAGCCATGCGCAGATGTTTCTCGGCCTCCTGCTGGGCTTTGCGACGACGGGCCAGCAGCAACAGCAGAAGCAGCAACACCACCGCACCGCCACCGATCAGACCCAGCAGGATCGGATTGGTCAGCAGTTCATTGAAGGTTTTGTCTTCATCGACTACCGGTTTTGGCGCAACCACTGGCGTCTCGGCAGGCGTGTCGACCGGTGGCGCAATCGCCGATTCTGGTGTTGGCGCCGCTTCTGCCGGGGTGGCTGGAGGGGTTGCAGCCAGTTCGGCGGTGATCGCCGGTACGGCAGCAGTGGCGGCTGGCGCAGCGCCCGGGCCTTCGGCCTGCATCTTCGCCAGTTGATTGTTCTTCAGCTCGATCAGGCGTTGCAGCTTGTCCAGCTGACTTTGCAGATCGGCCATGCGGCTTTTCAGTTCCTCGTTGTCACGACGGGTCGTGTCGAGGCTTTCCTGAGTCACCGCCAGCTTGTTGCTCAAGGCCTTGGCATCGCCGGCCGGGCCTTTGCCACGCCCTTTGGCGTTTTCGGCAGAGACCAGACTCAGGTTGTCCTTGGCATTCTGGCCGGCGCCGACATTGCTGCGACCACGCTTGGTGGCATCGAGCTGCTGCTGGCCGGTGCCAGGCTTGGCCACATAGCGACGACCCTGACGCCAGGCTTCGTTCTGCGCGGCGACTTCGGCAATCGCTTTCGATTGCGGCAGCGCGGTGCTTTCCACCGAGTCCGGCAGGCGCAGCACCTGACCGGTTTTCAGCCGGTTGATGTTGCCGTCGATGAACGCATCCGGGTTCAGCGCCTGAATCGCCAGCATGGTCTGCTGCACCGAACCGCCGGTGCGCGCTTTCGCGGCGATTTCCCACAGTGTGTCGCGCGGCGTGGTGGTGTATTGATTCGGATGCGTGGCGCCGGTGGTCGGTGCGGTGATGGTCTGCGCCGGCGCCGGTTGTGCGGCGGCATCAGCGGTCTGCGGCGAGAACTTAGACGGATCCAGCAGCACGCTGTAATCGCGCAGCAGACGCCCGTTGGGCCACATCACCTGCACGAGGAATTTCACCATCGGTTCCGACAGCGGCTTGCTCGACGTCACGCGCAGCACGCTTTTGCCGTTGGCGCTGAGCACCGGAGTGAACGTCAGGTCGTTGAGGAAGGCCTGGCGATCGACGCCGGCCTTGGCGAAATCTTCGGGTGAAGCCAGGCTCGGCACCACTTCGGCAGCGGTGAGATCCTTGACGTCGAGCAACTCGATCTCGGCCACCAGCGGCTGGTTCAGGGTCGACTTCAGGGTCAGCTCCCCGAGCCCGAGGGCATGCGCCATACCGGAGGACAGCGCCGAGGCGGCCGCTATTGCTAACACCAGTTTGCGAACTTGAACCATAGCCTCATCCTTTGTTTGAACGTTCCTCGGCCAGCGAGAAGATGTTGATTGCCGCTGCCGTAAGGCATTGCGCGCGACGACGACAGACTGCCGCGCGCGATCATTTCTTTGATGCCCCGGAAAGTCCCGGAGGGTGACACGTTATCGAGTGCTCCGGGCAAGCATAGCGCTCACCTAGAATCAGTCGACAAATTGTTGCCAAGTATCTTTTACAGCAGGTCTTTTATCAACAATTCAGCGACCTGCACAGCATTGAGGGCTGCGCCTTTGCGTACGTTATCTGACGTCAGCCACAGATTAAGTTCCGCCATGTCGTCAACGCCGTTGCGCACCCGACCGACATAGACAACGTCCTGCCCCACCGCGTCACCCACCGCCGTTGGATAATCGCCGGCTTCGACCAGCTCGATGCCCGGTGCGTCTTCAAGGGCCGCGTTGACTTTTGCCAGGTCAACCGCGCTCGCTGACTGCAAGGTCACGCTATAGCTATCGCCAAAAAACACCGGGGCTTGAACGCAAGTGGCGGAAATCTTTAATAAAGGCTGCTTCAGTACCTGACGCAACTCGCGCACCAGGCGTTTTTCCAGCAGCGTGTGGCCTTGAGCGTCGGGCGTGCCGACCTGAGCCAGCAGGTTGAAGGCCATCTGTCGATCGAAGAAAGTCGGCTCCAGCGGACGCATGTTCAGCAGCTCGGCAGTCTGCCGGGCCAGCTCGGTCACGGCTTCGCGACCTTGCGCGGACACGGCCAGATTGGCGGTGACGTTGACGTATTGCAGCTCGATCAGCTCAAGCAACGGTGCCAGCACCACCGCCAGCGTCGTCGCCGACGGGCTCGGGCTGCTGACCTGGAACGGTGTTTTCAGACCGGCGATCACCTCAGCGTTGGCTTCCGGCACCACTTGCGGCGCCTGCTCGGCCGGCAATGCGCCGGACAGGTCGATCAGCGAGCAACCGGCCGCATGAGCACGCGCCGCGTAACTCAGGGAAACGGCAGCGCCAGCGGCGAAGAACACCAGTTTGACCTTGCTGAAATCGAACTCGTCGACTTCGCGCACACGCACGTTCTTGTTGCGAAACAACACCGAGCTGCCAGCGGATTCGCTGCTGGCCAGCAGGTGCAGGTTACCAACCGGGAAGTCGCGTTCTTCGAGAATCTGTACGAGGGTTTCGCCGACAGTACCGGTGGCGCCGATTACGGCAATATCTAGGGTCTGGGTCATGGTTCTACCTCTGGCGAAACGGGGGGAGCGGCACTTTACCGGGTGACTGCCATGCAGGCAATTTCTGTCGGAATTTGTAGCGCCTGTACCGGCCTCATCGCTGGCAAGCCAGCTCCCACAGTGGTCGGTGTGGGACACAGATGTCTGTACACACCTGAAACCTGTGGGAGCTGGCTTGCCAGCGATGAGGCCAGATTCGGCAACCGAGAACCAACAGGCATAAAAAAACCCGCACCTCTCACAAGGCACGGGTTCTCTCATTGCATCAAGCGATCAACGCTCCAGCAGGATCCGCAGCATGCGACGCAGCGGTTCGGCCGCGCCCCACAGCAACTGGTCGCCGACGGTGAAAGCACCGACGAACTGCGAACCCATGTTCAGCTTGCGCAGACGACCCACCGGTACGTTCAGGGTGCCGGTGACCTTGGTCGGGCTCAGCTCCTGCATGCTGATTTCGCGCTGGTTCGGTACCAGTTTGACCCAAGGGTTGTGCTGGCTGATCAGCCCTTCGATATCGGCAATCGGCACGTCTTTGTTCAGCTTGATGGTCAGCGCCTGGCTGTGGCAACGCATGGCGCCGATGCGCACGCAGATGCCGTCGACCGGGATCGGGCTCTTGAAGCGGCCGAGGATCT
>Ga0153923_100671_pt1 | contig 9951 bp, 4 predicted proteins | sample TSNJ007MetaG_FD_104682 | JGI IMG/M metagenome (GOLD analysis project Ga0153923, IMG submission 104682) | Attine ant fungus gardens microbial communities from New Jersey, USA - TSNJ007 MetaG | ecosystem: Host-associated > Fungi > Mycelium > Unclassified | place: USA: New Jersey, Brendon T. Byrne... | reverse complement strand
TGCACCGGTTCCTCCAGTTGCACCAGCTGCGCCCGTTGCACCGGTTCCTCCAGTTGCACCAGTCACGCCCGTTGCACCGGTTCCTCCAGTAGCACCAGCTACGCCCGTTGCACCGGTTCCTCCAGTTGCGCCGGTTGCTCCTGTTTCTCCTACTCCTGGACCTGTCGCTCCTGTCACTCCTGCTATACCCGTTGCTCCTGTTGCTCCAGTTCCCCCAGGAAAGCCTTGAGGTCCTTGACGACCTTGTGGTCCGGTAGGACCAACAACCGTTGGAGTAGTAATATTTACTTCAGGTGGGGGACATGTTACCCGTACTACTTTTTTAATAACTTTAATACAGCGTTTCTTTCTTATTCCTTTTGGAGGACAAACAATTAGGATTTTCTTTTTACAACGTTTTTTTTTACGTGAACAACTCAATATCGGACACCTCCCTATAGAGATGGTTCATTGTACGTGAATAGTATATTTTAGGGTTAGACTAATAGCCTGATTTAGCTAGAATATAGACTATTTTTAGAATAATAGGTATTTAATTGGTAAAATCAATCTTTGTTCATCAACAATATTCATATGACAGTAGGGTGATTTTGGAATTGACACCAATACCGACCACATTTATTAGACATCATATTAAACTAACGGGGAACGATAGTTGAATAACTCACAATGATGAGCAGGCGCTTCGGTAGCCTGCTTTTTTTATTGAAGTAACCGGCAGTTATGCGGAATATATCACACACGGACACGTAATGGGGAGGAGCCATTGTATTTGTCATACCGACGTAATAAAGGGATTTCAATTTTATTTACGAATAAATAAATTAAGTGTAAATTTTGCATAGCCTATTCATTTATTAATATGGAGGAATTCTAAATATGCGTGATGAACAGCTTTACAACCTTTTCGGGGAGCATAAAGTAGAGAAAACAAAAATTGAAGTTCTTTATCACTACACTTCAATTTCAAGTTTCAAAAGCATCATTGAGAAAAAAGAACTTTGGATTACACGAAGCGATTTTCTCAATGATCCTGAAGAGTTATCGTATTTTGCTAACTTGGTAGTAAAAACCATTGATTCAATTCGAGTAACCAGATCTATACCAGAAGAGTTTTTGAATCCACTTTATACTAATTATCTTTCATACTTTCAAAGTGTTTTTCCGCAAAACCACTATATTCTTTCATTGTCCAAAAGCTTAGACTCTTTGTCTATGTGGAATTACTATGGGAAAAACGATGGTTATTGTATAGGATTAAATTTTAAAGAATTAACCGAAACGATCACATTTAATCGATTTAATTTTCATCACGGTTCCGTTAATTATAACGTTGACGAACAAATTTCAATTCTTGACTTAGAACTTCAATCTGCTTATGACTATTGGGTTACAAGTCACAATTCTGACCCGAGCAAAATTCAGAGCATTACTGATACACTCTTTGATAGGTGGTCTATGTACGCACTCTTTTTTAAACATGAAGGATACCAAAACGAAATTGAATATAGGCTGGTTCTAACCCACAGAGCTGATTTTAATGTAATGTACAGGACAGCATATGGTGTCTTCACTCCTTACGTGGTCCTTCCAACTAAGCGTGTGCACTTGGAATTGGAACGCAATCCAGTTGATATAAACGATAAATTCCCACTCGAATCGGTTACGATAAGTCCTTACATTAAACATGATCAGGCAGAGAGAGGCCTCGCTGAATGGCTTAGAAAAAACAATCATCCACTGGATCAACCTAATCAAATGATACTCCCCTCGTCTATACCCATAAGATTTTAGTTCAATTAATTTATTATTCAGACTACATTTGTTCTGCTAACGGAAAACGATAGTTGAATAACTCACAATGATGAGCAGGTACTACGTATCCTGCTCATTTTTATTAAGCTAACAGGCAGGTTTATTTAATTCAGAATTCCTCATATCAAAAAAATCTATTCTTTGAGTAACTAGGGGCAACTTGATTTTAATCAAGAAGCAGGGAGAGGAAACAAGTGGATAACATAAATATAATAGACAAAGTAGTAATTTACTCCATGAATAAGAGGGAAAAAACCTTTGGCTCTAAACCTATTAAAAATGCCCAGATGGATTATTTTATATCCTATCTTCCTTCGAACAGGTACTTATCTAATGATAGACGGTTACTCGAACCCAAAACCTTGGTTCTGTTTCAATATGATGCCCATATTATCGCCAGTGGGGTTCTGATAAAGAAAGAGAAGATTGTAGATGAGAAATATAAATATGCAAGCTACTTTGAGCCAATATCTATTACCATCTTTCAGATTCCGATTACGACCGAAGATATGCGGGGGGTATCCAGGAATTTCGTTAAATTTTCAAACCGTCAATGGGTTATTATGCAAGATGAAATTCCTGATCTCCTGTCCCTATTGCAAGAAAGACAGCCACTTAGCGCTGAAAACCCTTGGATTTTTGATGGAGACAATGATACATATCAGGAAGAAGTAAACGAAGTAAACAATCCGAACGCTGATATCAAGTACTCTCCCCGTGAACCTGTGACGTCCCAGACGTCTGGAAAAACGGTATATGCCCGTAATAAAATGACTGCAGCGAGGGCACTAAAAAAAGCTATGTACCAATGCGAGGTGAAGGGGTGCACTGGTCATTATTTTATGTCTGCTACCACAAACAAGAATTATGTTGAAGCCCATCATCTGATTCCTTTTGAAATCCAGATATACTTTACAAAAGGCTTAGATGTCGAAGCCAATATTGTCTCTTTATGTGTCTTTTGCCATTCGAAGTTGCATTACGGTATTATGGAGGAGAAAATGATCATCCTTAGACAGCTCTACGCCGAAAGAATAGAGTTCTTAAAAATATGTGAGATTAATGTTGATCTCGAGCAGCTACTTAGTTACTATCACCCATCTATATTAAAAACTTTGAGGAAATCACGGTCAATATAGTTCAATAAAATAGCGGCAATCTAGGACTTTATTTTCTCGTCCATGCTGCCACCATTTCTATTTTTGGTATCGATCTAATGAAATCTGACGATTTTACAATTCCAAAACCCCCGTGGGATCAACACTTCTAGTCTAGTGCTTTAACTTCTTTCTATAATTAATAAATACGGAACTGCATTGAAGGCAGTCTCCTTATTTATACTTCTATATTTTGTTTCTTAACCTCCTGAATGAACCCAGGCTAATTGCTGTTTTACGTATCACCAACCAATGAAATACACCTTTTCCACAAAAAAAAGAGACCACCGATACATAAAGATATCGTGGCCAATATTTATAATATTTAAATTTTCTTCTGCAGCATACGGTAAATGAGAACCGCACTTTCAGCTCTGGTTAATAACGATTTGGGCCTGAAGGATCCATCCGGATACCCTTCTATAATGTTATTTCCAGATATAACACGAACTGCCTTGTCTGCCCAATCCGCAACATTCTTGTTGTCACTAAAATTGATTGGTGTATCAGTTTCACTCAGTCCGTATTTATCTATTAATATATTACCTAACATCATGGCACTTTGTTCACGATTAATTTTAGACAATGGCCTAAACTCATTTTCACTGAATCCAATCGCTACATTGTTTGCGATCGCTGCGTTCAGTTCACCCATATACCAGCTATCTTTATTTATATCTTTATAAGTGATCTCTAGTGCGTTATCAGGACCCGCCTTGATAGCTCTCACAATCAGAGCTGCAAACTCCATGCGGGTTATCTCCCGATTCGGTTCATACATTTTATCTGTTACACCCTTAATTATACCCTCATCCGTCAAGTAATTTATTGCCTCTTTAGCGAAAGAATTACTACCTACATCGTTGAAATGCGATCCGTTGGATGATTCCCCGCCCTTATCCGGTTCGGTCACTTTAGGTGTTTCAGGTAGTACAGGCTTTGTTCCATTCCCACTGGATCCTCCACCATTCCCGCTCCCGCCACTGTTTTTAGCGTCTTCAATTTCTTTTTGTATTGCATCTAAACGCTTGGTTAAGCCGGTTTTCACTGTCCCGTCAACTAGCTTTTCTACTAATTTACGAGCAGCATCTACATCACTTTGACTTTTAGACTTCTCGGCTTTGACGACTGCTTTTGTAGCCTCATCGATCTTAGTCATCTCATCAATAATCTTTTGTACAGCATCCAAGCGATTTGTTAAGTCCGTCTTAGTTTCACCTGAAGGTAGCGCATCTACAAGTTTGTGTGCATCATCTACATCGCTTTGACTCTTAGACTTCTCAGATTTGACGACTGCTTTTGTAGCCTCATCTATCTTAGTCATCTCATCAATAATCTTTTGCACAGCATCCAAGCGATTTGTTAAGTCCGTCTTAGCTTCACCTGAAGGTAACCCATCTACGAGTTTATGCGCAGCGTCTACATCTTTTTGGCTGTTTGAAGCCTCAGCTTTTATAACTGACTTGGTAGCCTCATCTATCTTAGAAAGTATTTCTTCGACAGCATCTAATCGGTCTTGCAACTCATTTTTTACAGCCCCATCTACTAGTTGGTCTACCAATGTCTGTGCGTCATCTAAATCTTTCTTATCTAACGTAGATTCTGTTTTTCCTACTGCATCCGTTGCCTTCTCGATTGCTTCTAAATCTACTAATGTCGTAACGAGTACGTCCTTCACAGGTGTAGTATCTCCGATACTGTTTTCAGTACTTACCAGGAAAGTGTATTCTTTTTCAGATACAAGACCTCCTACTGTGAAAGTAGTATCTTTTCCTCGATATTTCTCTTTCCCGTCTAGCGTTACTACGTAACTTTCATTCTTCATTAAAGAATCGATTTTGAAAGTAACATCATGTACGTTAGGTTCTACTATGATTGTGTAGTTGTCTAAAGGTTTAGTTACGAATGTCGGTACAGTAGCTCCAACACCTTCTCCCGTGGTATTTATAGGTACCACTGACCAACCGATGTGATCCGTAGCACTAATTAGATTATCGATTAGAACAGACGTATCAGGCTCTAAGACAGTGACAACAAGCTTTCCAGATCCGTCATATACGTTGTAACCGTCTGCCCCCGTAACAGAATCCCAAATTAATTCTACGGAATCCGTTGTTGTAAACCCTACTTTAATAGGACTAGATCCATCAGGTGCTACTCCCCAAGAGGCTGGTAGTACTCGTTGTGTGTATGAAGCTTTAGCGCCTACACCCGAATCATTGACTGCGGACACGCTAACCGTAGCTGAAGCTCCAGCACCAATGTTTTCGTAAGTCCAAGTCGTTTCACTGATTGTATCTAGTACAGTTCCTTGATCGTCATAGACAATGTAACCATCAGCTCCAACTACAGCAGTCCAAGACATTGTGAAACTATCCGGAGTTACAGCAATTGTTGTAATATCACTCGGTGCGCTTGGTAATGTCAAGAAGCCAATTGAAGTACTACCACCAAACCCTGACTCGTTACCCCCTGACAACAATAACGTGTACTCCGTACCACCAGATAAGCCGTTAATGGTAGCTGTTGTTCCAGATAATATTAATTCCTGTCCATTGACCTCAACTTTGAATTTGTCGGCCCCTGTAACCGTATTCCACGTTATTTCTGCGGAAGTTTCAGAAGTGCTTACTACGGTCAGACCAGCAACACCGGGAGTCAAATCTTCTGGTATTGTTTTATAAGTTCCTACTATTTCTGCGCCGTTTCCAGTAGCGTTTCTAGCGGACACACCTACTATATACTGTGTACCAGAACTCAAACCGCTTAGATCAAGCGTCGTGTCAGTAACCACGTCTACAGTTACCCCAGCTAGTGTCACTGAGTAACCAGTGGCTCCAGCGACAGAGTCCCATGATAAGCGGAATCCAGTTGAAGTGAAGTTATCTGCGGATAAAGTAGTCACCTTACTCGGAAGTGTTAGCAAACCGTTAAGGTATGCATAGTTTCCGAAACCAGTATCATTTTCAGCAGACACGCCATACCCATATACGGTTGATGCAGTTAAGCCAGTGTCTGTAAATGACGTCTGGTTGTCGTAGAATACTCTATCCCAACTACCAAATGTATCACGCACAATTTCGTACCCTGTAGACGTATCTGTAGGTAACCAAGATAATTCAATCTCAGTTTCTCGGATCACTACAGATTTAAAATCTCCTGGTGATGCAGGTAGTGACAGGAAGCTTATGCTTGATGTTTTACCTCTACCTGTAGCATTCTTTGCAGTTACGTCAAGAGTGTATTGCGTACCCGTCTGCACATCAGATAATGGATTATAAACCGTGTCTGTTACAGAATAAGAGTTGACTACTTGTCCGCTCTGAGTCTCTTTTAATACTACTTCGTAAGAATCTGCTGAAGTTACAGTATCGAATGAAAATGCTACAGAATCGCTATTGTAGTCTTCCGTATGCACTATTAAACTTGTTACAGCAGCAGGAAGAGTCAAAATGTCTACAGTGTTACTAGGTAGAGACTCACCTACGTTATTTACTACCGTTGCATGGAAACTGTAATTTGACCCGGCTGATAGTCCAGTCAACGTTGTGCTGTCTGTTGGATGTGTAAGATCAATCACAGCTCCAGTCGTTACATTTTCAATACGGTACTTATAACCTTCATGAAAAGAAGATGGAGATAGTACCCAATGTAACTCAACAGAATCAGCGCCTACCGCACTCGATGTTAAAGTAGTAGGCTGCGGTGCTAGTTGGTACAAGATAGGCTGACTTACACTTACTACCTCTACCCCTGCTTGGTTCTTCAATTTTGAATGTAAGTACCAACGACCTTCTGTGTCGAATGTAAAGGTCTTAGTATCCGAGTCTAGCGTATCCCATGAACTAGGAATAATAGGAGAAGTAGTTATTTTGTACTTCCTTTCATTTACGTCTACCCCCGAATGCCCCCCAGTAAGGGAAACCGTCACATCAATTGGAGAAGTTGACCAAGTCCCAGTATCTCCAGAGAAATTAATTTCTGGTGGTACTTTATCGATCTTAACCTCGAACAAAGTGGATTGGCTCACGTTACCAGCATTATCCGTTGTACGGACAGATCCTCGTGTTGTACCGTTGTCTGATACTTCGAATGATGTTGTATATGGAGTCCAAACACCAGATTCAATTTTATACTCCGTACTAGCTACGCCAGATAGAGTATCAGAGCCTGCCACTACTGCAACCGATACATCTGCTGTAGACCAACCATCTTTAGATAAGGTTACGACAGGTGGAATTGGTGGTGTCTTGTCTATCTTGATTTCGTTGATAGCCGCAATACTTTTGTTTCCTACTATATCTACTGTTTTAGCCTGGAAGGTTGTTAAACCTTCTGTACTTACAATCACTGGTGTAGTGTACTTCGCCCAAGTTGTACCATCTAGGCTGTATTGGACCTCTCTTACACCACTGCCAGTATCAGTACCAGGTTCAACTGTGACTAATACGTTATGATTAACCCACCCAATAGAGTCGGTCGTAATAGTAGGTGCGGTAGGTACAATGCGGTCAACTATAATAGTTCCTGTGTAGATTGTAGTATCTGTACCACCTTTACCATCTGTAACTGTAATAGGAATAGATGTATAAGTCCCATCTTTTAGTTCACTTCCCAACCAAGTGAGTTTCCACGGTATAGGTGTTGCTGAACTGGGTTGATCACCAGTCTTTGTAACGCCGCTAATAGTTGCCCCACCAGTTACCATATCTCCGTCAGTATCTATTACAGTCCCTGTTAATACTAAATCTGGTTTGTCTAAGCTGACATTAATATCTGAATTATCTACGGTAATAACTGGTGGCATGTTTGTGGTTGCTTTCTTTACATACCAATAACCATCTGAGTATATACCATTATCAGGGTAAGTTTTGTCTATATCGAGAATATTTGCTGTAACTAGTGTACCCTTATTCTTTACTATTTCAGAGGTTGCGGTCAGAGCGTAACTATTAGTGTTGACCCCATGTTGTTGACCGTATATAGACACAAAATCATCCCTATATAGGGTCTCATTTGAATCACCATAATGCCAGTAAATACTGCCCCACTCTGCATTCATAATGTCTATCTTCTTACCATTAGCACTGAATTTCCCATTATTTTTGTCTAATGTATACGCATTGTACCCATAGAATCTACCCGAGTTTTCCGAGTACCCCAAAAAGTTCCATTTAGATTCTTTGTATACCGGCGTATTGTTTACACTGTACTTATCCCAGTAAAATAATGGTGTTTTGTTCACAGTTATAGTACCTGTGTATGTGACTGTTGCTACACCACCACGACCGTCATCGATAGTGACGACTGGATTACTGAAATCTCCACCTATTGGGAACTCTGATGTTCGCCATGTCAGTGTCCATGGTTTAGCTGTTCCTGTGTTGGAGACGGCTACTTGTTTTATTACACCATTTATTGCTGCTGATACAGAAAGTGTTTCATTATCAGCATCGGTGGCATTTCCCGATATTGTAAAAGTATCCGACCCGGTTTTAAGATTTATGGTTTTGTTTCCGGATTGCGTTACCGTTGCAGTAGGTAAGTTGTTTGGGACTGTGCCAGATCTTACGTACCAAAAACCATCAGTATAAATACCATCTAACGGGTAGGTATTTTGAGCCGCCTTGATGTTGGCTTGTACAAGATTACTCTTGAAATAGTTTACAGGTGTTCCTGGATCACTTGCTGTTAATCTGTATATCATCACCTTGTAATAAGTACCACTGCTCACACTTCCGTAGTAATCCGCTCGTTGTACAACCTTATGTGTGTTGTCATAATAAGCATAAACCGAGATATTTTCACCGAAGTATCTCTTCTCATCGGATAAGGTAAATACTCCATTTCCATCTATAGTATACTTGGTTAAACCACCTTGGTTACCAGTGTGGATACTAGCCTCTTCCTCAAAAACAGCTTTAACTGGAGAGTAATCTGAGTACGTATTAAACTTACTCCAGTAATAATATATCTGTGCTTGTATCGTCAGTTTTCCTGAATAAGCAACAGAAGTAGACTCCTTACCATCTGTTGCGGTTACAGTAGAGTTAGTGTAGATTCCTACAGGCAACTCAGAACCTGACCACGTTAGTGTCCAGTTCTTGGTTATTGACGTGCTAGTTACAGTGGTTGATTTTGTTACACCACCTATGATTGCAGATATTACTACTGAATCATTATCGATATCAGTAATTGTACCGGCGATACTGAAGACTCCTCCATCGTTGTATAAGGTTTTATCTCCTGAGGAATTTACTGACATGGTAGGTGCGTTGTTTAGTCCTTTAGACACGTACCAGTAAGATCCTTGTACCCCATCCATAGGATATACGCTGCCAGTAGAGCTTACCACATACCCTATACTAGATCCTTTTCCATCACCAGTACCAAGTACAGCTTTATATTTAGCAGCTGCGTATCTGAAGGTTGTATTACCACCCCCATTCCATACCTCTGTTGCTGTTGTTTGCTGATAAGTTGTTAGACTCGTAATTTCAAAAAAACTATAGTCATTTGTCCCAACAGGGTATGTAAATCCTCCTACACCAGTAAGAACTCCGGTCTTCGGATCTACTAACACATTACTGTACTTAGTATTTTGTGTATCTATATAATCTAAAGAATTAGTTCCTATATAACTGGATTTATAAATTGGTACTTGAGCTATGGAAAACTTCTCCCACACATAAGTAGATGCAGCCTCTGCTTTCCCACCTGAAAATGCTGGAATCATCGGAATTAACAACACGACAATGAGCATCCGAACGATTAACCCTTTCAGACCTTTTAATCTATTAGACATAAAAACCTTCCCTTCATCATTAGATAAATAATTGGTATAGTTACGGTTATTAATAAAAAACACTTTAGATCCTCATCCCTTCATATATTTGTTATATAGTATATTAGTATACTACTAATTATATATACTAATATACTACAATTCGTTTTGTCTCCTCGCAACATATTTATCCAT
>Ga0153923_100668_pt1 | contig 9974 bp, 12 predicted proteins | sample TSNJ007MetaG_FD_104682 | JGI IMG/M metagenome (GOLD analysis project Ga0153923, IMG submission 104682) | Attine ant fungus gardens microbial communities from New Jersey, USA - TSNJ007 MetaG | ecosystem: Host-associated > Fungi > Mycelium > Unclassified | place: USA: New Jersey, Brendon T. Byrne... | reverse complement strand
GGATTTCTTTTCTTTCTAGCCATAATAAAATCACCTCTTAGCTTCATTTTAGAAAAATAAAAACTGTGAAGCAACCACCTACCTAGGATTAGCGGTTACTTACACAGTTAATATTACACTCTCGTGTCAGTTTTTTTACTGACACCTTTTTTGAACGAATAATCAGCAACAACAAATGATTCAATTGTAAGCGTCATATATCAAGGTGTATTTATAATCCCATCGTCCATCCTATAGAATAAGGAGAACGATGGGGTTCTCTAAAGTTTGCTAATAGTTTGTGCGACAATCCGCTTGGACTGTTTAATTCCACAGTAACTAAGCTGCTAGCACAGTTTTTGTCACACTTGGCAGATTGGGGATTTGTTCGAATAAGTAAACGAGATGTTTCTAGGATATAACCCATTCTCTACTGAAAAAATTAATAGACTGTCAGGATTTTGTATGCTACTTATCAAGGTGTAGTTTGGTTGTAAATGACGATAGATTGATAGATCAGTTCTTCTTTAAACTCGGTAATCAAATTGACAGAAGAGTATTTATTAACAATTCGTTTCAAAGAAAATAGGCCAACTCCTCTACTTTTGTTCTGAGTAGTTGAGTATTCTTTTTCAAACATTTTATTTCTATCAAATTTAAGGCCCTTGATAGAATTGCTTACCGTAATTGTAATTTCATTTTCAATTTTTACAAAACAAATACTTATCTTTTTATCTGCATCTGATTGATGAGCCGCCTGAATAGCATTATCAATTAATATTGAAATAATCCTAATTAGGTCAATCAAAGGTATATCAACTTTGTCAAATAGTCCAATTATTCGGACATCTATTTTTATATCTAGTTGATTTGCTTCAATCTCTTTTGTGAGTATCAAATTCTTCAGCTCAATAATCTTTAAATGTGAATACTTCTCAATGTTACTATTTGTGTCAGAAATAATGTATTTACTAGGTAATATTGTTTGGTAGAATATTTCTTGTATCTCTTGTTGATTATTGCTATCAATACTATTTTTTAACGTAAGTAAAAGATTAATATAATCATGTTTAAAAGCAGAAAGCTCATTATTGAGATCTTCAAGGCTTTGAGAGTATTGAACTAGCATTTCATAGGACTCTCTATCATATCTCTTTTTTTCAAAATATTCAGCTAATTTGTATACGAAAATTAATACAATGAAGAAACAAATCATATATATAAATATTAAATTATCGGAGGAGACGGATTGTAAAAAAGAAAAAAGAATCAGTACACCTGTAACAATAATTGATACACCAAGAGGATTCAAATCAACATAATAAAGCGATTGAAAGGCCTCAACCCTTGATAATATGATGGAAATGGTCAAAGTAATAAGAGAGGATACTGCAAGGGCTGAAGGCAATTTGAGATAAGTATTTGTGATAAAGTATAAAATAAAGTTGATGATAGTAATGATCATAACTGATATAAAAGGACCATAAATAGAATGCCAGAAATCGAGAGTTCTATTATATAACTTACCAATAAAGTATAAGAAAAACACTAGTATTATATTTGTGAAGACTACCAAAGAGGTAAAAGAAAATGCCCAAATGAGAATAAAACCTAAAAAACCCCGGAGTATCAGCATCCGAGGTTTAGTTTTATTTACAGATTCGAAAAGAATAAGCGACGACATAATTACACAAAAAGTAGAAATTGCAGCTTCAATCATTTTTTTTATCCTTTACTGTCTGTGGTTTTTTTGGCGAATACACTAGATAAGGCCAAGGGCAACCACGTACGATCATCTTCTCCTTATCAGAAGTTTTTCCTCTTAACTGCATTTGGACTTGAGAGTTCATTTTTTCCTGTAAAAATTTTTTTAATCGCATAAAAAAATTCTCCTTTCACTAATTTTTTCGATATCGGTAATATTAGAACGCTTTCAGAAAGAACGCCAATAATTATCCCATACTGCAATATTCTTAAGTCCGTAAATAAAATAGATAAGCTATAGAAAATTATAAGTGTAACACATATTTTTTTTTTAATATTTTTGGATTCTTCAGACTCTATTTGGCAATAATTGAGAAACAGTATTAATTCGACAAAAAATATGACGGTTAGTACATATAAATTAAAGGAAATATTTGCTAACAATAGAAGTTTTGGAAAAAGAACAAAGAAGCACAAACATTGAAATGAGCAATAGAGTGAAAACTCCGAATGCCATCCTTGTGCATATTTTCTTAATTGTCTGAAACAAATCAAACATGTAATAGTTGTTAAAAGAGTGTTGAAAATTAGAGAACACGAGAGTATTAGAAGCGTTTTCAAAATATTCACTAAAAAAACTTCAACATAATATCTTGTCCACTCCCCTGTTTCTGTTTGGTCTTCCTTTTCAATTGAGAAAAGTTTACTGGATAGTAAATTCACAATATATGAATACATATTTTCTTCTCCAAAATTGTACTTTAATACAATATACCAATGATTAAATTCCCATTTCAAGTACATAAAAAAAGTGTCGCTCAAACTTCATTTATTCCAATAGTTTTCCAGAGCAATTTTTAACTCACGTGTTCTTTTGCGAGATATAGGGATTGAGATGCTATCATCAATTACGGCCTCTCTTAAAGTCTTATCAACATATTTAATATTTGTAATGTTGACCATAAATGATTGATGACATCTAATTAGACGATCATCCATCAAATTGAAATCTTTTAGAGAACCGTGCGCATAAATTTCTTTTGAAGTAGTCTTGATCAACAATTTATGAGCTGAAACCGGTGTAATGAATAGTAATTCTCTAAATGGGCATATTACTTTAATATGTTTAGACTCGAATGTAAATAAATCTTCATTCTTAGAAGGAGTATTATCTCTGTATGCTCTAATGCAATTTCTTATTTGATCTAAAAATGTTAGTTTTGGGGCATCCTTCACAATAAAAGCATATGCTGATAAACCATAGTCGTACGATGTTAGAGCTAACTCACTATAACTTGTAACAAAGCAAATCAAAGAATTTCTCTCGTTCTCTCTGATGTGCCTAGCTGTAAGAAACCCGGCTGTTTCATCCATCTTAATTTTTAAATCCAGGAAGTAAAGATTATATGACTCTGAAGAAGCATTTACTTCCGCAAGTAAGGAAGATGGTTTATAGAAAGTTTTGAGTTTCTCTTTAGGATTATTAGATTCTCCTTGACAAATTAAATCTAAGACTATGTCTTCCATTTTTTTTGCTTGAAATATATTATCTTCCATAATGTATATTGCCATATTAACTATCTCCTAATGTTTACTTCAAGATCAATTATACCTCTAGGTAATGGAAACTCAAAGTGAATATTTTTTCAAAGGATGAATAAATGAAGCTTTAATAACACTTTTTTTCAAGTTGTAGCGACATAGCAAAAAGTAAAATAAAGTATAAATACAAGTACAAGAATTTTTTTGGAACAGGAATATCACTAATTGACTTTATCATCCTTACATCAGTTAGCCTTTGAAGAAAGTATCTATAAATTTTGAAAAATTGAGTAAGGCTGAACATATGGGCAGGAAAGGAGAGAATACAGTAATAGTTTGATTTGCCATCCTTTTACGGTTTTAAATTTTTAATATGTTAGCAAAAATCAATCTATAGCTATTAATATTTGGTCAGAGGAGTCTAATATGACGGGAAACTATCTAGGATGGTCAAGTATTTTAGTAAGGTGATAATATCGGGATCACCTTACTTTTTATTGATTGGAAGGAAAATCGGAATGAAAAATTTTTTGGAAGAAATTCAAAATATTTTGAAGTGTATAGCGGATCTAAAATTAAAAAAGTTGGACATTTATGTCTTGATTGCACTAAATTTGCTTTTTTCTCTCTCGACGTTGCTGCAACCTCTATATTTGGGAAAGATAATTAATGGGATTGCTGAAAAGTCTATAGAAGAAATCTACATGAACATAATAATGTTAGTGCTGCTTTTCCTTTTTAGACTTTTCTTTCTTTTCTTAAAAAATATGAGAAACATAAGGATAATATCAAAAGTTGAAATAAGTATAAAAGAGAAGACTTTCGAAGGAGTTATAAAATCGAATTACAAAAAAATTACTTCTAACAACTCCGGAAAACTAATAAATATTATTGACAAAGACGCAATGACATTTTCAAATACATTGAACATAATAATAGGGCTTGTTACTGATATTTTAGGTTTTGTTGTCACATTTTTCATAATGCTAATAATTAGTCCATTTCTCTCAATAACAGTAATAATTGTGTTTCCGATTCTTATGATTTCATACTATTACATCGGGAAACTGATAAAAAGGCAAGAATACAAGCTAAAGACAAAATACGATAATTATATGTTGTTCTTAACTGAAGCTCTGGCAAATTTTAAAGTATTAAAAATTTTTAACATTGAATTGAAACACCAAAAAAAGTTTAAGAACATACTAGTTGATTGTTACGAAATAGGAATAAAGAAAGTGAGGATTGAGACAGTAGGTGAGTTATGTTTACAAATGCTCCTATTAGTCAGTCAGACATTAATACTAGTTTTAGGTGCAATGATGATTTTCAATGGAGGATTTTCGATAGGAATGTTAGTTTCATTCAATTCTTATTCCGAAAATTTTAAGCTATCGGCCATTAATATTTCCAAAATAAATAATACTTTCCAATTGATTTCGGTTTCTCTTGAAAGGATAAAGGAATTCCTTGATGATTCAGGCAACCTCCATGAGTTAAGCGAAGGTAATAATAATTTAAAAAAACAAGTGAAGAAGATAGTACTAAAGGATGTTTCGTATACGATTAATGATTGTACAATTTTAAATCATTTGGATTGTGTTTTCACTATAGGAAAAATTAATTTGATACGTGGTCCGAGCGGTTGTGGAAAAAGTACTCTATTTAATATCATTGCGATGATCGATACTGATTATGAAGGAGAAGTTCTAATTAACGATATAGAATTAAATGATATTTCTAATACTGATTTTAGATCAAAAGTATGTCTTGTACCACAAGAAACATTATTGTTTAGTGAAACCATTATAGATAATCTCCGTATGGGCAATGAATTGATTTCTCAAGACCAAATCGAAGAGGTTTGTTCAAAATTAAAACTGCATGACTTTATTTGTCAACTTGAAGAAGGATACAATACAGTTTTAAAAAATTCGGGAAAAAAAATATCCGGAGGACAAGCACAAAGATTATGTATTGCCCGTAGTATTCTGAAGGATTGTGATGTCTATATTTTTGATGAAATAATATCCTCACTGGATGTAGATAATGCACACAATGTAATCAGTTTAATAGATGATTTAGCCAAAAAAAAATTGGTGATTTTATCATCTCATCAGTCTATTGAGAATCAATCACTTGAGTTTAATTTTGAAACTAAGACAAAAAGATTAATTAGTAAGGAGGAAACAAATGAAATTCTCTATGTTTAATGTAGAAACACCTATTGATGATGGAATGCTAATTTACAATTCTCTTACCTCTGGGATACTCTTTCTTAATGCTGAATACACAGAAGAATACTTTAAATTTAAAAATGAAAATAAGTGTCAAAGACAAGATTTGAAAAATACATTGGAAAAAGGGCAAATGATTGTAGATGACGATATCGATGAAGTTGGAATGATTAAGTTTTTTAATAATCATGCTCGTTATGATGACAATATTTTATCACTTACTCTAGCACCAACAATGAACTGTAATTTTGAATGTCCTTATTGTTTTGAAGCGGGTTTTAGAAACACTAATATGACCGATGAAACAGAAAAGCAATTAGTAAAATTTATTAAAAACCTCGCAAAAGAGAAAAAAGGGGTTGGAATTTGTTGGTATGGTGGAGAACCGATGCTTGCTCTAAAAAGAATTGAGTCAATAACAAAGGAACTTTGGAAAGAAAAAAATATTAAAGATAATTTTTCAGCAGATATCGTTACAAATGGATTTTATTTAACTAGAGAAAAAGCAATTCTATTAAGCTCTCTTGGCGTTGAACATTGTCAAATAACTTTGGATGGGCCGCCTAGGATACATGATACTAGAAGAGTCCCCCACAATGGTCGTCCAACATTCTACAAAATTTTAAATAACATAAAGGAATCAGCGGATGTCCTTAGTATTAATATCAGAGTCAACGTGGATAAAAGTAACATAGATTCTGTTATGGAAGTTTTGGATATTCTTGAAGAAAATGGCTTGAAAAATAAGGTTGGCTTCTACATTTCGGCTGTTGACGATATTATGGATGATACAAGTAATACTTTGTGTTTCACAGATAAGGAATTTTCTGAAGAAGAGATAAAATTTTACAAAAATGCTCTAAAAAAAGGTCATAACTTGATTAATGTACCGTCATCAATGTTTGGGATATGCGGTGCAGTTTCCGTTGGTTCATATGTTGTTGATCCATTAGGCGATCTCTACAAGTGTTGGGATGAGGTAGGACGCAAAGACTTTTCTGTTGGAAATATTTGGAAAGGCCCAGTTTTAAACAACGTCATGGCGAGCTACATGAACTTTGAAGCAGCATCTGATGAAAAATGTTCATCGTGTCCTGTTTTACCGGCATGTCTTGGAGGATGTCCGAATCAAAAGATCAGAGCCGGAGTTAGTAGATGTAGTTCAATCGAGAGAAACTCTCAAGATGTATCTGAACTACTGTATGAAATAAAGAAGGGTTCTTTTGTAAACGTAAATTAACCTGATATTGAATGCTTTTTTTTCTAATTTCAAATGGAATGAGATCAAAATGAATTTAAATCCCCTTGTTTTTTACAAAATAGAATTACCAAAAAAACAGTTAAAAAGGAGGTGAAAACATGGATTGGTTAAACGGAACAACAGAAATAACACCACTTTATATTTATGTTTGTACAATTAAGTGGAACTGTAACAAGTACAAAGGTGACTGTGTTTTCCACACGAAATGAATTTGATTAATGGAGGTAGAAAGTGAATGAATTGGTTAAATGAAGCAATCAGTTCTGAAAAAGATGATCTAAAAAGAGGATGTATTTTATTCTGGTGTCTAGACAGGTATCCTGGTTGTCAAACAAAGAGTTTTCCATAATATACAGGAGTTAAAATACACTAATAATTTTGTGAAAGGAGAAAAAAATGGAATGGATAAATAGTAGAAATCTTGATTCCGATTATAGAAATGGAGAGATTGAACCACGTTGGTGTTTGGTTAGATTGACATGCAAAAGTAGAGATGATGATAAATGTATTTATCATAATGCGTCTTAATGATCAGCAAATGATTATGTGTTAATTAATATGGTTTTTATCAGTGAAAATGCTGATAGTATAAAAAAAAGAAAGGAGAATTCTGATGGAGTGGATTAATGGAACCGATATTAAACCTTTCGTAAGTTGTGAGATTCATCTTTGTAACCCTAGAAAAACTGGGGGCAATTGCTTCTATCGTATTTGTATTACTAAGTATGGATGTTATAAGGATTATAGCTAATTTTTGTAGAAGGATGTGAATAGGAAATGCAATGGTTGATACCAGTTTCTGAAATTGAACAATTTGGACATTGTGTGATTAGGATTTGTAATACAAAGACTAACTGCAAAACGTATAAGTGTTCTATTTATTGTGGACCGTGATTTTTAGTACTTAAAAATAAGAGAGTTGACCGTGTAAGCAACTACTATCATAAGAGCGAGTTGCTACACGGTTCTTTTTCCTTAAGAATAAAAAATAACTCCAACACGTAAAGAGTGAAACGCTAGATTTGCGGAGCTAGTTAAAACTAATGGGAATAGAGACGCTCACAACTTGTTAGAGATGAGGTGATAATTATGAAAAAGTTTTACAAGTTTTTCATATTATTTTTAGGATTATTCTTTTTAACACCGTTTAAACATATTGCGAAAATTGGCCCTAGTTTATATTTAAATGGAAAAGCTAGTTATGATTTCAATAATTCCAATTGGATTATATATACATTTCTTATTCTTTCATTTGTCTATTCAATAATAGTCATTCCCAGCAATCGTGCGGAAAATTACGTCACAGTGTTGAAACAACTATTAAACTACTTTATATTTTTAGTGGTTACAGGTGGTATTTCTATTTTCTTACTACATTTGGTATTTGCGTATTCTATCAAGCTTACGATAACAATTTATCTTCAATACATGTTGTTCATCTTGCTACCAATGTGTCTATTCTTACAATTTCTATCTTTATTTTTAAGAAACTTTATTAAAAGTAATATAGTATTTTATGTAATATACTTCATAATAATGATCTCGTTATTATCTCCGATTACAGACTACCTTTGGGATATTTTTGGCTTATCATATATATTGAATAATATATATGATCAATTTAAAAGCGAGGGTATCGTTTTTAGTTTTGCAATATTAACTGTAGAAAAATTGAGTTTTCAAACAATAAATTTAAAAGAGATATATCTTTCAAGAAGATTTATATTTGAGAGAGTATTATTAATGATAACTTCAGTTTTTGGCATTTACATTATATCTAAATTTGGTTATATAGTTCATGATTGGAAAGAAAAAATTCGCCAAATGTAAAAAAAGTATTATGGAAAATAATTGTAAGACTGCTGAAAATTTAATCAAAAAAGTGTATGGATAATGAAGAACAACTGAACGTAACTTGTTCAGTTGTTCTTCATTATTTTTTTCTCTTTCAGTACTTTTAATGTGCAATAGAATCATTATATGATGTAAGGATGAATTCATGGACACGATTTGATAGCATTTAACTACTAAGAAGAAGGGACGTGTGCAAGAAACAATCTTTGAGCTCTATCTCAGTCTGGTCAATCAGTAGAACAGTTAACTGAGAGAACTGGGATCGCTACATAAACCATTTATCGTTGGAATAAACTCTATTTCAAGAATGAAGATACAGGAATGACTGAAGCTGAAATCCTTTCTATGAAAATAGAAAAAGGCTCTTATGAAAGAGAGAAATGACATCCAAAAAAAGCTTTAACCATATTCGCTCAAAAGAAAAAAGAGAACATTTTTGAAATTATTCAATCCAATAACAATGAGCATGATGTAAACCAGATGTGTGGAGTATTGGAAGCCCCAAGATCCAGATACTACGATTGGCGTGAGAAAATGTCTTCCCAACAACAAACAGAAAATGAACGACTTAATCGCTTGATTTTTTAGGAATCTACATAGGAGGATGACGTTTGAAACTGAAAATGACGAGTCATAATGAGGGAGATTCAAATAAATTAGTCTTAGTTTGCTCCCTAGGTCTATTGGAAGCTTTAAAAGCTAGGCTCTTAACAATTAATGAGTGTGAACAATATTTGTTTACTCCATATTCAGCAAGTATTCTAGAGAGGAAAGGTATAAATAGAAAAGTTACTGAGATCGTAGAATTGGCATGCGAATTGGAAGATGTTGAGTCTTTAAGACCCGAAAGATTAGATGCTAATATAGATGATTTAATAAATAAGGCAAAGAACTGTTTAAGAGAAATTGAATATGATCCAGATTTCGATTTTGAACGAAAATGGTTGGACGAAGATCAGTAAGGTGGATTTAAGAAAGCAATACTCATCCTATATACGTTATGATGAGTATTGCTTTTACTTTCTCTATCAATAATCGGTTTGAATGGTTTGAGTTAAGGTAAATATACTGCTGCTGTAATCTATAAGTGTCTGAATTGATGCAATTCTATTTAAGTGAAGGAGATTTTTTATGGATTTAGAAAACAACTTGAGAGAAATACAAAAAAGTTTCTATGAGTATGATCTTACGGATAGTATCATTGAAAAACTATATTTTGATAATGGTTTAGTGAATTTCAATATGCTTGTAGATTACTATTTTACAGAAAAGGATGAAGAACATATTGAGCTTACTTTTGAAGACTGCACTAAGGTAAACTATGAAATTCCACCAGAAATCTATAAAATGAATACAGGTATTTTAAATTTCAGTCATTTTACCATTATTAAAACTGT
>Ga0153923_100666_pt1 | contig 9981 bp, 8 predicted proteins | sample TSNJ007MetaG_FD_104682 | JGI IMG/M metagenome (GOLD analysis project Ga0153923, IMG submission 104682) | Attine ant fungus gardens microbial communities from New Jersey, USA - TSNJ007 MetaG | ecosystem: Host-associated > Fungi > Mycelium > Unclassified | place: USA: New Jersey, Brendon T. Byrne... | reverse complement strand
TTACGATTATGCACCGTTCTAACCCAATTGTTCAGGGAAGTCTGAAGGAAATCAAAAGTAGATATCCACGCGAACAGGTAGCTTTAGGAACGACAAGTGAAGTCACTGGACTCGAGAATATTCCGTGCGTAACTAAGGTGACTATTCAGGAACAAGGTGGGTATTTGATCAATATTTCCGATGTGTCTGCCGCTCAACAGATATTGCAGACAGCGATGCAACAGAGTGTTGTTGAGAAGTTTGAGTTAAAGGAACCCACATTGAATCAAATCTTTATTAAAGAGGTAGGTGAATCTCATGAATAAATTAGGTACTGTCATTGGATTTACATTTCGCAATAAGGTGAGAACCAAAGCATTTCTCATAACAACTATTGTATTAGCTATTATTATGTCTATTGCTATTAATATTCCTTATTTCATTCAGTTGTTCACTGGGGAAGACTTGAAGTCAGGTAGTACGAAGATAGGTCTGGTATATGGAGAGCAGGCTAAAGTGGCTGAACAGCTAGATAGTTATTGGAAGGCACAGAACAATGATGAATTTACTTTCGTGAAATATGATACATCCGATGTAGCAAGTTTAAAGAAAGATATTGAAGCCGGTACAATTGACGGATATCTACAGTTCTCAGAAGATCAGAAGACACTATTCCCGTCCGTTGTATATTCTTCTGACGAAGATGATGGTCTGAATGCGGTCGCACAGGCAGAGCTTTCAGGTGCATTACAGGCTGTTAAGATGCAGGTTATTGTACAGGACTCACTGACGCCTGAGCAAATTGCTGAACTAAAAACTCCTGTACAATTTAATGCACAAAATATAAATGCAGATGCTTCTGCTCCTAAGGCTAATGACAAAGATAAATCAACACAGATGATGGAGTTCGGAGTGGTATATCTCCTGATTATTCTATTCTTCTTTACTTCCATGACTACAGGCAACATGATCGCCGCTGAAGTGACGACAGAGAAAAGCTCACGGATTATGGAAATCCTGATCACAAGTGTATCACCATTGACTCAAATGTTCGGGAAGATTATCGGGATGTTCTTGGTGGGCTTGACCCAAATTGCTGTATTCGTACTGGTGATCTTAGGAAATCTATTCATGCCACAGAATAAAGAAGTGCTTGCAGATTTCAACATAGATCTCTCACAGGTCAGTGTAGATGTGTTAGTCTACGGGTTCACATTCTATGTCTTGGGATATTTCCTATACGCAGTATTGTTCGCAGCTGTCGGCTCTATCGTGAGCCGTACAGAAGACTTAGGTCAGGCTATCATGCCGATTACGATGTTATCGCTTGCTGCATTCTACGTGGGAAGCTTCAGTATGGGAGCACCAAATACCATGTTGATGAAAGTAGCTTCATTCATCCCATTTCTATCGCCAACGACCATGATTGTACGAATTGGTATCGGTGAAATAGAGGTATGGGAAATATGGGTATCGATCCTGCTTCTGGTGATCTCAATCTTTTTCTTCGGATGGTTATCCGCGAAGATCTATCGCACAGGTGTACTTATGTACGGTAAGCGTCCAACGATTAAAGAGCTTCGAAAAGCAATGAAGGCATATAAGATTTAGTGGTTGTGAAGAAAGAAATGTGGGTAACGTCTATAAATGAGACTGATTACGGTAATAAATGAGATATCTAACGTCAGAGAATTGGGCTCACATGATTATATGTAAGCCCCAAGAGGGAGGCTGCCACTTAGAAAATTGCAAACCAATCCGATCTAGTATGAAAAGAGAGTATTTAAACAAAACCGACACCTTAATTCTACCCGCGTCTGATTTGTTGATGTTTGAGCAATTCATAGATTAGATATAATAATGGGGGGTAAAAATGAATATTTCAGCTAAAGTGCAGCGAAAAGCGTATACAGAGTGGTTAAGTCAACGCAAAAAAGCAAATGGTGAGAATTACTCAGATAACACAGTAAATTCCTATGTGTCATCCTTATCAAATGCACCGGAAAGGCTAAAGGGTATTGAATTAGAAGCGACTGACTTATATGAAATAACATTATTAGAAGCTTTTAAGAAGGTAAGAGTGTTGATTGAAGGGGCAGAAAACTTCGATGAAGTGAATGTTAAAGCGGGTAACAAGGCCTTTCAATATGCTCTACAGTACTATGAAGAATTCCTCGTGCAACAGGGAGGAGATTCATTTAATACAGAGGTTTACTCATCTATTAAATCGGTTGATAATTCATTACAAACTAGTACAGTGTTGGCAACAGAAGCTATAACAATGGATAAAAATATTATCCTTTACGGACCACCGGGTACGGGGAAAACCTATAATACTGTTGCTTATGCCATTGCCATTATCGAGAGAAAATCATTGAAATCTATTCAGCATGAAATAGATATGAACGGTTACGAAAGAGTTCTCACACGTTATCGAACATACAAGGATAAAGGGCAAATTACATTTACAACCTTTCATCAATCGTATGGATATGAGGAATTTATTGAGGGGATTAAGCCCAAGATTGAGATCGAAAGTGCTGAGCAGAATGGCAACGACGTTTCCTACGAAATCAAGGCGGGTATTTTCAAGGAATTCTGTGATCAAGCAATAACGCCAACCATTCAGAACAGCAATGAATATGGTATTCGTAGTGAACCGACAATATGGAAAGTATCGTTAGAAGGTGCCCGGGAGAATACTACCAAGAGAGATTGCTTTGTCAATAGTAGAATAAGAGTTGGCTGGGATGGTTATGGCGAGAAGATCACAGAAGAGACTGATTTTACAAAAGCCGGTGGAAAGAAAATTCTGTCTAGCTTCATCGATGAAATGATGATTGGTGATATCGTTCTAGTTCTATATGACGAAAAAACGATAGATGCGATTGGAGTTGTTACCGGTGATTACGAGTGGTTGGATCAGTTTGAACATTACAAAAGATCGCGAAAGGTCAAATGGCTGGTTAAGGATATTCGTGAAGATATCTATGAACTAAATGGAAACACTGTTCTGACTTTAGGTTCAGTATACAGACTAAATCGGATTAAGCTAACAGATGTACTTCATATTCTAAAAAAGCATGATGCTTCTTCAGGCACGACTATTGAAGAGAATACGAATCATTATGTATTCATTATAGATGAAATCAACCGTGGAAATATCTCAAAAATATTCGGTGAATTAATTACATTAATTGAGCCTACCAAGCGTCTAGGACAAGTCGAAGAAATCAAACTTAAACTTCCTTACTCACAAGTGGAATTTGGTGTTCCTAACAATGTATATATCCTCGCAACAATGAATACGGCAGATAGATCTATTGCTCGACTTGATACAGCTCTGCGCCGACGTTTTCATTTTGCGGAATTGATGCCAAACCCACAATTTCTTAAGGGAGTAGTTGTTGAAGGAATTGATATCGCCGCCATGTTGACGAAGATCAATCGCCGTATTGAAGTATTATTTGATAGAGAGCACACGATTGGACATGCCTATTTCATGTCCCTAGTTAGCAATCCTATTTTAGGTAACCTAGCCAGCATTTTTAAAAATGCCATAATCCCTTTACTGCAAGAATACTTCTATGAAGATTATCATAATATCCAGCTGGTTCTCGGTGATAACAACAAAAACAGAGATGAACAATTTATCCAGAACCAACAGATTGATGTTAAAGAGCTATTTGGCAATTCGAGCGAGATTGATCTTGATGATGAAGTTCCTTATGAAATTAATGAGCAAGCATTCACCCAAATTGATTCGTATCGCAAAATTTATAACGTGTAGGTGACAGGTATGAGTCAACAGTTCATGATTAAAGAATATGATTCGTTCACAAGGAATGTAGCTGTGTCATCTAATCACTTTCATTCCTTACCAGAGTCAACCTTCGATCGGTTAGAGCAGTTTATCTTGTTGAAGAAACAGAGTGCTGATACAGATGCTTTGGAATTAATGACGATTTCTAGCAAACGCGGTATTGGTAAAATCATCAGTGCAAAAAATTATGTAGGATTAATAACGATGGATGATGGTACGCAAATTGAAATTTTACCTAAGCTGTATTCCAAGGATAAGGAAAGCTCAGAAGTAGAAACGAAAAGAGTGTTTCTGGATATGTTGAAATTCCTTAAGGAAATACCGTACAAAGCCTTTAAGATGTCGAACCTGCATATTGAGAAAAACAATATTTTCGAGATCTTTATCAGAATGTTTATTGAAGAGGTCTATGTGCTGGTCAAACGAGGATTGGAATCAGCTTATATCGAGCACAAGGATAACGAGCGCTTCTATAAAGGTAAGCTCAATTTTTCGCAGCATATTAAATCGAATTTTGTACATAAAGAACGCTTTTTTATCGAATATGATATCTTCAGTGTTAATCGCCCGGAGAACAAGCTAATCAAGACCACGTTAATTTTTTTGCGAAAGGTCAGTTCTAGTAGAATTAATAAGAAGGATCTTATCGTATTGTTGGCTTCGTTTGATGCAGTGGACGATTCCGCAAATCCTAGTCAGGATTTCGAGAAGGTCATCTCTGATCGTAATATGAAGGACTATGAAATGATTCTTCAATGGTGCAGCATCTTTCTGAAGAATAAAAGCTTTACTACTTTTCAAGGTGGCGGAGTGGCCTATGCTCTTTTGTTTCCAATGGAGAAGGTCTTTGAAAGTTATGTTGCTGGCAAGCTAAACAAGGTCTTAGACAAAGCCTATTATCAAATGAAGACACAAGATCGGTTATATCATCTATTCGATGAACCCAAGCGATTCCTATTGAAGCCTGATATTGTCGTGAAGGATCGTAATAATTGTTCAATCGTACTGGATACAAAGTGGAAAATGCTCTATCCAAATAAAAGTAATTACGGAGTGTCGCAGGCGGATATGTACCAGATGTACGCGTACAATAAAAAATATTCTTCCAAGATGGTGTTTTTACTATATCCTTGGACAACTAGTATGTGCACGATCGATGAATCGATTACATATCAAAGTGAGGATGGCGTAATGGTTCATATTTTTTTCATAGATTTAATAAATATCAACACTAGTATTCATGATCTTGCCAACAAAATTGATGAAATGATGAGAGTATGAAATCTTCATTTTAATGTATAAGTGGTAAATTCACCGTAAAAGGTCGCTTGAAATAGAACCTTGGTATCTAAGAATCCTTATGATATCAAGGTTCTTTCATTCATGTTTATAATAGCATATTCAACCGACTTGCTATTGGTAGATTAGATTTATTCTCTATTAGCAGAGTTCTACCTGCTTTAACTCACAACGTATCTTGGTGACACCGAATGTTGAGTAGGTGAATAGAAAACATCAATCGACAAAAATATGTATTTACATTTATGGTATAAATGGGATATGATGGAAATTGTAAATATGTGTCGATATAATCAGAAAATTAGAATAATTTGAAACATAGTCTCACTCTCACTCTAATTCTAATTCTAATTCTTTTATTGAGAACACACATCTTTTACTTCTACTGATTTACCGATGAAACGAGTACTTGCTAAGACTGCTTTATTTAAAATTGTTTGATAAGCTGGCCAACTTTCAAAATATAAAAATACTTAGTTATGAGGAGAAAAAATGACTAAAAACAGAAAGTTCTTATCAAGTTTACTACTTATTTTTGTTATTATTATCTCTATACCGGGACAAGCTTTCGCTCTAAACGAGCAGGTTAATATAAGTGAAGAGACTGCGGATAATTATTTGCGTACAGCTGGCTATCCAGAGGAAATTTTAAGATTACTTGAGTTACCTCAAAAGCAAAATTTATATGAAGAAAATGCAACGTATGTTTATCATAAGTCAACTGCTGATTTTCTGTCTGGCGATTCTGTAATTCCAGAAGAATTGGAAGGATCTTTCCAGTTAGAGGAAGATATTAAGACATATGCGCTTATTGGACTGATGATTTTGATGCTTATCCAAGTACAGCAAAGTATTCTTATCAAGCAGGCGGTTGGGATCGTGCAGGTACTCAATATGCATGGTCGGGAGGTTCAACTATGACTGGTTATGAGAAATATACACCAGGCACAGGAATCGGATGGAAAATAAACTTAATTAATGGTTTTGAGAAAAACGGTCTTTCATATGCTTGTAACCATCATAAAGGATGGGGAAGTGTTAAAATTGGAAAAGCACACAATAAATCGGGTTCTATTGAGTCTTCATCTTTAAGTGCAAAATACTTCCACAAACAGTTGGGTGTAACTGGTTCTTTAGAGTTTGGTGCATCAGGACCCTCTGTTGGTATCTCTAGTTCCTGGGGGTACGATACCTCCAACGATACTGGTTATCAATGGAATTGGTATCATAAAAATTACTAAGACCTGAAGTATAACAAGTTTTTCACTAAGTGGTTTTTTTCTTAATCACTTAGTGATTTTTTTAGTAGGAGAGGTAATTGGATGAGACGGATGATTTATTTATTACTTGGGTTGTTAATAGCTGTTGTGGGTTGTAAGAATTCTAGTAATACACCTAATTTATACTTCGGGAAAACAGATACATGGACTGTTGAATCTCATGTATCGATTGAAGGGAAATCACGTTATTTGACAACATTTGTTCAGTATACAGGTGAGTATCCGATTAATAATTTTGAAGTTGAAATATGCTATTCTGATAACAACTGTTCTTTTGCTAAGGTGCGAGGGGCAATGGTTAAAGAAAATGATAATTACGAAGTAATAGACAATTATGATGAGCGAATAAGACTCCCCTTATATACAAAATTAAAAAAAGGACAAACTGTAAAAAAAGTTATCATAAATTGGTATGAAGTGAATAACGACATTATACACAATGAGAATATAGAGTTGAATTCACATTAGTTTTGGGCATCTTTTATTTTTGATTAACTACAATTCAAAGGCTTCGATGAACCCAAGCGATTTCTATCGAAGCCAGGTACTGTCGTAAAGGATCGTAGTAATTGTTCAATACTGGATACAAAGTGGAAAATACTCTATTCAAATCAAAGTAACTACAGCATCTCGCAGGCGGATATGTACCAGATGTACGTGTACAATAAAAAAATACTCATCCAAAATGATGATCTTACTATATCCCTAGACAACTAGCATATGCACTATCGATGAAGCGATTACGTATCTAAGTGAGGGTGACGTAATGGTTCATATTTGCTTCATAGATTTAATAATTATCAACACAAGTATTTATGATCCTGCCAACAAATTTGATGAAATGATTAGAGTATGAATTCGTCATTTCAATCTTCAAGTAGTTTAGTAAAAATGGCGCAATAGACTGATCCCCTCTGAGCCAGGAATGTTCATCAATACAAATCTCATCTATAACTGGAATATCAACAAAAAGTCTCAGTTAATATCCAACTAAATCTCACTTATAACGAAAAGATTACCAATTCAGGTGATCTTTTTGTCTCATTTATAGACGTTACCCACAAGAAAACAATAACTAAAGGGAGTGTTAACATTGAATAAAAAAATCAAACGTTAATGATGCTTGTAATTGGTCCTATGCTGATCATGGGTAGCACAATGCATACAGATGGATCAATAGTGAAAGAGGTTGTGATGGGTATGGGGGTAGTACTCATTCTTGTATATTTATATGATTTTGGAAAAAAAAAAAGAAAATGAACTGAAAATAAGATGGGAAAGAAAGCTGAGGCAAGTGCCGAGGCTTCTTTTTTAGTGGAGATATAAAAAATGGATTCCATACTAATATTTATTTTTGCATTTTGGATTACTGGATTCTTTTTATCTACAAATAATGATGGGGCTTTTTCTATTATTGTTTCTAAATGGGTAAACTTAGTGTTGTTTTTTAGGAATAAGAGCTCTCGGGTTTTGCTTTCAGCAATTCTGTTACAACTACTTCTTTACATTACTATTATCGTATTAAGTGTATTATCCATGATTTACGAGCTTACAATTGAGAGGATTGAATTCATATCATCAAAAATTTTTAATATATTTATAATTATTTATGGGGTTATTATTTTTGGTGACTTAATCTTAGCCTTCTTGCGTAAAAGGAAATAAAACTTTATAATTACCGAATTTGTTTCTTAATATAAGCAGGTTGAGTATATTTGCAAATGAAGAGGCTGTCCCGAAGTCATTGTTGAAATGGCTAGGGACAGCCTTTTTTTATTGAAGAAATATAAGTGGTGCGAGAGGAGGAGTCAACATCCAATCGTTTCTAACGGCGTAAGCTCGAAATAATACTATTTCACAAGCTCAATAAACTTGCTTGCCGCATTGGAAAGTGGCATGTTGCGCATAATCATGAATCCCACTTGGGAAGGGGGCATCTTGATGTCGAGTTGAATTTCAAAGAGAGAGCCCTCTTCAAGTTCTTTCGAAATAAATTCTTTCGTGACGTAAGAGATTCCAAGGCCTTTGCTAGCTAACTCAATGAGAAGATCGACGCTTCCCACCTCAATTTCAGGTTTGATCTGATAACCGTAGCTTTGAAATAGTTCCGTGATGGCCATGCGTACCCGGCTATTACGGGAGAATAGAATGATAGGGTACTGAAGTAGTCGTTCCAGTGAGAGCACTTTGCCCTTAAGCTCGGCATATCGAGGCCCCGCAACAAAGCAATCCTGCAACTCAATGCCCTTCATCACTTCAATCTGGGAATCGACGATGGGCAGACGAACGACGCCTAAATCGATTTTTCCTTCTTTCAAGAATGCGATGGTTTCTGGTGTTGTCCCATGATTCAGGTGCAATTTGATGCTGGGATGCTTCTGATGATAGCTTTCTAAGTAAGGAAGGATATAATGCTTGAACAATGAATCGCTACCACCGATCCGTAGCTCGCCGCTATCCAGATTTTTAAGTGAGGCCATTTTCTCTTCTGCTAAAGAGATTAGGATCTGAGACTTCTCGATATAAGAATAGAGGGTTACGCCTTCTGGTGTTAAGGTAACACCTTTGGAATTTCGGTAAAACAAAGTGAGGCCGAAACTTATCTCTAGTTGTTTGATGGCGTGGCTAACACTTGGCTGAGTGATGAACAATGATTTGGCGGCCATAGACAAGCTTCCTGTCTTTGCGGCCCAATAGAAAACTTTGTATAGTTCGTAATTTATCATAGACGTGGTCTATAGCTCCTGTAAAATATATTGATTACCTGTATAGGTGTTATTCGTATTATAGTGTATTAAAGAAATAGAAACCAGAGCTAACAAAGAAGCTCTTTTGGAAGGAGCATTACAAGTGGAGGCTACTACGTTTGTCTTATTTGGAGCGACAGGGGATCTAGCAAAAAGAAAAATTTACCCTGCTTTGTTTAATTTGTTCATCGATCAGAAATTACCTCAATTCTTCTCTGTCATTGGTCTTGGAAGAAGAGAGTTATCCAATAAAGCTTTTCAATCAAATGTCGAGCAATCTCTTCATATGTTCTCTAGACGGGAAGCGACAGATCCTATTATAGTAGAACAATTCTTAAGTGCATTCCGCTATAGTGTTCTCGATGTAGGACATAAAGAAGATTATCAGACACTGCTTCAATTGATTGAACAGCAGGAAAAAGAGCTACAAGTTGCACCGAATCGCATGTTTTATTTGTCCGTAGGACCTGAGTTTTTCGAGACGATTACTGCTAACATTCATGAAAGTGGACTTGGTACAACGAGTGGTTGGAGACGTTTGGTGATAGAGAAGCCTTTCGGCCATGATTTGCAGTCTGCTCGGGAATTGAATAAGAATCTAAGCAAAGCTTTTACAGAAGATGAGATATTTAGAATCGATCATTATCTTGGCAAGCTGATGGTACAGAAACTTGAAGTATTGCAGAAGAGCAATCCAGTTCTTAAGGCATTGTGGGATAATCGCTACATTGCTAACGTCCAAATCACAGCGAATGAAATCGTAGGTGTTGAAGAAAGAGCAGGCTATTATGATCATGTGGGTGCTGTAAGAGACATGTTCCAGAACCATATGCTGCAATTGCTCATGATGCTG
>Ga0153923_100665_pt1 | contig 9986 bp, 13 predicted proteins | sample TSNJ007MetaG_FD_104682 | JGI IMG/M metagenome (GOLD analysis project Ga0153923, IMG submission 104682) | Attine ant fungus gardens microbial communities from New Jersey, USA - TSNJ007 MetaG | ecosystem: Host-associated > Fungi > Mycelium > Unclassified | place: USA: New Jersey, Brendon T. Byrne... | reverse complement strand
TTGCGACGTCGCAAGACAGGAGCGGGAACATGGAACAGAGGAGGAACTAATAACGTATGGATAATATACAAAATTATAATGAACATACTTTTGAAAGCATTAAGCACGTCAACAAATATGGTGCAGAATTTTGGTACGCCCGAGAACTTGCAAGGATGCTCGAGTATAAAGACTATAGAAATTTTTTAGTTGTCATATATAAGGCTATGGATGCCTGCAAAAATAGCAATTTTGATATAGAGGATCATTTCGGTGACGTCACCAATATGATCGAAATTGGAAAGGGTGCCAAGAGAGAAGTCAGGATTATATGTTAGACCGCTATGCCTGTTACCTCGTTGTCCAGAATGCTAATCCAGAGAAAGAAATTGTTGCCTTAGGACAGACATACTTTGCTGTCAAAACACGGCAACAAGAATTAATTGAGGACTATGATCAACTAACTGAGGATCAGAGGCGCCTTGCTATTAGGCGCGAAATGGCAAAGCATAACAAATTGTTAGTGGCAGCTGCCAAAGATGCTGGTGTTCATAACATGGCGAAAATGAAATGTCCAAAATGTAAAAGCCACAATGTTCAAGTTATGGGAAATAACCGTAAGGGCTTTTCTGTCGGCAAGGCTTTTGGAGGCGCAATTTTGACCGGCGGAATCGGAACACTTGCGGGATTTGCCGGAAAAAAGGGCAAGTACGAATGCTTCTGCGGAGACTGCGGTCACAGATTTAAAGTAAAATAGCAAATAAAAACTGCCCCGGTTAAAGTACAGCGAAGACGCTGCGATTGATAATTACTATGTGATGTTTGAACCGTGTTTATCTGTTGCAAAAATGATTTAATTGCGACATCGCAAAAAAGGAGGGGAAAAATGAGTAAGAAAATTGTACTGATTCTAACGGCGGTGATGTTCACCATGTCGGCATGTGAAAATTCTCTAGTTGAATGCGACGCAGATAAATTATATGCAATTCAAAAGCAAGTTGATGACAAGGCAGAGGATGTGCTATCAACCTGTTCAGAGGATGATTATGCAGAATTTTCAGCCGCCCAATCAGATGAAGAAAAGAAGGCTGCAGTCTCGAAATTGGTTAAAAAATGCCAAGTAAAAGCAGTAGAAGAATGCGAAATAGAATTCGAGGCCGGTTGTCAGATTCGCACAAATGGCCCTTTTTATGGCATTGAATCAGAGGGCACGGGAACAATAATGTGGGAAGGGAACGGCAATCTCAAGATTATATATTTAGAGATATCCGACCCTGCACTTTGGGATATTCCCTCGGGCGACACGGTGACAATAGAGGGAACATTTTTAAGTCAAGACCGCGCATCTATGATAACTACCTTATCAGACTGCAAACTTATTATAGATAAATAAGAAAAACCGCCCCGGTGCTATCAACACCAGAGCGGCATAGTCCGCCAAAGACGGCACTACAAGATCAATTATAGTGTACCATCTTCGGCGGGCAGGGTCAAGTGCGACCCTGTCATTTTTATACCCAAAAACAAGGAGGAAATGTACAATGGGAGAATTAAACTATAGAAAAAGGGGCTTAAAGTGGGAATATCGGTTCGAAGGCGCCACCATTGACGGAAAAAGAAAGCAGATCAGCAAGGGCGGATTCAGGACGAAAAATGAATGCATGGTCGCCGGAACCAAGGCACTCGCAGAATATAACAATTCCGGCTTTGCTTTTACTCCTTCCGAAATTTCCTTTTCTGATTATTTGGACTTCTGGATGTCACAATATTGCAAGGTAAATCTCAAAAATACCACCTGCGACAATTATGAAAGAAAAATTCGTCTCCAAATAAAGCCGGCACTTGGGGCATATAAGCTAAAAGCTCTTACTCCAGCCGCATTACAATCCTTTATCAACACTAAATTCAACGAGGGCTACAGCCGGAACACCCTTTCTGTCCTAAAAGGGCTTCTAACTGGTTGCCTGGGGTATGCAGTGGAGCCATTGGGCTATATCCAGACAAATCCCGCACACTCAGTTAAACTCCCCTCTATGCGGGCAAAAGCAAAGATACCCACACGTGGGAAGACAAAAGCAATTATAACAGAAGCGCAAATGGCCGCTATCCTGGCCCGGTTCCCGGAAGGACACAGCTGCCACATACCTCTTCTACTAGCTTACCGGTGCGGTTTACGGCTTGGGGAAGCATTCGCCTTATCCTGGGATGACGTAGATCTGGATGCCCGCACCATTGACATAAACAAACAAGTTCAGATGCAGAATAAGTACTGGACATTTTCCGACCCCAAATACGATTCATTTCGGACCATTAAAATTGATCCAATAATGCTCCGGGCATTGTCTGCCGCCAAAAAAAGAGCCGAGGAAAACAAAACCGTTTACCGAGAGTGTTCCATGCAGCTCTTTGTTAACGATAAGAAGCAGCTCAATACCGACGGTGAGGGTCTTCCCGTTAATATGGTATGCTGCCGGGAAGACGGCAGCTATGCACAGCCCCGGATCATGATGCACTGCGGCAGGGTGATTCATTACGAGCTTGGAATCCCTGACTATGACTACCACTCACTGCGGCACACCCATGCAACTATGCTCCTTGAGAAAGGCGCAAACATCAAGGCAGTGCAGCAGCGCCTGGGACATAAAAACATTGACATTACATTGCAGATATACACCCACGTCACCAACCAAATGGAGGATGCCGCTGTTAAAATCTTAGAATTAATTCCCTGAAAATGGAAAACCTCTTGTCCGCGAGTAAAATTTCCGTGGACAAGAGGTGGACAAAACCGTATTTTTCTTTTATTTTCTTAATTACATTAGAAGCAGTAAAACCCCAAAACCCTAGAGTTTATCAGCATTCGCCGCTTCCTCAATCGCCACGGCAACCGCCACGGTCGCCCCGACCATCGGATTGTTGCCCATGCCTATTAAAGCCCTAAAAATTTTTACCTATTTTCACTTACTAATACTTGTCGCTACTCCCAATCCCTTGATATAAAAGGGTTTACCAGAGCATACACGATTGTTTCTGACACTTATTTTTACTCATCGTTTCGTGTTATTATTTACAGAAACTTATCTTTGGGTGTCACCAGGGTGTCAGGCTCTTCGTTTCTAACCCTTTAGATGAGGGAGTAAAGCCGTCCTCTTGTTAATTGTTATCATTGGATTGTAATTGCTTTATTACCGCCATCAAGTATGGATTGCATAGTATTATACTATATTTGAGTCGTTTTGTAAATCAAAAATCAATTGAGTAAAAATCATTGTAAAAATATTTCTTTATTTTACTTCACTTATTTTATAGACATTATTGGGATCAGTTAAATCCTTACCCTCGCTATCTTCGAGAAATTGCATTAAGGCTTCTTTTCTGATTTTATATGAACCCAGTTTTAATGCCGGCAAGAGCCCGGATTTAATAAGCGAGTACACATATGCTTGATTAGTATGTATGAGCTCAGAGACCTCCTTAACAGTATAAAGCAATTTTTCTTCTGATTTTATAGCCATACTATTCCCTCCTTTTATTTGGTATCAATAGTATGACTTTTTTTCTATTTCATCAGAGGAGGTTGGACGCCGCGATCAATAATAAGGTTTTTCAGAGCTTTCGCATTTGTTATTTCGAAAAAACCATCCGGTTTCTTTTCTTCACTCGCCAGTTTTGCCGACATCATGGAATATCCGATTCCAGCAGAGCAGGTCAAGCCGGTTTCCGCTTTTGTCCGTTCTTTGATTCTAAACCAATCTTTTTCGCTTCGCCGAACAGCGCCGCTGAACCGGTTATATCTAAAAAGCCTTCATCAAGGAAGTATATTGCACAAGGTCGGTGTAGGAATTCCAAATCTCATGTATACGACTCGAGGCCCCTTCATACTTGTGCAGGTTCAGGTGCATATAAATACCCTGCGGGCAAAGCCGGTACGCTTCTTTTATGCTCATAGCCGAGCGTACACCGAATTTCCGAGCCTCATAACTGCATGTGGACACCACCCCTCTTTCGTGGGGAAGGGCGCCGATGATCCGCGGCTTGCCGCAAAGCTCCGGATTGTCCCGAACCTCGACCGCCGCATAAAAAGCAACCATATCAACATGAACAATTTCCTTTTCCATACCGCTTACTCTTTATTTTCCTGACCGTGAATTTCTTTCAAATCCTCAATCGCCATGGCGACATCCAATGTATGGAAACCAAGGTAGCACTCATTCATCTTTTTTGCGTCCGCTTGACTGTAAATCTCGCGGCTACTTTCGCCAGTTAACAGGTGCCAATAACGGTAGGTGTAGCCAGCCCAAAAGAGAACCTCTTTGCTGTATTGTATTCCACCAGTTTCTACAGTGGTTTCCTCCAACAGGTTCTCCAGAATATATTCCTCGCCAGCCCATTGCAGGCGGTCGTAGGGCATATCCAAAAATTCGCAGGTTTTGCTTGTCATAAAGATCCGAATGAAAGCAGCGGAATCCAGATCTTTTGTCAATGACTGTTCGAACAGTCGTCCCTGTATATCACAAAGCTGGCGTTCAAATCCGCTTAAGTTTTTTTGCATCATCATACACCTCCGCCAAGTATTTCATCGAAGAACCGGCCTTCACGGCGGTATTTCCGGCATATTTCATCCGCTTGGCGAATGCCTTCCTGCCTGTGTGCTTGGCTTGCCAGCCGGAGCTCGCCGCGTTCTGTTTCTCCGATAGCCTTTTCTTCGACAATCTCAATTTGCCGGCAGGCCTTGTCCGTGAGCGCTACATATTGCTTGCCCAGCTTCAGAGCCGACAGACTGTTGATCAACGCGATATCCGTGATTTCGCCGGAGAAGAACCGATCCAGCACAATAAACATGCGGTCGTTGGCGATATATCCGGTGATCATATCGCAGTCGTCTGCCATCCCTGCATATTTCCGGTAAATATCACTGCCCTTTACCGATTCCATCTTACCCCGGTAATAGGCGATCAGAAGCGCCCAATCTATGCCTACCTCAATATCCAAAACGCGCAGCCCTGTCAAATCCGCTTTTACAGTATAGAGCTTCGCGTCAGGAAAATTGCAGATCAGCGTCAGCGGCTGCATCTGTTCGGTTCCCATATAAAATCCCTTGCCAAAGTCGCAAAGCTCGCGGCTGATGGGTTTGATGTCACCTGTGATACCGGATTTGGAACCGTGATAAAGCAAAACAGTTTCTTTCCCTGTGCGTATCGTATTGCCTTCAAACTCGGCGTAATCAATGCCACGGTGCTTACAATAAGCCCGAAGCCCATCCAAAGCAATCGGTGACGGTTCAAACTTTCCTGTCTCCCAGCGGTTGACTGTGGCAAAATTAACGTTCAATGCGGCAGCCAGTGTTTTTTGGCTGTCGCCAGTCCGTTTGCGTATTTCTTTTATGATTTCGGGAATTTCCATGTCCATCCTCCTGTATGACATATGCGTTTTAAATATTATAACATATGCAACTCCGTTTCGCAAACATTTTGAATAAGAAAAAGAGGCAGAGCCTCCGAAACAGCTTTGCCTCTTGCTTTAATCTTAATCTACTCTCTTTAGTCGATCAGAATTTCACAGACATAATTATATCCATTTCTTTGTACTATGGCAATCCCTATATTTGTATAGTTTCCGCTCATGCGGGCCTGCCGTGCGCCGTCCAGGGTCATAAACCTTGCATGGATTGCGCCGGCGTTTTTGGAAGTTGTGGTTTTCCATGTGTTCTCGGAAGGAATGGCGCTCTTAATACCGTAGCGGTTCAACAAATCTGCCAGTGTACCATACATAGGTGAATCATAATCGGAATGGTTGTAGATAGCCATATCTGCCGCCAACAGCTGCGCCGCTTTATAGGCGTTGCTGCCTGTATCCATCTGGAGCGCCGATAAGCCCTGTGCGGCACGTTCGGCGTTGAGTTCATTTAAAACCTCTTTTGCCAGATCCGACTTATAGGTGATGCCCGTACTGACCCGCGCCAGTTCCTCGCCAAGTGTCTTCGCGATCTTGCTTGGGTCGGGTGCATTAGGGTCGTCGTCTCCGGCTTTAACTTTGCTTAAAGCTTTCGGACCGTCTTTCTTTGTGGAAATCAGAACGCCACGCTCGTTATAGACTCTGGTGATAATGGTCTGATAGGTGGTAGTCCATCCGCCCGCCGTCTCTGTAGTAATCAGGGTTTCTGTTTCGGTATAGGTGCCATCCGAATGAGGGGTGATACTTGTGCCCGGTGTGCTGCTGCCGGAATTATCCGGAATATTCGAATTGGAGGGAGGCTGGGGCGTTAGCACCGATGGATTGCTTTGTATGTTGTCAGGGTTGTTCGGCGTTGTACCGGGAATAGAGGTTTCGCTGTTTGACTGCTTGATAACCGGCTTGTCGCAATCTACCCAGCTATAGGCGCCATCGGCGCCTGCACGCCGTTCCTTATACCCCACAATAACCCCATACTCATTTAGGACGGCATAAATATTGCCGGTAATACGCTGATAGTTTGCTGGGATTTCATCGCCGCTTGGCGTTTCGGTTAAAGGGTTTCCATACTGGTCAACTGAGATGAAAGCGAAGGTGTCGTCTTCATTGCGGATATATTTAAAGTAGGAAACCGTTCCGTCAGCTGCCGTGACCTTGTAGACGTCTTTTAATCCCTGTACCGGTTCGTAATCCTCCGGAATGTCCGGGTTGACATCCGCCCACAGCCAGGAACCGTCTTCTTGCCTCGTACGCTGACGGTAGCCAGTGATGCGGCCATCGCCGTCGATTACCATATACAACTCATTGTGCCCAGGCACCGGTAAATAATTCTCTGGAATTTCCGGGTCAAGAACCCATTCAGCACTGATTTCAGATGTTGTGTCATAGCTAAGCCACACGCCTGCCGCATAATCGCCGACTGTGTCCGGTCGGTCGGTCGGAGTTTGGGCTTTTACTGTCCATATCGAAATAAATGTAGAGAGCAGCGCTAAGAAAATGATAAGAATACGTTTCATTGCAATCACCTCGTGAAGATAGTATGAATGATTACATATTTTCCAAAAATGAAGAGGCCCCGTACAAATATAACGTACGGGAGCCTCAACGCCAATTCTCCGGTTTCCCGCTTTATTAAATATTCATACGCCAGCTTCATGTAGCGAACCGCATATGCGTAACTCACTGACTTGCCGTTTATGATAAAATTCCCGATTTTTTTATTAAGGATCGCGTAATGCAGCCACTCGCTGTTTAGAAAAGTCATGTTAATAAACTCGTCCTTCTCAACTTCAAAATTGCTGCGCACTTCCGCGTCCGACCATTTCTTTTTCAATGATATGTAGAAAACAACGTTTGCAAAATCGGCCTTACCGATAGCCGGATAAATCCCACGTTCTTTCTTGTTATACAATCGTTTTCCTCCCATGCTATAGATAAAAAAACAGGAGTCTGAATATCTCAGACCCCTGTTTTTTGTCCTCTTTCACATTCGCTTTGTTTATTCCGCTGCTTTGAAATTGTAGATAGGCCGAATTGTTTTCACTATATCCACGGTATCGCCAATGTTTGCGATAATCTCATCCATAGGTTTGTAAGCAAAGGGCGATTCATCAATAGTGGAACGGTTGACCGTACTGGAGTAAATCCCCTTCATAGATTTTTGAAACTGCGAAAGCGTGATTCTCTGCTTGGCTGCGCTGCGGCTCATCAGCCGACCGGCACCATGAGGTGCGGAATAATTCCAATCTGGATTTCCCTTTCCCACACAAATCAAGCTGCCATCCCTCATGTTAATAGGGATTAGCACACGCTCACCGGCTTTGGCCGAAATGGCGCCCTTGCGAAGGATCATTGAATCCATCTCAATGTAGTTGTGAACGGTAGTAAAGTAGTCCTCTACATTAAATTCCATTTGTTTAATGATATCTTGTGCGATTGCCTTTCGATTAAGCATAGCATATTGCTGGGTGATAGTCATATCATGGATGTAATCATCAAAAAGCTGTCCCTCGGCAAAGGCAAGGTTTTTTTCCACCTTCGCATGGCTCAGTTTACGAAGCTCTGCCTCAATTTCTTTTTCCCTTCCTCGTGCCTTCAATTCTTGAATCAGCTTGGAAACGTCGTTGCGGCGTTTCTCTAAATCTTTTGCCGCGGCTTTCTGATAATATTCCGCTACGTTTTTGCCTAGATTCCGGCTTCCGGAATGGACAACTAAATAAAGCCTTCCGTCATCATCGCGATCCAGCTCAACAAAATGATTGCCGCCGCCCAAAGTGCCGATGCTCAATTCGGCGCGTTGGATGTTGACATGCTTATAGCAACGCAATTCTGATAAATCAATCTGATCCAAAAACCGATGGGGCTTTTGACGAATAGCAAAACCAGCTGGGATATATTCATGTATCACCTTGTCGAGTTTTTGTAGTTCGACATGCCTATCTTTCAGCACTACCGTTTCCATGCCACATCCTATATCTACGCCAACCAAGTTAGGCACAATTTTATCGGTAATGGTCATGGTAGTGCCGATGGTGCAGCCCGCGCCGGCGTGTGTATCCGGCATGATGCGGATCTGACTGTTTTGCGTAAATTCCTGGTTGAGCAGGTTGATGACCTGAGAGATTGCTTCCTGTTCAATATTGTCGGTAAACACCTTGGCGGTGTTGTATTTTCCCTGTAATTCAATCATGTTGTTCGCTTGTATGATATACCTGTAGTAAACGCATACGTTCCTTTCATAAAGATTTGTGGTTATGAATTTTTGAGCATATCTCTTTCATACTGCAATATCTGCTCCCATGTTAGCCATTCCGGTTTTTTATCTTCTGCAAAACTGTTCCAGAGGCATTTCATATAATCTATCTGATCCACTTCATTTCCCGCCCAAAGATGATTCCCATAAATTTGTCCATTTCCTAAGTAGTAATCACAATCGCTTCTCATTCGACCCAGCATTTGATATCTGAACTTTTCATCTCTACTGAGAATCCAGTCTAAAGAAAATTTTCCCATACTGTTAGTCTCCTTATAATAATGTTGCGGGGAATCCATATCCCGTTCGTGTATGCTTATCAGCATGAATTATTCCATATTTTCCTCCTATTCACAACGTGTAATTCTGCCATTTTCAAGGGTGACCTTGCAGATTCGCCAGTTATACTGTGACCACCGATCTACCCAGGCCTTGTTGTGCGTGATGTCAAACTGATTGAGCGGATTGATTTTTTTGCGTTCCTCAGGGGTCATGAGCGCCGACGGCGTCAAATGAAGCGCCGCGCCGACGTTGCGAAGCATTTCCGCAATGGCATCTTCCACAGAGTCAAACACCTTCGGCACATCCAATTCCCAGTCGCAGGAAGAAAGGAGCATGAATTGCTCATGCTCTCTCTGGGTAGCAAAAACCGAATTGATTTCTGCGTCCACCTGTCTCTGATACATGGGAATTTCCAGCCGGTGCTCGCGCCTATGCGCATCACGCAGAAAGACAATATGATAATTGTCGCTTCGGCAGCCGATGGAAGATAATTCACAACCGCCGAATGTTTCCGCATAGATTAAAAGTCTTGCCACAAAGTCGTTTAAGCTAATTTGTGTAAAATCCATATTGTTTAACCTCCTATGCTGCACTGGTTTTTTGTTCCTGCGCTGCCTTTCGTGCTTCCCTGTGAGCGGTATCAATTGTCACGGCTTCCTTATACATATCCCTGTACCACATTGCCTCAAAGTTTTTCAGATCTAATTCCAGGCGGATCATAAATTGACTCCACTCCATATCGTTAAGCCGAATAACGCCTTTCGCACAGCTGTTTTTTTCGTCCAGTTTCGGTGTAAGGCCGCCTTTGGCGTTTTGAAGACCGGGCGCGAAGAAATTTTCGATGGTAATCACCCATGGGTAGTTATTGCCGTACCAGCACTCAATGCTCATACCATAAAACAACCTGTGCCCCTGAGCATTTGTGTCCGACATGTACTTATGACTGACATTATAGACAGTCATCATACCTGTTTTCATCTGCGCGGCATCTTCCCGTTTCAGCAAACCTGTGGCCAGCAGC
>Ga0153923_100664_pt1 | contig 9995 bp, 5 predicted proteins | sample TSNJ007MetaG_FD_104682 | JGI IMG/M metagenome (GOLD analysis project Ga0153923, IMG submission 104682) | Attine ant fungus gardens microbial communities from New Jersey, USA - TSNJ007 MetaG | ecosystem: Host-associated > Fungi > Mycelium > Unclassified | place: USA: New Jersey, Brendon T. Byrne... | reverse complement strand
TTGTGAATTTGTCTTCTCCATTGGATGGCTGGTTAAAGCAACCGGTTACTATAAGCGCTATAAAAATCAGAAGAATACCGCTCGATCTCATCGATCATAACCTCCTTAAACACTCCATAAGTAGAATCATTTGTTAAAGTATACCAATAATAACGGGGGCTGGGTATCCCTCCAGAGGGATATCTGATGATAGAGAGATTGATAGGAATTTAAACTAAATAGCAAAAAAAGCCGATTGGATATCCAATCAGCTGTGCTTCTGTACCTCAGAAATCTCATCAATATCTATCGCACTATATGCTTAACCTCTTTGTGAGTCTACGGAAATTCTCCGGCTCTTAATGCAAGAAATGCATCAGGAACGGTGCTGCTACTGCGCCACCTAACATACTAGTCCCAAATATTGCCCAGTCATTTAAAATATGTGCAATGATCGACGTCCAGATATTCTTTGTTTTCATGTAAGCAAGCGTTAGAATAATTCGAGCGATTCCGATTCCCAGAATGGCCTGAGCAAAATTAAAATTGTACGTTTTTAAGTGTAGTGCACCAAAAATGAGCGCTGTTACGATTAATGCAATAAACACGGACGCCTTGCGTGACATTTTAAAGCCAATAAAGCAAAGCTGCATAATCGCCAGGAATGGCAAGATCGTTAACAATTCCTCGCCAATTAATTGAAATCCTGAGAAGAACAATGTCCAGAGCTTCTCACCTGTTGAAAGGGTATCCCCATGACCTAGCACCGCATTTACTGTTACAGCTCCCATCGATGAAAGCAGCGCAGCTACCCCCAACGTTACGATGAAATTAATAATAAAGAATAAAATCCCGTATAATACATGACTTACTTCAGGCTTTTTGAAGAGAATTCCCAACTTCCCTTTGGTTGCCCACACTAATGCGATTAACGGAAACAGCGTGAATAGAAAAGGAGCAATCTTGCTCTGCACTTCATTAGGCAGAAAAGGAATCTCTACTGTCATTGTTAAATAGCCTACAACGATACTTGCAAGGATCACTACCCATTTGCCAATAGGCATGAAATACGGCTGTCCATTATACAAAGGATAATCTACGGTTTGTTTTACTTTTGTCATGTTGCACGACCTTCCAACGCTTATTATTATACTGTGAATCCTATCACTGGAATATGAACTATAAATGAACCGACAAGTTCATTTATAATCCCTGATGAAATGCTCAATTTCTGGCCGAAGATGGAGCATAAAAATAACCAGTCACCGACATCGATCGGTAACTGGTTATCTTTGAATTATCAATTGAATCCTAAGGAATCGTCAAATAATCTCGATATTCCGATAAGCGTGTGTTCGAACACATTTTCTGAAGTAAATATACCAATAGATGAATCAGCCAATCCCTTCTGGAGGGCGGGGCTAAATAAATCGATGCTCTTGGCAATCTGTCCGCCAATAACGATGCGGTTTGGCTGATAGTCTATAACATAGGACTTTAGCATCCTAGCCAATCGTGTTCCGAATTCTTCAAACACCTTGCAGCACAAGCTATTCCCGTTTCTTGCTTGTTCTGCGAGTTCCTTCACGTCCATTCCTTTTTCTAGAGCTCCCATCTGCTCAGCTAGGCGAAGAATTCCGCGACGTGAGAAGGCGTTATCTATGGTGCTCTCCAGGAAAGGTTTATCAAAAAGCCAACCGTCCTCGGGAACCCCTGGTCCTTCGTTCAGGATCAATGCACGATCAATAAATGCGGAGCCTAACCCTGTCCCTAAAGTTAATGAAATATATCGTTCATTTGGAAATAATCTGCTTACGCCTAAGGCAAACAGCTTCGCATCATTCTCAAATCGAATATCTGCCTGCAGCAGGTGCTTCGCCCATTCCTTATGTTGTAAGGTATTGAACCGGGTATATAATACTTCTCGTATATTCTCACCATACAACGCCTCATATTTACTAAGCCCCTGAATATAACAGATGCCTTGCTGATAATCAAAGGGCCCGGGAAAGGCGAGACCGATATTCCAAGTACAGTTTGCCGATTTCCCTAGTGTAACGGTATAAAACTGATATTGATCTTCGAATATAGAAATAAATTGCTCTATAATCACTTCGGCATCTTGATCAGCAAGTGCAGGATGCTGCTTGCAGCTAGCCTGTTGCAATTCTCCATCCACGACTAAACCAGATTTAATAAAGGTTCCTCCCACGTCTAAAGCGATCACGACTTTAGGCTTCAAAGGAGACTCACATCCCATGCCTTGGATACGCCTGCTTTCACAAGCTTACATGGCTTGTTTCCGATATTTATAATTTTATAGGCACTGAACACGGCTGGAAGGATATATGATTCCGCGTATTGTAACTCCACATATATAGATTCATCTGCACAGGATACTATACGAACCTTTTCTCCCTCAACCAAGTTATACATTACCATTTCGTTATTTGTATGGTCCACCCATGTATCATGTAAGTGCACACGATGAACATAAAACAGTAGATCTTCACGCTGTCCAAGAACATACTCCTCGTTAATCCCCTGCTTTTGCAGCAAGCTTGGCTTAGGAATCAAATTGTCCTCTACCCATGCCGTTCTTTTATCGAAATCAATATTGTCAAAGGCATGATCAATATTAATAGGACGTGGCTTGCCATCCATTCCTTTACGAAGGAAATCGTAGATTTTGAACGTAAACCACCATGTCGTAGAGGATATTTCGAGTACTAAGTTGTTCTTTCCAGAGGCATGAACAGTCCCTGTAGGAATTAGGAATAAATCCCCCTTATTCGCTTCATATTGATTAACGAAGTCAGTGATTTGAATGGGTTCACCAGTTTCTTGTGCATGGTGTACCGCGTTAAAGAATTCCTCCTTCGTACATTGTTCGGTCAGTCCCAAGAACACAGATGTATTCTCTAAATTCTCCATGATATAGTACGATTCTTGCTGTGCCATAAATTCATTAAATGTCTCACGAATATACTCCTGCTTCGGATGTACCTGGCACGACAAGCTATCTCCGTCGATGGTATCAAGGTAGTCGAAGCGAATCGGAAAATAATCACCAAACAGCCCGACAATACGATTCCCGAGAATGGCCGGATGCTCATAATGCATGACTATGAGGAAGGGGACCTCGATTATTTCGTCGTTGTATTTCAGCAAAATGGAGTTCTCCGGTGCAATCGGTTCAAAGCTCCATGCGCAGTTGGCCCACTCCTTCGGAAGCTCCGCGAATTTCTTCAAATATTGACCGCCCCATATCCCTGGCGCGAAGAACGGCTTCACACGCATAGGGGACTTGGCGATATCTGCAATCATCTGGCGTAGGGTGAAGACCGTCGTTAGCTTGGGACACTCGGGCTCATTCATATCCACGTAATAGTGGATCGAATCCAATACTTCTTTTCGGTAAGTTTCCAGTACTGGCCATTCCACAAATAGACAGATTTTATACTTCTCCACCACATCTCGGTTCCAGCTAAAGCCGAAATTCAATAAATGTGCTTTATGTTCCAATTGCTGATACTCACGAGATACATCCAAGAAGTAGGTAATATCGTAGTTGCCGTTCCCGAGCCAATAGGCCCCTGGTCCAAACGTGATGATGAAGGTTGTTTGGTGGGCAGGTAATTGAATCTGTTTTTTGTAGTTGTCTATCTTGTCTTGTGCTTCTAGGACGAAATAATCTGCAATCGTAGCATCCGAAAAATAACCAAATGCACGATTATCTGTAATATTCGCTTCAAAGAACATACGAAGTTCTTCGCTTGTCTTCACAAAACTATTGGTACCGATGAGAACCGTCTTATGCCCTTCTTGCTCCAATACATCTATGATCCTTGCCAGGACGTGCTGATATTGGGCACCATGCGTTCCGTCAATAGCTACATTAATAATACTATTGGAATTCATTGCAGCTTGTTGTAGAAGCGGGGACAGTATTGCTTCAAAACCTCGCTGGACTCCGGCTTTTGCATATGGCGTAACTGTATCTGGCTTCATTTGTTGAGTGTACCGAATAGGGTTAATAGGTCTTTTCTCGAACATAGTTGTCACTCCTATACAGTTAGTGAGCTCTATCCCGCTCATAGTGATATATTTTAGGGCAATATGCCTGATTCCAATGCCTTCCACACAAGCTGTGCGAACTGGCTGTTCGACCAAGCGAACCACTCACGTGTAAATTGGGTTGAATCATTGACATCAAATCCCTCATGCATAAATCCAGTACCAGCATCTGTCGACTCACAGATTTCAATCATCTCGAGCATTTCTTTAGGATCAACTGCGGTTAATCCCTGCATCGTATAGGCAAGATGCCATACGAATCCCGTGCTAGTATGTGGACTGCCAATGCCGCTCAGCTTCTCGCCTTTGAAGAAATAGGGATTATCCTCACTCAGGGCAAATTTGCGGGTATTCAAATATATTGGATCGTCTGGCGCACAGTAACCTAGATAGGGTGCTGACATTAAGCTCGGAGTACCTGCATCGTCCATCAATAAATGGTTACCGAAACCATCCGTTTCGAACGCATACATCTTGCCGTATTTGGAATGGTCAATGATTCCATAAAGCTCAATTGCATGCCGGATTTCTTCTTCCATTGCCGACATTCGGGCTACGAGATTTGAATCTCTATATACATATTGAGCAATTTCCTGCAATTGGTGAAGCGTTACAGCGGCGAACATATTCGATGGAATATTGAAGTAAAAGTCACACGCATCGTCGCTGGGGCGGAAGCCTGACCAGATCATTCCAACATTATTTACCGGCATCCCCAAACCGTTCTTACGTAATGTATCTATCATGATGCCGTTGTGACGTTGAAAGCGGTAGGTTGACTGCTCCTTGTGCTCCTGCTCAATCTGCCATACGTTCAACATCTTCAGTAGTGAAGTTCGGAAAACTTCATCAAAGATCCCGGTGCGTCCGGTTTCTTTCCAATATAGATATGCCAAGCGGAATGAGAAGCACATGGAATCCAGCTCAAATTTACGCTCCCATACCCAAGGCGAGCTGTCTGTCTCATCCGTTGCATTCCAATGCCAATCATTTGCAGACTCGTTAAAAGCATTCGCATAAGGATCGATTTGAATATAAAACATATGACGGCGTATTAAGCCTTCTAGAATCCGCCCAAGCTCAGCATCTTCCTTGGCAAAAGGAACATAATGAATAACCTGCTCAACAGAGTCACGCAGCCACATCGCCGGAATATCGCCAGTTAGCACAAATGTTGTTCCGTCATCCAACAGCTTAGTAGTTGTTTCTAATGTATTTGGAAAACAATTCTGGAATAATTGACGCAGCTTCGGACGATGAGCCAGACGTTCACTAGCGTCCTTCATAACTTGCTGAACCGCCTGAGGCAGAGGGAACTTATTAATTTCAATAGTAGGTAAACGATGCTCTTTCATAATTTGGTAACCCTCCCGTGATTACTATCTCAAGTAACGAGGAACAACCTCTAAGCTTGTTGAAATGATATTGCCTACGTTCGATCCAATCATGATCTCAAATTTGCCGGGCTCAACCATCCACTGCAAATCAGAACCGACAAACTGCAGCTCCCGTGGAGTAATATGAAATTGAACAACACGCATCTCACCAGGCTCAATATAAATCTTCTGAAATCCTTTTAATTCTCGTTCCGGGCGTGTAATTGTGCTAGTGCAATCTTTTATATATAGCTGAACAACCTCATGTCCAGCTACATCGCCAATATTCGTAACCTCCACGGATACAGTACAAGAATCATCCAGCTCTATTTGTGTCTGATCCAAGCGAATATGCTCGTATTGATAGCTTGTATAGCTTAGACCATAACCAAACACATATTGCGGATGAAAGTCCACCTCAAGATAGCGATGACCTCTGGAGCGTTTCTTATTGTAATAAATCGGTAATTGCCCTGGATGCTTTGGAATGGATAGTGTAAGCCGGCCGGATGGATTATAGTCTCCGAACAAAATATCAGCAATCGCATGCCCGCCCTGCTGTCCCGGGTACCAAGCCTCCAGAATGGCATCCGCATGCTCATCTACCCAAGGCTCGACAATGGGACGACCATTGATATAGACAACAATCAGTTTTTTATTCAAGCTGTGCAGCTCCTGCAGCAGATCAAGTTGCACACCGCATAAGTTCAGCTCTGCACGATCGAAGCCTTCTCCACATTCCATATCACTAAGACTAAATTGATCCGTAATGACGGCAGCCCCTGTCTTCAAATCAATCGTACCTTCACCGAAATCACGTGCACTTGATCCCCCGACAACTGCAATAATGGTATCCGCTGCTGACGCCACCTCCATTGCCTTCTCAAAGCCTGCTTTCGATGGATCTTTCACGCGGCAGCCCGGAGCATACAGCACTTCGCTGAGTCCTGCACATTTAGCGCGAACCCCGTCCAAAACGGTAATGATGTGATGACGCTCCTGTGGTGAAGTATAGTCACCCAATTGATTATAAATATTGTTGGCATTCGGCCCAATAACGGCAATCTTACCAAGTGACGGAGAAAGCGGCAGAGCCTCATCATGATTCTTCAAAAGAATGATGCCTTCACGTGCAGCTTGTCGCGCCATCTCTAAATGCAACTGTTGTCCAACGACACGCTGTGCTGTAGCCGGATCAACAAAGGGACGTTCAAACAATCCCAATTCAAACTTCGCACGCAGAATCCGTTCGACTGCGAGATCAATATCGGAAATGTCAATCAACTGCAGCTGTAATGCATTTATTAGATATCTGCCAAAGGTTTCACCAGACATCTCCATATCCACACCAGCTTTAAGTGCAAGAGTCGCCGCCTCTTCTTCGGTCTCACAAATCTGGTGACCGTGTTTAAGCTGGCTGATCGCACCACAATCCGTAATGACGAAGCCATCAAAGCCCCATTGCTCACGAAGCACCTCTGTTAATAACTCCTTACTCGAAGTACACGGAACACCGTCAATTTCATTGTAAGCGGTCATAACAGATTTAGCCCCAGCTTCAATTGCCTTCTGGAATGGCAGCAAATCCTTCTCCATTAACTCGCGTTTTCCCATCCGTACGGTGTCCGCATTTCGACCACCATCCGAGCTGCCATACGCGACGAAATGCTTTAATGTTGCCAGGATCGTATGGTCTGTATTTAATGAATCACCTTGTAAGCCCCTCACTGCAGCAACTGCCATTTCACTATTTAAATATGGATCTTCCCCAAAGCATTCTTCTGTTCGCCCCCAGCGCGGATCACGTACAATATCTAGTACTGGAGAGTAGGTTGCTGCCCCTCCTTGAGCGCGAGTCTCTGCAGCCACTGCTTGACAGATCTGCCGGAATAATTCCCTATTCCATGTGCTTCCGATAGCAAGCGGTACGGGAAAGACGGTGTTGCCAATCGCCATATGACCATGAGAGCATTCCTCGCCCAGCAGAATCGGAATACCCAGACGTGTATGCTCAATCGCATATTGCTGGATCAGATTCGTTACTTCTGCGCCTTCCAAAGGTGACAACCCAGTTTCCAATGATACCTCTGTCCAAGGATCTGCACGCAGCACACCATACAAAGAGCCCACGCCACCGCTTGCAATTGCTTCCTTAAATACTTCTGTCAATTGAATCTTGCCTTCTGATTTCTCATACGCCTTCCAGCCGAAGGGCTGGAGGAGCTGCCCGATCTTCTCCTCCAGCGTCATTTGAGCCAATAAATCTATAGCACGCTCATGAATCGGCAAAGATGAATCTTTATATCTCATAGCTTACAATTCCTCCCGTTCACATGAACTAGAATTGTCTCCACGCCAGGATTCCTGCATTCATCCCCCGACACATGTCGAACGATACTTCAGGGTTGTTAAACTTCTCACCCCATGCAATGTAATAGCGGAATTCATAGAAGCCGCCAAGCGTAGCTGCAAAGTTGGTTTCCCAATAGTTATTCATCACCCAGGCGTACAAGTGCGCAGGGTCCTGTTCTAGTCTTGCATCGCCATTAAGTAGACGATATTTATGCTCTAAAGCACCCACTTGAATCAATGGAGTGTCTGGCATCGCAATCACAATACCTTGCTCCTTTGAAATGTATGCAGCACCTTCGCCAACAGCCGTATAATCGGCCAAGCTGCCTGGTAATTGATCCTTGCGCAGACGAGTTAGTGCATCCATCTTATCTACCCACAGCTCCTGCGTAGAGGTTGTCAATGCGCCGCCAAACGGAAGTGAAATATACAAATTCTCAGGCTTCCATACACTTTCCTTATGCATCCGTACCGACACATCGACACGAGGACGATCCGCATACACGGTTAAGAATAAGGAATAATGCTCACAACCGGAGACTTCATAGGTCAATTGAATCATGCTATAAAGCTCTCCCTGTCCAACAATTTCTGCACTTGTCAACACACCTGTAGATACAATCGCATTCGGACCTTTCCGATTACGGCCCATAAGACGACGAACCTCCGTCATTTCGACCACCTTTGTGGCTGGCGTAACATCATATACCGGTGTGAATGCATGATGATTCCGGTCTGCACGTAGCAGCTCCTGTCCAGTCTCCTTATCCTTCCAAGAGGTGATTCCTTCACCCTTCTTCCATTCAATACGTACAAATGGTGTTTCAGCGTATGTGGATGTCACATGGAAGTCCTTTACTTCATGGGTAACATCCAAATCCAATACACGATCCGATGCCACATAATCGTTCATATATGCGGTTTTAATTGTTGGCTTAACCGCTACGATATGAAGCACTTTTTCTTCCTGAGGCTCCAGCATGACCGGAATGGTTACAATAACCCCGCGATGCGCAAGACGCAGTTGAGATGGGAGCACCTCACCTGTATTGAAATCACGCACCTCAAACCCTTCTTTAATCTGCTCGTAATACCAACCCTCAAGAATAAGATGAGCATGATCCTCCTGAACATAGCTGTAAGGATTGCAAATTTTGAACTTCATCGGCCGACCCGGTGCAAGCAGTGCATCTCCCTTGGCTTCAAGGATTTCGTACAATGCGCGATGTGCAGCGGTGCTCGCATTTGCTGCAAATGCCTCCTTACGCAAGCCCAACTCCTGAACAAACGGGTTCCAAGGCTCCGAAATGGAAGAATGATAGCCCCATGTGTGCTCAGCGAACATCGTTAATTGATATTCCATGTCCTTAATAGCTTCCGGGGAAATGATGTCATAATTAGGATCTAGTCTTCTTACCTTCTGGTACACCCGCTGCGCCTCACGGAATACTTGTACATGCTTTGGTGTCGAGCCAACCCCATCCGTCCACCAATCTGGCCAATCTCCTCGATAAACAGGAATATCTTCCGGGTGCTGTGCTGCATGGGCACGGACTTCTGCAAAGAAGTCATCTAGCGTTGCCATTTGAATTAAAATCCGGTCCCCATGCTTGGTGTTCCATTGTTGGATAAACTCTATTGCCGCCGCATTTGGCGGGTTATTATCCGTAGGCAAGCCTGAGAACATCGCCGGAAAGAAATCAAATGCATAGCCATCCTCTGTCAGACGATCGATATAACGCCCGATCCGTTGTTCAGCTATTTCAAAATCCGCGCCCTTACTCATATCGAATTCATCTTTAATCGTATATTTTCCACCCATGCCAGGTACAAGCCCCAGATCATTTCCGAACACATAATGCTCTCCGCTCCACGTCAACAGGCGATCCCCTGAAGGCATCTCCCACCAGAACGGCTGCTGCTTCTTCCAGCAAGGAAACATTCCATGATGCGTATGAATACAGGTGGACAGATTCTGGATCCCAGCATCCAGCAATACCTGACCATACCCCCAGCTGAAACCGTTAATATCTGCTGTCATTGCCGATGTTACAGGAATTTCAATGGACTGTCCGTAATCACACACCCGCGCAATCATCGATTGGAATAGCTCTTTACCAATTAATTCTGTCATATTTAGATAAGTCCCCGACAACCCGATAGCTCCCTGTCTCACGCCCTCAGCGAACTCTATCTTCTCTTGCTCTGTCG
>Ga0153923_100663_pt1 | contig 10009 bp, 12 predicted proteins | sample TSNJ007MetaG_FD_104682 | JGI IMG/M metagenome (GOLD analysis project Ga0153923, IMG submission 104682) | Attine ant fungus gardens microbial communities from New Jersey, USA - TSNJ007 MetaG | ecosystem: Host-associated > Fungi > Mycelium > Unclassified | place: USA: New Jersey, Brendon T. Byrne... | reverse complement strand
TTTTATTATTGGTAGTTAGAAATTTATTATTTTCGACTCGAATAGTGTAATGAATTAGAAAAAAGGGGGGGATTGACGATGGATGTGGTGAGTGATTCTGAAGAAGTTATAAGGATCTTTAAACAATACGGATATAAATTATCCTTGGATCAGGCAGAGGAAATTTGGTCTACTTATTGTACTCAAATATATTTTGCTTCTTGGTTACCAATAGTTGTTTCTGATTATGAATTCAAGGTTGTGTTACTTCCTATAGCTTTGGAAATCATCCAGAATGATTAAGTAAAAAATACACATCAACTGTATATATGTAATCAATTCCCTTGTTAGATGTGGAACAGGACGTCATCTTGGTTCTTGCACTTCGTCATTTCAAAAATGCTATAAAAGAATAGGATGGTGTATAGTCGTTGGAACGTATTTTAATAATATTAGGATCAATTTCTCTATTATTATTTTTAATCACATTTGGTTGGGTTTGGTATGAGTATAGACAAACAAAAGGGACAAATATTCCTATTTTAAAAATATCCTACGTTTAGTTAGCAACAACAATTCTAAACATTTTTTTACTTTTCTTTAATGATATCCTGTAGTAACAAGGTTTTAAGCAAAGTTGTTAAGAATTATCGCAAGACAAACGAGAAGTTGCACACCTATCGGATGTAATTTGGGGTTCTATTGGTAATGCTAGCTTGTAGAGGTTAATAGTCAAGGAGAGTAGATATGATCATTAAAGTTTGCGATTTATGCAGTTCACAAATGCGTGAGGGCGATTATGGAGAAGCAAGATGGATTTGCACCAAGCAGGCTTGTGAAAAGCACGATCCATCTTGGCCGCAAATTCGGTTAAACCATAAACTTAAGCCATTGAATGATGAAATAGATAGAGTCTCTTTTTTTACAAATGGTACGATTGAAATGTATACAGCGCGTTGGGTCGGAGATGGTTCATTTGAAGTGAAGTTCAATGATGGAAAAAAAGTTGAGTGCTATATTGATAATAATAAAGTCTTTCCGGATCTACCCGAAATAACAACTCTAGAGATCGAGAAAATTTCTGGAATTGATCATTTTACGCGAGCAACTCTTTTCAAAACTAGTTGAATAAGCTTGAATCAATATGAATAATTCGGTTCATCCCGAATGGAAGAATTAGTAAAAATCCAGAAACAAATTGTTCCTGGAAGTAGCAGCTTTCAATACTATTATATTCAGATTTATGAAGTTTAATACTATCTAAATTGCAATTGTTATTTAATAGTTAAAATTGAACTGGGAGTTGATTTATTATGAATAAGACAGGATTATTTGGATTTAGTGCTTTTCTAATACTATTAACAATAATACGTATGAATTACAAACTACCAGATACATTAATGTTCGAGGCAACTTTAATTTCAATGTATCTAGTGTTTATTGATTTTACTAAATTTAGCAAGAAGGTTAATGACATTGCAAACATAATGAGGGGCGATGAAAGGTGGACCAAAAAACCACTAATAATTTCATCTATAACGTTTAAAATAATACTTGCAATTGTTGGATTAGTGCCAATTCTATGGGTGATCGTGTTTAGAACTGAGATCTTCCCTGTTCTTATTAAAGATTCCTCTACTATGATTGATTCTATGAGTTTAGGTTCGTTAGCAATCGTAATTTTTTGCATGGCTGCAAAGCAAGTTTTAGGAAAGGTCATGAATAGTAGTGAAGATCCAAAAGATTTCACTCCAAGAGAGAAAGAATATTTTAATTTGAAATTAAATGGAAAAACAAATAAAGAAATAGCAGAAATTATGGGGATAGGGACTCCGAGAGTAATGCAATATCAGAATCAAGTAAAGGCGAAAGTTAATTCGAATGTCTAAATATACAACTATTGTATCGAAAGGATATAAAAAGATGAGGTTCCGCAAACTCTCTAAGCAAATTAATAATAGAGTGCTTTACAGTATATTACTTTCTAAGGAGATTACTATTTCGCAATTCACCGAAAAATTAGGTATTTCAAAAATAACTATCAACAATTGTGTATTCGAGGGGATGATACCTGCAGGGGAAGACAAGCAAAAAATCACTGTGTTTCTGAATTACCCTATTGATATTATATTTAATCAAAATATGATTAATTGTAATCCAATTATTTGCATACCTGAAGCGTCACATTATTATAAGAGAGTCATTTCAAACTCACCTAAAGTTAATCGTATTTTGCATGGATTATTTATTTTACATGATTTGTCTATTAGCGATGTAGCACGATGGACCGGGATACATCCGCATACTTTGAGAGATTACATAAATAATAAAATAATTCCACCGTATGATTACCAAGTGGAGCTCAGTAATTTTTTTAGAATACCAGTCGGAATTTTATTCTACGATTATTATCTTGTATATTAGTACTGGTCTAGCTAATTCATCTTATTAGAGCCAATAGATTGAAGCGTAACGGGTAGTCTTATGTCTTATAATAATCTATACCGATGAATAAAACGGTAAGTCGTCAGAGCAACTGTAATTCAAAATACAGTGATGGCTTTGTAACCGATGAGAAAAATCCTATTTATATAAATGTTGTTATTAGAAAGGCTGGTAGAAATGAGTGAATATTTGACCGTCAATGAAGCGGCCTTAGAACTGAATATTACTGCGACGTCCATTTATAAAATTGTCAATCATGAAGACCCAAGCAAACAGCTTGAGCCTGTAAATAGAACTACGTATAAAGGGGACGGTGGTTATCGATTCCATAGGGAAGAAGTAGAACGAATAAAGCCATCCTATGTTAGAGACGATTTGACCTCATCGCAGGCAGCAGAAAGGATTGGTCGTTCTAAGACCTTTATTCAAACACTTCTTAAAGAAGGTGTAATCCCGTATTATGAGGATGACTTTCGTGGGAAGAGAACGTTCTTTATTAAGGAAGAACATCTACAAAAATATGAACTATCTAACATCAATTCAGGGAAATATGATACGTCATATGATAAAAAAACAGGTGTTTATTTATTTCAACCTTTTATCAAAGACGGCGTAACTGCTCGGGTTGTTGAAATGAATCGCATAAACAGGTACAAGATGGATATCGTGCTGCAGACAGGAACAGAATCACGCTTTTCTTACGTTGAAGCAGTTAAGGATGGTTGGGTACCAAGTTTCACAATAGATCAAAAGAAACCCATAAGTACGTATGGTTATGCGCGGTTTGAGTTTCCTATCCCTGCCACGTTAGATTCGATGATCTATGTTATTATCGAAGAATTTTATAAACAGGTAGGACCATTAAATATACGCATTTCAGTCACAGAAAAACTGATTGTTGAGATAAAGAAGTCTGTATTATCTGGGATATTACCAACAACCCATCCTGATATGATAGATAAATTGAAACTGTTTATAACTTCCGGTGAGATCATAACGAAATTTGATGGAACATTGATCGATACTGGTTTATCTCCAATTACTTTTTATTTACCAGAACAAAGAAAGATGGAACTCATTGAAAAAGCGGATCGGGCAGGAGTGAGTCTTCAAGTGTTGCTTGAAACACTTTTAACGACCAATAATTAGGTATTACCCGCATTGGAGTTAGTCCCATAAGGATAAAGGGCAGAGACATTATTTATAATGGTTTAGAGTAATTGAGTGAAGGGGCTTGATATTATGACAGTTAAGGAGTGGATAAAGGGCATGAGCCATGATTATGATGGTAATAAAGAAGATATTATATTCAAACATGTATTGACAGATTTACCGCTATACACTGGTAATTATGAGATTGGTTCCCAACTCCTATTGCCCAGTAATTTAATTCAAAGAGAAATATTATCTATTTTATTTAAAGAATACGAAAACCTTACTGGCATCAAAACAGATGAGGAATACACTGTACACTTACTGGATATCCAAAATATTATTGATTTTGAACGTTTAGACCGGTTCCAACAACAGTATTTACTCAGCATCAAAAAAATTGAGAGTCCTCTTTCGCATGCTAAACGAATAATGGCAACAGGCCGTCCTAATAAAGAAATAGCACTAATTGTCGCGTCGAGCCGAAATGTTTTTGAAGAAGTTAATGATGACATGTTTAAATTTCAAATGAAAGCAGAATGTGTTTTTATTGGGAAAGAAATTTTAGTCTAATAATTAAATGCAGACTAACCCACGTAGTATACGATATTTATGGAGCTCAACCCTAGGTATCAAGATAGTCTAAAAACGATTGCTGGAGCGGGAGACCTGAAGATATCATTCAGAGACTTGTGAACATTATTAATCAAAGTTGATTATTTCATAACGCAAGGTCTTTTGTACTAGTTCCTCGTATAACTCTTGTCTAGATAGTGAAAAAATTAAATGACCCGAAAGGTGCACACTTTAGAACTAAGTGGCCACTTTTCGGGTCATATTCAATAAATGGATTATCTATTTTTCAAGGTAATCTATTTAGAGATTTGATTTTTGTTTGTTGGACTTCTAGATAGATGAGGCAATTTTTTCTCTATCAGTGAATGTATCTGGGACTTCAACTTGAATGGATACCACTTTAGAGGAGTAAATAACAGGTACTTTATCCGCCTCTAACTGTAAAAGGATTAGTTCAGCCGCACACTTCAAAGCTTCTTCTTCAGTATCTCCTAATGCATTTATGCGGTACGACGGTACGTACGCGCAAAAATTATTGGAAGCATAGTCTTCTTCTAACAAAATTGTAATTTTCTTAATCATAGTTAACCAAATCCCCCTACTTGTGTATAAATCAATTTATAGTTATTTCGTACCACTACTATAAAACTATTGTATTCTATTTTTAGGTAATTAGGACTAACTCGCTCAATTGGTTATATTTCGAGCCTATTTGGTACATAGATTGTCGAAATTACACGAATTGTGTATATTGTAGTTGTGAATCACTTGAATAGACCATTAACTGCAATCATCGCTGAAGCAAAACAACATGATCGAATAAAATTGGAACTGTATGCCAAGAAGATCGGTTTGAATATTGTGAGTTCGGTAGGTTCGGGAGAGTGGCTAATAGATGATTGCATGAAGTTTGAACCAGACTTTGTGTTTTTGAATATCAGTCTGAATGGTACCGATGGGCTGACGGCTTTTAGAACCATATTAGAACGGGGAGTAACTCCATATTTAATTATGGTTTCTGGCACAAAGGATTCGGATTTAATTCTTCAAGGTATGAGAATGAACTGCATAGATTTTGTGAGTAAGCCTATATCTATTGAACGCCTAGTAGAAGCAGTAGACAAGGTTAGAAGAATGATTGTAAAGGATATGCTCATTTCGAAGGCAGTACCAGGAAATATTATTAAGATAAAATCCAATTATCGTACTGTCTTTATAAATGAGAACAACCTGATATATGCAGAGAAACTAAAAGGAGAACATAAGATAATTATTTATATTGAGGGTGGGAAAGGAGGGGGAATAAATACAACAGTGTCCCTGAAGGAAATACAGAATCAATGCTCAAATTTTATATTTTCGCCAAATCAATCTAATTTAGTGAATATTAATTATATTTCGAAAGTGTATGCAAGTGAGATTTTTGTAGGAAGGTACATTATTCAACTACGTTTTCAAGATCTAGAAATTGATTTGACCCGCAGAAGGAAAAAGGAATTTGAAGATCTCTTGAAAGAGTTTTAGAAAATTGTTTTAAAATTGCACTACCTACATATGACCAATTACTTAGCAATTTATCACTTTACGTGAAAGTCCTCAGATATTTCAGCGGACACCGTGATTTAAAATAGATATCTTGATTCCGGTGTTCGATGATTTAATCTCGGTAGGATGGAAGATAGTATCATCAATAGACGACAACCAACAACTCCAAATAATATAGGTGTCCTATGACATAAAAGTGCCTACATAAGCAGTATCTGTAAAGCCTGATAAATCAGGATTTTTTATATTATGTAGGCAAATTGATGTCACGCTAAAATGCACTAATCTGCCTACATTATGGGATTTTGACATAAAGTCACCTACATTGTCGCGTACTTAAGTTGCAAACGAACCTAAACTCTGGCTGAATCCAATCCCCAGCCCGTCAAGATCAAGGCTACTGGTCAGAGATTGATCGACATTTTAAATTTGAAAAAAGATTCTATTATCCTTGATAAGCTGAGATTACTGGATTAGACAGAGAGAACCAACTCTCGTTATGAATTTCCGATGGTTCCCATATCAAAAGAATTAGCTTTGACTCAGAATTTTTCAATCTCTCGTTGCCTTTCGTACTTTTTTCTCTGCTGATTTCTCAGGCTTTTACTCCTCCTCGAAATATCGTTCTATACCATTCGTAAATAAAGGCAATGTATTGGAAACCAGTTGTTCTGCGGGAATTAGCTGTCCGTCTTTATTCCAGGCAAACGCAGCCCCATAGATGCTCCAACTCAGCATGATCGAAATCGTTTTGAACAGTTCCTTATCATCTTGTTTAGGAGGGCCTGCAGGATGATTTCTATTAAGCAAAAGTTGAAAGATTACATTCCGTAGTTCTTCAATAATATTACTCTCAATATCGGATGATAGCGATTGATGTCTACTTTGGCATAGATTGCTTAAATCGTTGTGGAACCCGCACATGAATATCAAAAGATTTGATATGTTTGCTCGATTAAAAACGTCATAACAATTTAGTTTTCTTAACAGATTTTCCCTGAAAGTATCGGATATCGTAGAATCCAATAACTCATACTTATCGGTAAAATGCGCATAAAATGTTGCTCGGTTAACTGTTGCTCTTTCTGTGATATCTCGTACTGTTATTTTTTTGAAGTCTTTTTCAAGATTTAACGATCTAAAAGCATTTTGAATAAGCTGTCTTGTCCGGATCACTCGCGGATCATTTTTATTGGTTATCATATGTTTAACCTTCACCTCGAATTTTTATCAGGATCCATGATTTAAACAGACAATTCTCAAAAAGTGTTGTTTAAACAATAAATATGCAATTCTGATGATTGTTTATATAATTATTTTATTTTATCATAATATACACAACATGTGTTGTTTAAGTCATGAATAATTATTCAGAACAAGGATTTGGTTCGGCATCATGATGCTATGTGCAGTTGCTGTTCATTTGAGTATAAAGGATCCATTCAGCAAGTTGCTGCCAGCTATCATTGTGATGATTTTGGCCGTGTCGGTTACCTTACTTCATGCTTCAGAACTGATACCTATTTCATGATAGTAGAAAAACGGACAATATATCTTCTCTGGACCAACTACTCGAGGGTTGGAAGAAATATGTCTTGCCGCAATGGTGTCGAGGTGTGATGGGCATCGTTGAATTCGTTGGTGCAGCCACATTAATTGTAGGCTATTGGGAGCAGAGCTGGACGACGGTTGGTTCGCTCATCATTGGTATTACTTCCATCGTACGCACGTTAGTAACAAGGACTCTTTTAAACAAACGTTGCCGATCCTACTGTTTCTTTTTTATTTGATAATTCGAACAAAGAGGAGGGGGTATCCGCATATTTATAATTATTTCTTCCATTCATGGAGGATAACGAGCAACGATTCCGGGTAGAGTAAGGCAAGGCTTCATCAGGATTCTATTTATATCAAGTTGAATATCCATTATATAAATTAAACGTTAGCAACATATTATTATTTTTAAAGGAGAATATATTATATGGCAAATATACTGTTCGTAAAAGCAAATAATCGTCCAGCAGAGCAAGCGGTAAGCGTAAAGATGTATGAAACATTTCTTCAAAATTATAAAGAGTCGCATCCTTCCGATGTCATTACGGAGCTTGATCTTTATAAAGAACAACTTCCTTATTACGGTAATGAGACCATTTCTGCAACAATGAAGCTGAGCAAGGGTAATGACCTTACGGAGGAAGAGAAACACGCTTTAACGATCGCTGACCGTTATTTGGATCAGTTTGTTGCAGCCGACAAGATCGTTATTGCATTTCCTCTTTGGAATTTCACAGCTCCTGCACCCTTGATTAGCTATATCGCTTATATTGTAAGAGCAGGAAAAACATTCAAATACACACCAGAAGGTCCAGTGGGTCTGATGGGTGATAAGAAAGTTGTTCTGCTGCATGCACGTGGGGGTGTTTATTCTGAAGGGCCAATGGTTTCAATGGAATCTGCGATAAAACCGTTAAAAAAGGCTCTTAGTTTGTTCGGTATACTACAGCCAATAGAAGTAATTATTGAGGGGCATCATAAATTTAAGGATCGTGCGGAGGAGATCATTTCCGAAGGATTAAAAGAAACTGCTAAAGTAGCCAACAGCTTCTAAATTAAATCATAAAGAAAATTAAAAGTAGAAGTATCTTATCATGAAAACCAATCGTTAGTGCGGCGCTGGACTCGGCTTGTCTATTGCTCGTAAATTTGGCAAGAACGGATTCCGGGTAGCTCTGATAGCACGCAATCAGGACAAACTCAATGAACTTGTCTCTCATTGTCGAACAAGGCATTGATGTGGGATTTCGCTGGACAAGCAATCAACGGCAGTTGCGTGATAGTGGACCAAGAATAAGATTCTTTTAAATAGAGCACTACCCAGTAATGAATAAGGGCGTCCAATAGGGCGCCCTTATAATTTTCGCCTTTAGCCTTAGCGGTGATGATGATACGCTGAACAGTATCATAAGTAAGTCGAATTTTTTATGCATTATTCCTAAGCATTTTTTGTACTCTGATTAAGAGTGGAGAGATACATTGTAGGGAGATTAATGTCATTAATGTGGGCACTTTAGTGTCATTGGATGTAAGATGACAAGAATATAGTCCGATTAATATCCGCGTAGATCGCGGTTTTTTTGTTTTATCGGAACAGATTCTTGTCATTGCGCATTGTCAAGAATCTGTTCCGTATGCCGTGTGAGGCCAAGAATATATTCCGAATGCCGATTAGTTGATAATAATTTATCTTTCACCTTAATGATGAAAGGTTCCCCCCATTCCTATTTTTGAAAAGCTTAGTAACAAAAATCACCATAGGGCATGATCGAAGGCTGAATCTTCCTTGCCATTAAATCCAATATAATTTTATATTTATCCATATAGTAAGGTTTGGAGTTCTTGGAGGATTAGCTTTAATTGGCCGGCGGGGTATTTTATGTTCGTGATTAAGCTAACGGGCAGAATAGTTTAATACCACAGTTCAACTAACGCGCATGATAGCTCAGAATAAAATGTAACTTTATCATCAACGAAGCGTTAAGAATATAGAATGCTTTGAAAAGCACAAAATAGTTCTAATCCTTAAGGCGTTCGGACGTCTGGAATGCGCAACGTTATAAGAAATTTTAGGAAATAACATAAAAACGATTAATCTGAATAACTGAAAGGAGCTTCTAGTGATTAGAGGAAACAAAAGAATAATCATATTTTTATTAGCTGCTGTGGTTTTATTCATGTTGTGGAACTCTTTTCGATCCTCGACTTTTGAAGTAATTACCGTTCAGAAGGTTGGGGAACATGAAATGACCGTAATTAATTTAAGCAATCGAATAAGAACCATAAATATCCCAATAGATATTTCAAAACTAGTTAAAGAGAATAACGAATACACTATATTTTATGATAAAAGAATTTTTGATAAACATAGACTTAGAGCAATATCTCCATAATTATTGAAAGAACCCATTTTCTTGAAGCAAAGAAAGTAGGAGGTTTAATTAATGAGAACCCTTCTGAAGTGGATAAAAGTCCGACTTAACCTTAGGGATAATCCGTTTAATATCTTATATTGGCTACTACTGCTAGCTAGTGTATATGTTTTGGTAGGTATTTATGGAATGAGCTTTAATTGAATGTATTAATCTAAATGAGAATGCTATCAGAAATATGTAAATATATTTCAAAAATACTTAAGCGTTATGAAATGGTGGACTAAACGAATGGAACGTACAATTCAATTAATGGAAACCCATTTAAATATCGATCTTGGAAATCCGCCCTTTTTAAAATTAGATAACGGGTTGCAAATTCCATA
>Ga0153923_100660_pt1 | contig 10032 bp, 7 predicted proteins | sample TSNJ007MetaG_FD_104682 | JGI IMG/M metagenome (GOLD analysis project Ga0153923, IMG submission 104682) | Attine ant fungus gardens microbial communities from New Jersey, USA - TSNJ007 MetaG | ecosystem: Host-associated > Fungi > Mycelium > Unclassified | place: USA: New Jersey, Brendon T. Byrne... | reverse complement strand
TTCCTTCGGATTTAATTCATAAATCTCATTTTCCCTATACATGAATTGATGCATAATAAACTCTCTACGTATCGTTGCAAAGTCTTCATGAACGGGTTTAATGAATTGATTTATTTCCTTCTCCGTGTATTTTCTACCTTCCTCCAACTGACTGACTAAATGCTCTAGAACGATTAATTTCTTCTTAAGCTGTGCTGGTATCTGCCTTATTTTCCCTTCCGCCGTAAAGAAATTGTTAATAACCGATTCTTGCAGTTTCTTATGAGTTTCTTCCATTGTGTCTACCTCCCTCTTGTTCCCAACATTTCTGTATATGAGTTCTACGATTGCCGTTGCATTATTGTGGATGAAATAATCATTTAACGAAAAATAGATCGTGTTCTTATCTCTGCGCTCATTAATCAGACTTGCTTCACGTAACTTGGTAGCATGGTGTGTAATGGTAGCTGGCGTCACATGAAGTTTCTCAGCTAAGACTTGACCATTACGTTCGCCCTCAGCCAGAATGATTAATATCTTTATCCGTGTTGGATCTGCAAGTGCTTTGTGATAGCTGACGATCTTTTCGAGTTGCATGAATCGTGTACTCCTTTCTATCTAATTTAACAACTTTCTAATTAGACACTTGTTAAATTACATAATAATGTCATCGTTCATGATTGTCAACAGAAGAAATAACCAGAAGATAAGTTCATCTTCTGGTTATTTCCGTTGAGTAATCCAATTTATCTAGATAACTTCAATCCATCAATGTTGTATGACCAACTCGTCTAACTTTTCCCCATCGACATCATATGCCTGAAAGGTCAACGTGTCCGCTTGAATCGTAACCCCAGCAAACATCTGCTTCTGATTTTGAAAATGTACCTGATGATAGAATTGATCATCCTTCTTCTCATTGAACTTCTGTCCTGCTGTATTCGTAACAACATATACTGTCCCTTCACGATCGTTCACGATGTTTTCACCATCGCCTACTATCTTGCCATCTCTCAAAGGATAAGAACGAGAATACTCATGATTATGACCCTGTAATACAAGATCTACTTCGTACTGGTCGAAAATAGACACCCAATCTTCTACCTTATTATAGGTTTTACCGCCATAAGCTCCTCTGTGCATGGCTACAATCTTCCATGGCTTATCCGTCCCTGCGAGATCTTTCTTCAACCACTTCGTCTGCTCTTTAATATTAGACTCTGTATTCAATACAACAATGTGAGCGGAACCGTAATCGAATGAATAGGTTGTTCCGTCTATAGATCCTTCTGCTCCATTATCAGGTAAATTGAAGTGAGATGTATATCGATCTGCTACACCATTCACTTCATCATGATTCCCAGTGACAGGCATGAATGGTACTCGTGTTAGCCACTTTGTCGCTTTTCCAAAGAAATTATCCCAAGCAACCTCATCCTCAGGCTCCTCTGTTAGATCGCCATTATGCACGATAAATTGAGTTGTTGGAAATATCTCGAAGGCTTTATTTAATGTCTTTCCCCACAGGTCAAAGTCCCTTTCTGTTATGCCCTGCGAATCTGTCACATTGACGAACGTAAATTCATCCATCTCCATGGATTCCGTAGTGAAACTTGCCTGTGTACTCCATTCCTTATCCTTTCCACTCCCAACACGATAAGAATATACAGTTCCAGGTTCGAGTCCAGTCGCTTCAACTTTGTGAGCACCTTGTGCATGATTATTCCCCACATCCACTTTAGACGTTGATCCGGTAATCGTAATCACATCCTGTCCATCGAAGTCCCGATTTGAACCTTTCACTAGTTGTAATATTGAATCAGCATTAGGACTTTCCGTATACCAAGTAAATGCGCGGCTCGTTAGTGCAGAGTGCTTCAATGTCATCACCAAAGACTTCGGTTTCTCAGACTGGCCTACCTTCATCCATTCTAACCCGACTACTATAATTAAGATTACTAAAGCTATCAATCCGACCCAAATGAACTCTTTTCGCAACTTTACCTTTCCTCCTCCATGAATCCTCACTCGCTTAATAATGAATATACAAGTATTGCATATACGATACCTCTCAATGACTCATAGAGTCAATTTCTTGTCATTTCACACCCTTTTGTTGACGCAATGTAAAAATTTTCAGTTTACATTCAGTTTACGCTCAGAGAAAAATCAGATTAGCTAGATACAATGAAATCAAGCGTAACGAAGAAATGAGGTGTGATTAACAATATGAATCTTAAATATCGTAATGAACTCAAGTATTTCATCAATCAACATCAGTACCAGATCATACGTCAAAGGTTGAAAAACTTGGTTAAACAAGATAAGCACGTTGGACCCAATGGAGAGTATGCTATTCGGAGCTTGTACTTTGATGATATTAATAACAAGGCCCTTCATGAGAAGTTGGGTGGGATTAGTGACCGCGCCAAGTACCGAATTCGAATTTACAATAACGATGACACGGTTATTCATTTCGAGAAGAAAATCAAATTTAGAGATTATATCGCTAAATTGAAAGAACCACTGACAAGAGAAATAGCGGATGAACTCATATCAGGAAATTATGAAGTGCTACGACAGTCAGACAAGCCCTTACTTATTGAACTACATGAAGAGATGAAGAACAACTTACTACGTCCTAAGGTCATTGTGGATTATGTTCGAGAACCTTTTATTTGTGTGGATGGAAATGTTCGCATTACATTTGATAAAGAACTTCGAACGGGGCTACATTCCGTGGATATATTCGATCCTGACTTACATTGTGTACGTGCAATTGATGACAATCTGATTATTCTTGAGGTGAAATACGACGAGTACATTCCCGAATATATCAGAATAGCTCTACAGCTTGAAGGATTAAACAGACAATCCGCTTCGAAATATGTGATGTGTCGTAAGTTTCTAAAAACCAACTCTTGGGAGGATTATTAATGATGAGCGCAATAACAACAGCAACAGCAGCTGCGGCTGCAGCACCAAATGATACCACTACTAATTTTACAGATATTCTAAAAAATTCGGTGACCGAGAACTTTGTATCTGATATTAGTATTTCCAAAATAATTATTACTATGGCGATTTCATTTATTATTGGCTTCTTTATCTATCTTCTTTATAAACGAGTATTCAGTGGTATTTTATATTCTAAAAGCTTCAACGTCTCTCTAATCGGGATGACGATGGTCACTTCGATGGTCATCATTGCTATTAATTCTAATCTAGTACTATCACTCGGTATGGTTGGCGCACTCTCCATTGTCCGCTTCAGAACACCTATTAAAGATCCTACAGATCTAATTTTCTTATTCTGGGCTGCAGCAGCCGGTATTGTATCTGGTGCTGGTTTCTTCACTCTAGCAGCTATTGGTTCAATTATAGTTGGTCTAGTTATGTTCTTCTTTATCAAAAGTTCATCTGTTGAAACACCTTATTTACTAGTAGTGAACTGTGACGGAGATACAAGCGAACTTGCCGTTCATAAACAACTGAATACATCCGTTAAACGATTTAATGTGAAACAAAAAACCGTAACGAATGGAAATATTGAAATGACATTAGAAATTCGTCTTCATGACAAAGAAGGAAGCTTTGTTAATCAACTTTCTGGCATTACCGGCGTTAAGAATGCCGTACTTATTAGCTACAGCGGCGACTATGTATCTTAAGGATGGGAAGGTGTTTATAAGATGAAAGCACAAATGATGAAGCTTCTTCTATGCATCTGTTCCATCATCACCATTATAGCCATGGTAGGGTGTGAAGCAACTACAACCTCCAGTAGTATAGAGAATCCCGAAGTTACGAGTACAACCGAAACATCGAAGGCAAATGACGATATAGCTACGAAGGTTTTCCCTAAAGATAAGATTATAGATGTCAAAATAACGATTGATAAAGATGATTTTCAAAGTATGATGGACAACGCTTCTGCGGAAGAGATTAAAACCGCATCTGTCGATTATAATGGCATACATTACGATAATGTCGGTGTTCGTACGAAAGGAAATCTAAGCTTGCGAAGCGTAGTGAGTATGGACGATTCGGATAGATATAGTCTAAAACTCTCCTTTGATGAGTATTTATCCAGCCAGACTCATTTGGGTATCAGTAAAATAAATCTGAATAACGGCTACAGTGACGCAAGTTATATGAGAGAGTATCTGACCTATGAACTTGCCGAACAAATGGGACTTCCTACACCTGGATATTCATTTGTGAATGTTTATGTGAATGATGAGTTATATGGATTCTATTTAGCTGTGCAGCAAGTCGATGAACAGTATCTCGAATCTAACTTCGGCAACTCTTACGGAGCCTTATACAAAGGAGAGATGACTGGAACCGGAAGTGACCTTCTCTGGATTGATGATAAAGTATCGTCCTATACTGGCCTGGCCCAGAAATCCAAAACTTCCAATGACGATATTCTTATTGATATGTTAGATGAGTTGAATCACGGCACTGATTATGCGAAATATTTGGATATTGAGGAATCCTTGAAATATGTTGCTCTGAATGTCCTGACTAACAATACTGATAGTTATATTGGTGGAAACAAACAAAATTATTATTTGTACGAAGATGACGGTGTATTCTCCGTTCTCCCTTGGGACTATAATATGGCATTTGGAGGATTAGGAAGTTCAACACTTCTAATCGATGAACCAACACAAGGCACCTTAGCTGAACGGCCTTTGGTTGCCAAACTTCTTGCTGTTGATGAATACAAAGAAATGTATCATAACATCATTAAAGACGCGACTGAGAGCTACTTGTCTTCCGCTACATTTAAGGAACGAGTTGAGGAAGTCTCCGCTATGATCTCACCTTACGTGAAGGAAGATCCAAGTTCTTTCTATACTTATGAAGAGTATCTAAGCGCGGTACCGAAGCTCATATCAATTAATGACACGCAAGTCAGTAGTATAGATCAACAACTTGCCGGTACCATTGCTTCCTCAGGCGATGGGTCAGGAAGCGGCGGCGGTAAGGGTGGTGGCATGAGAGGTGGCGGCGGACGTGATTTGCCAGCCATGGCAGGCAATAATACACAAGCAACTCCAACTGAAGTAAATGCCCAAGCTGGGGAATTAGCTCCTACTGATGAACAGAATGCTCTAGGCGCTCCAACTGCTCCTACCGATGGTCAGAATTTCCAAGGTGGCGGCTTCCCTGGAGGCGACATGGGCGGCGATAGACCCGATGGAATGGGTGGTGGTCGAGGCGGAATGGGTGGCGGAATAGGCGGTTTCGGAGAACAAAGTATTCAGCCACAAGGTTCTGTAAAAGAAGCCGTTACCGTTGGTATTACACTCATTGTACTTCTCCTTTCTGGGTTGTTTGTTACCTTCTATAAACGGAAAAGACTTTAACTTTAAACTTTAAAAGCTAAACATAACAAAAATAAGCCTGTATGGATGATGGTTACCATCAATCCGCACAGGCTTATTCATCTTAATTATACTTCATCCGATTCTTCCGATCTCGCTTTGTCTCTGCTATTCACAAATTACTAACTCTTATCATTAAATGTATGGTTAATGAGTTGTACGAAGTCTACTTCGCTAAGACTATTTGCTCTATGAAACACAGAATCGAATTCCATGAAGCCTGTTATTTCGTTAGGAGTAACCACGCAATGCATACCTGCGGAGGCTGCCGCCCTTGCGCCATGAAGTGAATCTTCTATAGCTATCGCTTCATCCGCTTTAACTTGAAGACATGCTAAAGTCTGTATATATAATTCAGGATCAGGCTTTACATTGGTTACATGATCAGACGTCCGAATACACTCGAAATAATGTCGAATATTCAATTGATCTAAATATTTTCCTACCCATTTCATCGACGAGCTTGATGCCAAACCGATTCTAAGTCCAGCATCTTTGGCCGCTTCAAGATATTCTAATACACCAGGACGAACCTTCTCAAGTTCCATAAGTTTAGTATGACGTAGATCAACAGACTTTCGGAAGGAATCTTGGTCGATGGGAAGTTTCTTCTCTGTAATTAAATATTCATACGGATTAAAGCCATCTAGGCTAGTACCAATACACTGGGAATACAATTCACGTGTCAGGTCAACACCATATTCCATATACGCCTCTCTAAAAGCTATGTACCATGCCGTTTCAGTATCAATAATCGTACCGTCAAAATCAAAGATCAGTGCTTTAATCATAGATAAAATCGCTCCTTCTTCATTCAACTTCGAATATCCTTAACGAAAACGTATATCCCCCTGCTTAATCTTCGTAGATATTCGTCCTATTCCTACCTTCTTTTTTGGATTGATATAGAGCTTGATCTGCGAACTCTATCACCTTTTCCGGTCCACCTGACAAGGTATCAGATAAAGCTACTCCAATCGATATCGTAATCCCCTTACCACCGTTGGGACATTCCGATTCAGCTATCTTTTTACGCAAAAGTTCTGCCATATTCATCACAGATTGTCTTTCAGCATATTTAACTAAGATCCCGAATTCCTCTCCTCCATAACGAAAGCATACATCCCCAGGCGTAGCCACAAGCTTTAGTTGAGAAGCAACAAACTTTAATACCTCGTCTCCTCTAGCATGCCCATAAGTATCATTAATTTGTTTGAAATGGTCCATATCCACCAAAATCAGAGCAAATGGTATCTTCTCTTCATACCATTCTTGTATGTTTAAATCGAATGTCTTTCGATTAGATAGACCCGTCAATCCATCGATTTGAATTTCCTCATTTAATAAATTTAAATATTTACCCATGCTTTTATGGAGCTGATTCACCTCATAGATAATAGATGATATCTTCGGTAACGAAGGTGGATTCGCTTTTTTAGAGTCAAACGCCTCTTCTGAGAACTGTGCAAGTCTGTATAGCGGTGTGGAGATATAATAAGAAACGCGCATTGCAATAAGTAATATGATAAGAAAAAGAGGAATATCCTTCATCAAGAAGCTGATTAACATTTCTCGTAATGGCTTATCCATGATAGCAGTAGGTGTTTGCGACACGATGACCCATTCACTAATTGGTTCATATGCAAATCCTGCAAAAAATGATTTCCCTTTTGAGTTAACGACCCTTTGAGAACCACTTTGTCCCGACAATCCTCTTTCAATCGCTTTATTATTCTTTACAATTTCATTAACACGTCCAATTACAGGATGATATATGAGTCTTCCTTGCTGATCTGACACATACACATAGGATCCATTCCCGTAGAAATGTTCCATTAACAACTTGCTTAATGCGTTATCCTCTTGAAGGTATAATGTCCCCCCAGCAAATCCTATGTAGGTTCCTCTATCATTATATATCGGTGCAGAGACCATGAGGATAAGACGTCCCGATATGGCCACATAGGGCTCAGAAATCATCGGTTTTCTAAGTAAAGAAGCTTTGAGAGATGCATCCGATGTTAAACGCGTTCCGACATTAACTCCCGTATCTCCCGGATTCACAAACCGTACCTCACGATTTGAATTGGAAATAACGATAGAATTAAAATATTGATCATTACCCCTATACACAATATCTAAGTCCTTCTGTGAGAAGGACTCTTGTCCTGCTATCTCGGCAATGTACGAAATATTATTCTGCATCACATTCAATAAATCGCTAGTGTTAGAAGATAACTTTTGAGCATAGTTGTGATTATTTTCCAGATAGCTGGAAGATAAGGAACTAATGTTACTTATATATGCCATATAACCACCTAGTACAGCAGTTATTAGTACAGATCCTATCACTAACATGCCAAGAATAGTACGAAGCTTAAACCCTTTATGTTTTCTCACGAAGTGACCTCTTTCATTGACTTAAGTACAAGTTATATACTATATGATATCTATATGAAAACAAATCTACTTTTCTAACTATCAAGTTAGCCCTTTAGTTGCGCTTCATATAAGCTGTTGTAAAACCCATGCTCTATAAGAAGTTCCTCATGCGTCCCCTGTTCAAGGAGATGCCCATCCTTCAATACTAAGATTTGATCGGCCTTCCGAATCGTGTTTAATCGATGTGCAATAACAAAGCTTGTACGCCCCTTCATTAACCGCTGAAGGCCCTCTTGTATCTTAATCTCCGTCACCGTATCAATACTACTCGTTGCTTCATCTAGAATTAGAATCGAAGGATTAGCGAGAATGGCTCTAGCAATTGCGAGCAATTGCTTCTGCCCTTGGCTAATACCAGCGCCGCCCTGCTTAAGTACCTTATCATATCCTCCTCGCATCCGCTCGATAAATGAATGAGCATTAGCCATTCGGGCAGCCAGTTCAACTTCTTCATCCGTTGCATCAAGCTTGCCGTAGCGGATATTATCACGGATCGTACCTTCGAATAAGAAGGAATCTTGTAATACAAATGCCATATGAGAACGTAAATTTTCTCGCCGAATCGTTGTAATATCATGACCGTCAATCGTAATTGTCCCATGATCCAACTCATAGAATCGAGAGAGCAATTGGATTAGAGATGTTTTACCCGCTCCTGTAGGACCAACTAGCGCAATCATCTCTCCTGGCTCTGCCTTAAAACTGATATCAGACAACGTCTCTCTCCCTTGATCGTACGCAAACGACACGTGTGAAAAAATTACTGCCCCTTGTACTGCATTTAATGTGATTGTATCTTTCTCATCCTTCGCCTCTATTTCCTCGTCCAGAATTTCGAACACTCGCTCTGCTCCCGCAATCGCAGACAACATCGTATTCCATTGGTTGGCCAAGTCATTCAGAGGTCTTGTGAATTGTCTTGCGTACTCGACGAATATGACGATAACACCAATCGATATTGTCCCACGGATGGCTAATAATCCACCCACGCCAGCAATAAGGGCAAAACTCAAGTTATTGAGCGCATTCATCAACTTAGGAATAAACCCTGATATCGATTGAGCCCAGAACCCCGACTGCTTAATCATTTCATTACGTGTTCTAAATTCGTTAATAACTCTTTGCTCTTGAGAAAAAGCCTTTATAATCCGTTGACCTGATAATGTCTCCTCAACGAATCCGTTTAATTCGCCCAAATTCCGCTGTTGTTGCTTGAATAAAGGCCCTGTGCGCCATGTAATCCAACGCATACCTAATACCATTAATGGAACAACTAGAAATGTCAGTAAAGTCAATAACGGACTAAGCCATAGCATAACGATGATCGTCCCCACTAGCGTAAGTACACTAGAGAATACTTGAATAACAGAGCTATTCAAAGTTGAGCTCACGTTATCCATATCATTGGTAACCCTACTCATTAACTCCCCTTGCTGACGTTTCCCGAAGAAAGGGATCGGCAAGCGATGTAAATGTTGGACAAGGTCTACCCTCATTCGATATACCGTCTCCTGTGCAATTCCAATCATCCAAATATTTTGCAACCATAACGTTAGCGACTGCAGCCCATACACGATTCCAAGTCCACCGAGAAAATACAACCAGGAGCGATCTGCCGGGCGTTCGATAAATGTATCTATAGCTGTTCCAATCATAAAGGGTCCGAGCAGTGCCAATGCTGAGCTTAGAAGTACCATAACAAGCACTAATATGAGTCGAGCTTTGCGATGAGAAAGGTAGATCCATAACCTTCTCAGTGTTCCCGACACATCTTTTGCTTTACGTTTAACTCGCTTCCCCGAAGCGGTAGTGTCAGTGCCTTTTGACCTCTGGATCGCCCCTGGTCTTGGATAGCGGAATGGTTCACTTAACTCCTTCCACATGACTATCCCTCCTACTCTCGAACTGTGATTCATAGATTCGTTGATATAGAGCACAATCTGCAAGCAATTCCTCATGACTTCCCTGCGCAAGTAAAGAACCATCTTCCAATAATAGAATGAGATCTGCGTGAAGCGTAGAACTGATCTTTTGTGTAATAAGAAATGTGGTACATGAGATGTTCCTCAATGCTTGTAGTAATGAAGCTTCTGTTCGCACATCTAATGCGCTAGTGCTATCGTCAAGTAATAATATGCCTGGTTTACGAACCAGTGCCCTAGCAATCGTCAATCGCTGTTTCTGTCCACCTGAGAGATTGACGCCCTTTTGCCCT
>Ga0153923_100659_pt1 | contig 10053 bp, 10 predicted proteins | sample TSNJ007MetaG_FD_104682 | JGI IMG/M metagenome (GOLD analysis project Ga0153923, IMG submission 104682) | Attine ant fungus gardens microbial communities from New Jersey, USA - TSNJ007 MetaG | ecosystem: Host-associated > Fungi > Mycelium > Unclassified | place: USA: New Jersey, Brendon T. Byrne... | reverse complement strand
TTGAGCCCCCAATGGCATGTACCAGACACTCGTGTTAATATAAATGAAGTTTATAACCTAAATAGAGAAGGTGAATCTTGTGAAAAAAATCGGATTTATAGGACTTGGAACGATGGGTTTACCCATGGCAACAAATCTCCTTAATAAAGGATACGAAGTGACTGTCTACAACCGTACCGCTTCCAAATGCCAACCTCTGATAGATCAGGGAGCTACTATAGCATCCACTCCACGTGAAGCTACCCATGGCACAGATGTTGTGATCACGATGGTGAGTAATGACGATTCGATTCGTAGCATTTATTACGGTGAAGACGGTATTCTAGACGCCGTTCGCAGTGGAACGACCGTTATTGATTGCAGCACGATTTCTCCAGAACTTGTTAAGCAATTGGCTGCCGAAGTTAATAAACATGGGGCACATTTTCTTGATGCTCCTGTTACAGGTAGTAGTCCAGCTGCTATTGATGGAACGCTTGTCTTTATGGTTGGAGGAAGTACGGATATCATTACCATCCAATCGGACATATTCGATACCCTAGGCAAACGCGTCCTTCATATGGGACCTAACGGTAGTGGAGCCGTCGCTAAGTTAGCTCATAACACGATGGTAGGAATCAACAATCTCGCCTTAGTAGAAGGTTTCTCCATAGCGTCGAAGTCAGGTATTCCTGCTGACACATTCCTAGAACTCGTTCAGCTTGGTTCTGCCGGAAGTAAGGCAGCTGATCTCAAAGGTCGCAAGATTATAGATCATGATTTCACTAACCAATTCTCGTTGCAACTCATGTTGAAAGATCTTAAACTTGCTTCTTCACTTACCGATTCCATCGGTGTTCCAACACCCATGTTGAACCTAGCAAAAAGCTTATTCCAAACAGGACAAAGCGAAGGATTCGGTGAAGAAGATCTCTCAGCTGTTGTGAAATGTTATGAAGCATGGATCGGTCACACCATTGCTGGCAAGCCACTTCAGTAGTTGTTTGTTAGCTTGAAGTTATCATGGATACTTTATGCGTGTTGATCATTGTAATAAAAAGGGTATGCCTGGGATCTTCCCAGGCTTACCCTTTTTATGTTTGGTTTTTTGAAATATACTTTTAACTAAACATAAGAGCAGCAGTAATCCGTCACACTACGGACTTCAAGCTTGAATTTAGACTCACCAGGCACATGAAATGTACTTGGACCTTGAATCGTTTGCCATTCAGTCGATCCTGGCAACAAAACATCCAGATCCCCAGAAAGGATTTCCATGATCTCTGGAACATCCGTGCCAAATTCATAAGTACCAGGTAGCATAATTCCCAGTGTTACCTTAGAACCGCCATCTAATATGACAGTTCGACTAGTCACTTTACCGTCATAATACACATTGGCAGCCTTAACAATTGTAGCGTTACTGAACTCAGACATGCTGATCCCCACTCCCAATTTCAATAAGATATGATATCGATTAGGCGATTAAAGAAGTGCTTTAACGCGGCTAACGACATTCTCAACCGTAAATCCGTATTCCTTCATGACACGGTCTCCAGGCGCAGATGCTCCGAATGTTGAGATACCTAGAATGTCACCTTGGTCTCCAACGTATTTCTCCCAGCCTAGTGGATACGCCATTTCAACTGCAAGACGAGCCTTCACTTCTGGCAAGATAACAGACTCTTTATAAGCTTTATCTTGTTTCTCGAATAGATCCCAGCTTGGCATACTGATAACACGTACTTCAATGCCTTCTTTAGCTAGTTCTTCCTGAGCTCTAACGGCAAGCTGTACTTCAGAACCCGTAGCAAGAATTTGAGCAACTGGTTTGCCGTTCTTCGCATCAGCTACAACATAAGCACCACGTTTGATTCCTTCACGAGCACCTTCTACGGATGCAGTAAGAATCGGAAGATTCTGACGAGTCAATACAAGAGCTACCGGATTAGAAGTATTCTCAACTGTATATGCCCATGCTGCAGACGTTTCATTAGCATCAGCCGGACGGATAACCGTAAGACCTGGGATAATACGTAGGGAAGCTAATTGCTCGATAGGTTCATGTGTTGGACCATCTTCACCTACAGCGATACTATCATGTGTCAGTACATACGTTACTGGAAGACCCATAATAGCTGCTAAACGAACAGCTGGACGCAAGTAATCGGTAAATACGAAGAACGTTCCGCCAAAAATTTTAAGTCCTTTGTGTAATGCAATCCCATTCATCGCAGCAGCCATGGCAAACTCACGTACGCCATAATAAACATTGCGGCCATCATAACTTTCCGAAGTGAATGATGCTAGACCATTTAAGTGAGTCATCGTTGAACTTTCCAAGTCAGCAGATCCACCTAGAAGCTGCGGTACATTACCAACTAGACCATTCAATGCACTACCAGAAGCTACACGAGTGGAGACTGCTTTGTCTTCAGTAGTATATTTAGGAAGGTCTTTGTCCCAACCTTCAGGAAGTTTTTCTGAAATAGCATTCTCGAATTGAGCTGCAAGCTCAGGGTAAGCATTCTTATATTTTGTAAATTGCTCTTCCCATGCTTGGTAAGCAGCAATACCATGTTCTTTTACCTTAGCGAAATGTTCACGAACCTCTTGTGGTACATAGAAGTCTTCTTCATATACCCATTTGTAAGCTTCTTTAGTTAACTTAGCTTCTTCAGCACCTAGTGGAGAGCCGTGCGTACCACCATGTCCACCTTTACCTTGTTTATTCGGGCTACCATAACCAATAACGGTTTTCACTTCGATCAACGTTGGACGGTTCGTGTCAGCTTGTGCTTCTTTGATTGCTTTCTCAATTGCAGGAAGATCATTACCGTCTTCTACGCGCAATACTTGCCAACCATAAGCTTCAAAACGTTTTTGAACATTCTCAGAGAATGACAAGTTCAATTTACCATCCAAAGAAATATCATTGGAATCATAAAGAGTAATCAATTTACCTAGTTTAAGATGCGCTGCAAGTGAAGCTGATTCACTGGAGATACCTTCCATCAAGTCGCCATCACCACAGATAGCATACGTGAAGTGGTCAACTACGTTGTAGTTATCTTTATTATAAGTTGCAGCAAGTTGAGCTTCAGCCATAGCCATACCCACAGACATACCAATACCCTGTCCAAGAGGACCTGTAGTCGCATCTACACCAGCTGTGTGGCCGTATTCTGGATGTCCTGGTGTCAAGCTTCCCCATTGACGGAAATTCTTCAATTCTTCCATTGGAAGATCATATCCACTTAGGTGTAGCAAGCTGTACAGTAACATCGAACCATGCCCTGCAGACAATACGAAACGGTCCCGGTTGATCCATGTTGGTTGATCAGGATTATGGTTCATCGTCTTCGCGAATAGTTGATATCCCATTGGAGCAGACCCCATTGGCATACCTGGATGTCCAGAATTCGCCTTTTCAATGGCATCAATAGCCAAAGTACGTATCGTTGTAATGGATAAATTATCGATCGTGTTGTTCTCTTCTTTGTTAATCACTTGATTGTTGATAGTCATGTATATCCTCCTCATACTTCTGTTAAATCTTACGTCACAAAGCTCTTCATAAGGTATTCCACTGCGCTATTATGAAATAAATACGCTTTGAATGTTTCAATATGACTTATTGTAACACTTGGCTCACTTCTTTTCCATATCCTTGTTCAGTTTTCACCTTCACGGACTGACTTATCCCTTATGGAATATAATAAAATCGTGTCTGTGCATGTCATAATGAACTATTCAAATTAAACCCATCAGTTGCAAGTACATCTGGGAATCCTATAATTAGAAAAACGGTTACTGCATCATTAGGAATTATAAGTAAAAAAGTGATATAACTGTGGTAGACTACTACTATCATCAAAGAAGAGCCAAACGTAGCTCTGAACTCATAATATTAAACTTTCGATAGTTATATAATGGAGTAGAGGATGATAACAATGATGAAGGACCACGAGATTTATGTCCTGCTTACGGATACGGGAACAGTTCTTAATAGAACCATTAAGTGGTTTACGAAGGATCCTCTAAATCATGCATCTATCGCCTTTGACAGAAAATTAACAGACGTATATAGCTTCGGTCGAAAGACACCAAACAATCCATTCTTCGCTGGCTTTGTTAAGGAAGATATGAACTGGGAATTATTTAAGCATGCTACGTGTGAGGTATACTGCTGTAAAGTTAGCACGCAGGTCTATAACAATATTCGCAATCAAATTCTTGAAATGGAACGCAACCATGAACTATATAAATATAATCTAATTGGTATGCTTGCCCTTCTTCTTAATGTCGAAATCAAAAGGCACTATGCTTATTTCTGCTCACAATTTGTCGCCTCTGTATTTGAAAACAATGGCATTCATTTAATTAATAAATCCTCATTGCTTGCTACACCTGGTGACTTAGTCAATGCCCCAGACCTACAACTAATCTACAAAGGAAAACTCCGCCATTATATCAAACCAACTCGAATGACTTTCAAACGGATAAGAACTGCGTAACGTTTCAAAATAGGCATACGCTTTGATAAAGAGATCAACCCCCTATATTTTGCAAATCATATAAATATTACGAGGTAATAAGCTGCTCCGGTAATCACAACTGGTGTCAGCTTCTTTAATTTGGGTTGAAATCCCTCGTAATCTTGTTGTACCCCTATTTGGGCAACACTTCCTTGCGATGCCAACTATGACATTTGCAACTGTAAAAAAGGTGGAACTATTAGATGATATTAACGATGTGTGATAATGCGCATTTTTAATTAACGTTAATGTTCAGGGGGATTAATAAATGAAACAACATAACTGGGTTCGATCCCGGTTTAATGCCATCTCTTCCACAAAGGAAGGAGAGCTTCTACTATACAACAGCTATACAGGAGCTATTTCCGCATTTCCAGATGAGGAACGTGAGGAGGTCATGTCATCTCTCAAAGGTCATGGCATAATCAACACAGAACTGACAGAACTTCAACAACAGATGTTAGAGATGGGGTTCATCATTCCATCCGATGTGGACGAAGAAAGACGAGCACAGTTTCTATTTCAAGCTGTTAACCGTACGGATGTGTTACACCTTTCGATTCTAACGACAGAAGCTTGTAATTTCCGTTGCGTGTACTGTTATGGAGATTTCGTTAAGGGGAAAATGCCGCAAGACATTATCGAGGGTTTGAAAAGATATGTTCAGAATCAAGCGAGAACCTTACGTCACTTATCGATTAGTTGGTTTGGTGGAGAGCCTTTAGCTGCCTCCGATGTGATTGGTGAATTATCAGAATCTTTTATCGAAATTTGTGCTCAATGGGGAATTGAATACAGTGCTGAAATTTTGACGAATGGCTATTTTTTGAAGCCTAAGTTGTTTGCGAAGTTAGATGAGTGGCAAATTAAACGTTATATGATCACACTCGATGGTCCAGAAGAGATACATAATGCGAGAAGGAACCTCATTGGAGAGGGTGGAAGCTTCCAAGTCATCTTAAACAATTTACTTGAGATGAAAAAAACAGAAAAAGACTTTGAAGTCGCTCTTCGTGTGAATTTTGATAACGATAACTTGCCGTATATGGATAAGCTTATCGATATTTTTGCCGAACATTTCGCTCATGACCGTAGATTTCAAACGTATTTCCGTCCTGTAGGACGTATGGGTGGAAAGAATGATGCTCATTTACCGATCTGTGATGATGCTACAAAAGATAAGATGATCTGGGAATTGACTCAGACTGCTCTTGATCGAGGCGTAGCAATGAGTTCAATCGTTGAGAATGCACTCATGCCCCTAGGATCAACCTGTTATTGTGTGAAGCCTAACGCCTTCGTTGTCGGGTCTGATGGGAGTTTATATAAATGCTCGGTAGCTTTTGATGAGCCTATTAATCAATTAGGGAAGGTACTTCCAGATGGGACATTTGACTTGGATTATGACAAATATGCTTACTGGGTCACCCCTGGTCCTGAACGAGATAAAGCTTGCGATGCATGTTTCTTCCGCCCTTCTTGCAATGGAAACCATTGCAAACTCTATCGAATGAGAAATGACGAGCGACCTTGCTCTTTTGAGAAAAAGGAAATCAAGAAAGTCCTCGAAACGATATATCAAGACCATACCCTAGCGTAGGAGGTGAATGTCATGCGTGTCATTAAAGCCGGAATCAAACCTGCCGAAGCAGCAGCTTCAGGAAGAGTTAGCAAGAACAATCCTGGTGGATTGAATAAAAAGTAATAGGAATGCTCGATGTTTATAGACATACGAGGGAGTTGTCCTTAAGACCATTAAATGGGCTTGGGCAATTCCCTTTTTTATAGAGGACCAGGAAAATTAAAAAGTCATAGTCAGTGTCTATTAAATCCTTAGAGTTCCTTAATGAATGATTTCAGTTCTTCCGTTCGCGTAAAGATATGGTCTGGTTCTATTGAGAACTCCGTATTCTGTACTGTTCCAAACCAATGAGCACCTATCGTTAAGATATTTGCAGACTTCCCCGCCGTGATATCTGCATTACTATCACCAACAAAGACCACTTCATCTGACCGGAGATTCATCATATGTATTGATCTGTAGATCCCTTCTGGATCTGGTTTAGGCAGTGTAACTTCATCTCCAGCTATTGTAGTTATAAAAAAATCTGTAATTCCAAGATTTTTCAAACATATGTCTAAGCACTTTCTACTTTTGTTAGTAATAATCGACATCTTAATATGTAGTAAAGTTAACTCTTTCAAAAGATCTAGGATCTCTTGCGGCATCGTTACCATTTCATGAAAGTGCTTTTCAAAAATGACATAATAATATTCAATCGCTTCGTTCACTAAATCTTTGTTAAATATATTATTTTCAATAATTTCTTCTTCTGTAGGTCCAAACGTTTCTATAATCTCTTCATCGGTCAACAACTTATTCTCATACTTTAAAAATACCGATCTAAAAGCCTTGAATGATAATGGTAATGTATCTGCTAACGTACCATCAAAATCGAATAATACTGATTTAATTGTCAATTGGGTTCTCATCCTTTCAAATAAAAATAAAAATGCATCCTCTAGAAGAATTTCATCAGTTAAACCCAGTGGTTATTCCAATGTCTATTCTGTAGGATGCACTTCAGTTTAAAGTAAGTAATTTCGCAATAGTGGGATTCTTATGTTTTTTATTCTTGTGGACGTCCGCCCGGTTCCAAACCTGATTCGGAAGCTGTCATCAACGGCTTAACAGTTAGATCTGAGTGTACGCGAATCTGACAAGAGAGGCGGATATTAGGATCCGTAATCTCTTTTTTCGCAAGAAGTTCTGCTTCCACCTGCTCGATAGGTCCAGCGTCTCCGTCTAGAATCTCAACTCGGCAAGTTGTACATCTAGCGTTCCCACCACAACGGTGTAATATATCTACCCCATTGTCTTCAAGAACGAGTACTAGTTTTCTTCCTTCTTCGGCTTGAAATGAGCCTTTTCCTTCTACTTGAATCGTTGACATGTGATTCGCTCCCTTCGTTACATCTAAATTTCTATTTTACCTGATCTTGGAATCAAATGCTGAGAAACATGAAGAATCCCGCTCCGCTTGAGCAAGATTCTTTATGTTTAGTTCCTAGTTTAATTAAAAACAACCGTTTTATTCTCATGTACCAAGATTCGATCTTCAATATGCCATTTCACAGCTCTAGCTAGTACTACGCGTTCAATGGTCCGACCAATTCTCTTCAACTCTCTCACATCATCACGATGACTCACGCGTTGTACGTCCTGCTCAATGATCGGTCCACCATCAAGCTCTTCTGTGACATAATGCGCAGTAGCTCCAATGATTTTGACACCACGGTGATACGCTTGATTATAAGGTTTACCTCCCACAAATGCAGGGAGGAAAGAATGGTGTATATTAATAATTCGATTACGATAGTGTTCAATAAACGTAGGTGAGATGATCTGCATATAGCGTGCAAGGATAATGACATCTATATCATCGCCAATCACTTCTAACTGCCGCATTTCCGCTTCTTTCTTTGTATCTGGGGTTACTGGAATGAGGTGGTACGGAATACCGAAGGATTCAACATATTCCTTCATGTCAGGATGATTACTAACGACCATCGCAATTTCCCCATCGAGATCTCCAGCTTGCCACTGCCATATTAGTTCAACTAGACAATGATCTTCCTTGGATACAAAAATGGCCATCTTCTTCTTGCGATTTACGTTGTGAATTCTCCAATTCATCTTAAACATAGATGCTACCTCTTTGAACTGCTCTTCCAGTCCAGGTAACTTCTGCTCCAGTTCAACAAGATCGAATTCGACACGCATGAAGAACATGCCTCCAGCAGGATCCATAGTGTACTGATCTGATTGAACAATATTAGCTCCATGTTGATGTAAGAAATGAGATACAGCAGCTACAATTCCTGGTCCATCTGGACAAGAAATAAGCATTCGCGCGCGTTCTTTGTATGGGTTTTCCGTTAAGGAAACACTCTTTGTGTGTACTTCCATTTTAATAATATACCTCACTCTCAACACTTGTGTTTGTTGGCTTTATAAACTTGTAATGTTATCCCTACCTGCTAAACATGCGATGATCCGTTGGTTAATTCCTTCTTCACTTAGATCAGAGAACAGATTAGCCTCTACAACCATGTCATACAAACGTTCTAATGGTTCCCGTGGATCGGCTTTTTTGGCTTTAGCATCATTCTTCAGCAAATTCCAAATATCCAATACAAAAGCTCGTGGGTCTATCTCTTGGGTTGCGAAATACGAATGCAGTTGTTCTACTTGACTCAGGAATTCAATTCCGAATCGTTCAGCCACATTTCCACGAAGCAAAGCAATCTCTACTTCATACATAGGCCGTTGCGTCTTGACATCTTTACCAATCCAAGGTGTTTCCAGAATAAACGGTAAGCCTTGTAGCTTCTCATGGTGGACAACGCGATTAATCGTATCAAATCCAATAAATCCACTACCGATAGGCGTATGACGATCCTTACCAGCACCACGCGGATTCTTGCTATCATTTAAATGGATAACACCTATACGCGAAAGTCCAATAATTCGATCGAATTCTTCAAGAACGCCATCTAAGTCACCAACGATATCGTATCCTGCATCATGAATATGACAGGTATCTACACATATGGTTAAACGTTCATTATATTTTACTTTATCAATAATTCGAGCAAGTTCCTCGAAACTACGTCCGATTTCCGTTCCTTTACCAGCCATTGTTTCTAAGGCGATGTTAACATCTGTCTCATTTGTACCTTCTAACACATCATTTAACCCATCAGCGATACGCTGGATTCCGTAATCAGCATCCATATCTGTATACGCACCAGGATGTAATACAATATTCTTAACACCAATAGCATGTGTACGACGAATCTCTTCTTGTAAGAAGCTAATGGCAAGCTCATACGTATTGGACTTGTACGACCCTAAATTAACAATGTACGGTGCATGAACAACAATCTCCTCGACGCCATTTTTCTGCATCAGTTCATTGCCTTCTACAAGATACATGGAATCGATCGGCTTACGGCGCGTATTCTGTGGTGCACCGGTATATATCATAAACGAATTAGATCCATAGGTATTTGCTTCTTTAGCTGCACTCAATAAACCCTTGTCCGAAAAAGACACATGGGAACCAATTTTCAACATGTTGCATCCCCCTTTATCACGAATATCCTTTATATTAACTTGAATATCGAAAAAAATCTAGAAATGCGTTATAATCAAAAGGAAACAGCAGTTACTTCCTGATTAAACCAGTTTTCGCTTCTGATATTAACGCTATTTCACCATACTTTCAGATAGCTATTTCTGTAATAAATATAAAGATTTTGTATGGAGTCAGACATAATCTTTCTTAGTATTTCCACATGAGTAGGAATAAATGAAGTTAAGATAAATATCATTGAGGTGAATATATATGTATTCCACAATAGTGGCCAATTTGTTATTAAGCACCACGCCTAGTAGATGGTTCATGAACTCCATTGCCTTTTGGACAATCGTTATGATGGGAGCCATGTGTATTGGGGGCTTCTTCATGTT
>Ga0153923_100658_pt1 | contig 10055 bp, 10 predicted proteins | sample TSNJ007MetaG_FD_104682 | JGI IMG/M metagenome (GOLD analysis project Ga0153923, IMG submission 104682) | Attine ant fungus gardens microbial communities from New Jersey, USA - TSNJ007 MetaG | ecosystem: Host-associated > Fungi > Mycelium > Unclassified | place: USA: New Jersey, Brendon T. Byrne... | reverse complement strand
TTCAATTTTTCTCATTTATTTTCACCTAATTAATTATTTTGAAGTTTATAGACCATTATCCATTCTAGCATATTATTGCTCGTATAAAAAGGAACCATTCTCAAAACTCAGGAGAAAATAAGCGGACTTTCTGTAATAGAAAGCCTTATGATTATTAGACGGCTAATTTTCAAGTTGAATTCATTTACTCAATTGAAAATATTGGAATTTTTGAAATTTCTTTTTGCTTAAATTGATTATTTTACTGATTAACTGCGACTCCTAACTCTTTAAGTTTGATTTAAGCAAAAAAAATCTCGAAGCATATGCTCCGAGACTAGAAAAAAACTGATTAAGCTTTGTTTGCTGAACCGAATTATATGAATATCTATACTTCTCCATAATTAGGAGAGTTGCCAATTAATAGGTTTACTAGCACTAAAATGCTAGTAACTACTTGATATAATACTTAATGCTTCAAATTGTTTCGTGGCAAAAATGTGGCGGTATCAGTTCTGTGGAAAAGGCTACCTAATAATCCAAAATACCTAAAACTTAGGTAAATGATTCATTTATTAGAAAACATGTGCATACAATAGACATTTACTCTCTTTGGTATATTTCAATTGGATATTCGCCATCTCCATCCCATGAGATAGAAATTCTATCTTTATTAATATCAATATTATCTGGGAGTACTCCATAGTTACTACTCATTTCAACACCTGCAGGGATTATCTCGACAGAGCATTCATTCCCTGTTATACCTATAGTGTCATATACTTGAGTTATGGTGTTCTTCAGATGTTGGTCTGATGTGATTTCACTTGTATCAAAAGATACCCTATTTGTCCATATTTTAGATTTTTCAATAGTTAAATCATTAGTCAGTACTTTTTTATCCGTTTGAAAAGGAGTTTCTCCATTCTGTTCTGTTCGTTCTTTATATGCAACCTCTTTCCACTTTCCAACTAAACTAGAAAAATCAGCAGTCTTGATCGCTTCAAAATTAATTTTGGACTTAACATTAGGGTCTAGTTTGTTTTCTTTACGTTGAAATACTTGAATATAGTGTTTTGAACCTACTACAATTCTATCTTTCTTGTTGTTTACTGTTGAAGGGGGGGCTACTCCTAAATTATCTAATTCAACATTTTCAGGATAGAAAGAAGCAGTCCAAATATCATTACTTGTAATACACGTAATTGATAATCTTCCTTTTTCTATATTGGACTTTACTGGAGTATCAATATTTTCAATTGATAGCCCGCTCGCAGTCAATACTTTCGAGTCTCCTAGAACAAGATTTTGAATCATATTCTCATTGACAATCAACCTATCGGAATTTTTTACAGTCCAAACGCTACCATTTCCATCTTGCTTATTTACAAATACTGCAACTTCCGTCCAATCATCTTGTATACTCGAATAATCACCTTTTTTAATCTGTTTTAAATTCATTTTTGATTTTTTTGATTGGTTAGATTGTTTATTACTAATTTCCGTTCCAATTAATTCTTTAGAATTTTCATTTGTCATTTTTTTAGAAAATTGGCTTGTACTCTCTTCTGCTGATTGTTCATTGCCCTTCAAACTCTCTGTAGAGTTTCCACATCCAACTGTAATTACCATTGTTAATAGAAGTGAACTCAATAATAAAACCTTCTTAATCTTTTTCATAAATACTAATCCCCTAACTTAATTATTCTAAAGCTCTATTTTTTACTAATACCTATTTTTGCCGAGTTAATTCATTTGTTGTATCAGTAGTAATACCACCAATTGAATTAAACGTATATCCTAGTTCCAGCTTGTCTTTATCTATTAAGGAGAGGGTCATATTTTGATTTTTATCTTCAATTTCACTAATATCTGAGTCCGATTTTTTTGAACCAGTTCCATTAAAAACTACAACAACCTTATTAACTCCACTCAATTCTTTATAGGAATCCCAACTATCTATTTTTTTTAATCGTTCAAGAATATTAGTAATCTCTTTCTTTGATTCAGACGTATAGGCAAGTTCTTTATCATCTAATTTCTGATTCATCGTGTCAATTGTATCATAAACATCGCCTACTTCTAATTTATCTTCGATATTTAATCTTATATCATAGTCAGCGGTTTCATTATCGTCACCAATCTGTTCTCCATAGGTAACGACAATACCCTCATCATTTGTTTCATCATCAAGCTCAGTTGATAAAGTCCCATCAACAGTCGTATTTATTTTTTTATTTTCATCGAGAAAATTATCTATTTCTTCGACGCTATATTTTAGTGAGTTGTCTTCAATTGTAGTAGAGATATTATAAGTCGTCTTAGCATACTCAAATACCCGTTTACCTGTATAAGTTCCCTCGATTTCATTTAAGAAGTCATCAAACACATTTTTTGTAGCCGTATCTATCTGAGTCTCTAAATTCTTTTCAAATTTTGCTAGTTCTTCCTTTTGTTTTATTAAATCTTTATTAAACGTTTCAACTTTCTTTTTAGCAGATTTATAAGCACTGGAATTTCTTCTAGCATAATTTTCTCCATCTATAGTTATAACACCATCTTTATATTTCATATTTTCATTAAAATCCTGAATACCTCGGCTTGAAGTTACTTGATTATTAGCAATTGAGAACTTCTTTTCTTCGCTCACTTCGGGATGTTGTTTATCAAGATTGATATAAAAATAATCACCATTTTTTTCAGCAACACTTTTCTTATGCATAAAAAAGAGCCCTGCAACTACAATGAGTAGCGCAATTACACCAACAATAAATTTGTACTTGTTCATTTTTAACATTTCCATTCTTTAATCCCTCTTTTTTTTATATTTTTTTAAGACACAGAAGCTTAATTTAAAAATCTTAAACACCCCGTGCTCCAGCTTTATAGATTAAGCTAGATCCATAATATACTCCATATATTAATACAAGAATCTCTGCAAGTCTATCTATAAAGTGTATTTATACATCTTTTAGTAAGATGTATTTTTGTTAGCATTTACTAAAAGTAATAGAGGTGATACCATGAGTTTGGATTATTTTGGCGATAGACTGAAGGCTTCAAGAAAAAGTGCAGGATTAACCCAAGTAGCTTTAGCAAACAAATTACTAATGGCAAGTGGCACTATATCGGCATATGAACAAGGTCTAAAGTATCCATCCATTGAAGTTTTAGTTAAGATCTGTATTATACTGGAAACTTCCTCAGACTATTTATTAGGGCTTTCAGACAGTCTTCCTCTTAAGATGGGTGGACTGACGGATGAGCAAATGCAGCCGTTTTTACAATTAATTTCGATCATTGAGCAATATAATACCCTTAGGGAAAAATAGATCAAAAAAATTGTACTCCTTTTTTTATTGCTGTTTAAACACTTATTTGGTAGAATACTTTCAACAACAACAAAGGAGTTTCAGAATGAAAATAGGCATTCGTTTATCAAGAGAGGCAATGTCAGGAATTGAAGAATTAAAAAAAATCTATCAAGAATCCGATGCGCTTGATGAAATGAGGATTACTAACGGAGCAACTATAGGCCTTGCATTGCGTGAATTAAAAAAGACTAATTCCTTAGAGAATTGGGATTGGGAATCAGTCATATTCGGAAATCAGTTCGTTGACAAAAACAGCAAGGCTGAAAAATCTGAAATAAGAACTAGCTTGACGTTGAATGATGATATCATTAAAGATATTGAGAAATTAAAAAAAATTTTTCCGAATTATACTATGACAAAATATGTTACAACTTCCTACGTCATTAGAATTATTGTCAGAGCTGCTTTAATGCAAAAAAATAAGATTTAATTTTGAGAGGTTTTCGATACCTCTCTTTTTTTTGTTCTTAATAATCGTACTTCTGTTAGACACTCTTTATTGACGTCTTTAATCTTTCGTGGTATAACTAAACCACTAGCAATTGTACTTCTATATTTACGCTTATAGAAAACTAATATCACGGAGGTTGTACATGAAAACTAACGAAATTGAGAAATATTGCGAAAGACTTTTAGACATGAATACTGGCTTAAGTACTGAAACCAGCTTCACAAGAAGCTATGCGGTAGAAATCGACACAGTACATCATCGGATCTTATATACGCCCAACATGCCATCATCTACCTTGTTGGATAATAACTTTTATCAAAAGATATTCAAAATCTGGAATATAGGTCTTTATCCATATTTAACACTGCTTAAACAACAAAATGCAGTAATTGTAGAACGAGAAGGAATGGATTTTTCACAAGCTCGTGCTTTCTCTTTCCCCTACATTGACGGTATTCCAAAAAGACTCGTGATTGATGATTTTAATATCTTTTGTTCATCACTTAAAAATCAAGAAGTCCCCTTAATGAAAAATCTAACACTAGACTATTCAAGAATTTCTTGCTTAGCAATTGCTGGTTCTACGGGATCAGGGAAATCAACAGCGCTGGTTTATCTAATCAAAGTGCTGGCTCGATTTTCTGATATTCTGGTGATCGATCCAAAAGTGGACATGCCTGCCAGGTTATGTAAGCAACTAGCAATCCCCTGTCTAGTACCCAGCAGAACAAAAAGTAACGCTGACTTTCTAGCACAAGTAAATGACCAGTTGGGACAAGCAGTAAATCTGATATACGAACGACAAGAAATACTTTTTTCAAATCCAACTCAAGTATTCAAACCTTACATCATAGTTGTGGATGAGCTCATAGCGTTAAAGCAAGGAACAACAGCAAAACCCGTGATACAGGCCTTTGATACCTTGATTAATACGATAAGCTTAATGGGAAGAGGAACGTCTGTTTGCCTTGTGCTTTCTTCACAAAACTTCAATGTAAACGAAAGTATTTCTTCGTCATGTCGTTCTCAAATTTCATGCTCCATCTTACTCGGCAAAATCAATAGTCAAACAATGCAGTATTTATTTCCAGATCTTGGAAACAGCGGTAGTGAAGGATTAGTAATTCCAAACGGAGTGGGAAGCGGCATAGTACAAATCAATGATGGTGTACTTCCTAACAATGTTCTTCCCATTCAAATGCCCACTATAAGAAATGAGGAAGTTTAAATAATGAACAAAAAAGACCTAAGAACTCGCCTATTGAAAAATATAAATATCTACAACAGACTTAAAAACTACTTTCTATACTCCTTGTTCTTTACTATCGCAATCAAACTAATTTGGATTATTTTGAACACTTATATAATAAGTAGGTTTCAAAAGTACCTCCCTTTGAGTATAGGATTATTGCTCGAAAAATTATTTCACTCAATAACAATAGTCACAATCTGTTTAACCTTGTTATTCCTCGTAGTATATTTACTTATCTTCTTAATAGGGTGTTACGGAGTATCACATTACAGCCTTGAGAGACGTTTTCTAAGGACAGATTTCAAATTAAGTAAAAAGCAAACTACAGCGATTAGACAAAGATTCTATAAGCCTGATAATGATGACTTCAATCAACTAATTGACACACTAATAATTGATATTCGTGGGAGCATAGTATTTGCTCAAATTGACTATCCAAATACACACAGTCTTACGTGTGAGCTAGAAGAATATCTAACTGATATACGAAACTTTATTGCTTACACCAACGAAAACTATTCTTTTTCTAACTTTAGTATGAAATCAAAAAATTATATTTTAATTGGTAATAAAAAATAAACGTCTATTCCTGACGGATCGTTGCCTTAAGGCAAAACGAATCCGACAGGAATAGACGCGATAAAAGAAAATACGTCCAAAATATCTGAACGACGTTAAAAGCTGAGAAAGGAAAACTTAATTATGAAAGAAACGATTGTAGTGTTAGCAATCAGCACGAAAAAAGAAAAAGGGTGGCTTAAATGTGCGACCGCCTTTACGAATTCGTGGGGCGATATCGGGATGAGGTTCGATAAAGCTTTGTATAGTTCCATCTTTATCGCTCCAGGTCTATACGAGGTAACAGTAATCAATAATGCTCCGTTTGGTACTAATCCTTCCTACGAAGTCTCAGATGCTAGTAGAATTGGCACTTTTGAAGATTTCGCATCAAAAAAACAAAAATAGTAAATTCCTGAAAAATATTGAACAAAGTTGATTTTGCTTTGTTCAATATTTTTCAGGCAAGCCGAAGGCGATTAGGCTCAGGATTGCTCAGCTGAAAGCTGAAAATTACAAATTATGATTCAGCGCTGTTCCAGTTCCAGGAGATAGTTATATGAATATTACCCTTGCCAAAACCTCCGTCTGGCAAGGGTATATTCCCCCTGATGTGGCAATAACCATTTGGAACATGCGACATTTATTATGAAAGATTGTTCCAAACATAAGGAGGCAAAGCATGGTGTCGGAAATAAAAAGTGATCTGGAAATAGATTTTACTGAAACTAAGTACCGAGATTGGTTTGTTCAGAAAAATTATTATTATGATACGCACGGCGAAAATTCTCAGGAATCAAAACTAACTGAAGATGAATGGCGTCAACGAACAATTGACTTAATCTTCTCAGTCGTTAAAGATGATGGATATTGTGCCATGATCTTTCATGACCAAGATGTACTAGAGGATGGCTCTATAAAGCCACTCCATGCACATGCATTAATCCATTTCAAAAACCCACGCATTCAGTCTGGAGTTATGAAATCACTTGGAATCACTAGAAAGGAAAACTGTCAGAGAGCAAAAGCGAAAAGCTCCTCGGCCCGCTATCTATGTCATCTATCAAATGAAGCCTTGAACTCCGATAAACACATATATTCTTTAAAACAAGTTCTAACAAAAAATTGTGATTATCGTGAACTAATAAAGCAATCCACTAGCAAGAAAGCCTTACTAAAAGATGTTGATGAATTTGTTGGCCGACTGTCCTCTGAAATTCAACAAGGTCTACTCATACCTGACAACACTCGAAACCATGTTATAGCTGCGTTTGGAACAACAGACGGTCAGAAGATTTGGCGCCAATTTAGAGATACTTTTAAAAAGGATTACCATGAATACCTTAATAGCAAAGCAAATAGTTACATCAAAAATGGTCGTAATTTGGCTAATTTTTATATTACTGGTAGTGGTGGAACTGGAAAATCAAGAATAGCCAAAGCTCTAGCGCTGATATATGCAGATGACGAACCAATCCACGTTGCAGCTGCTCATGGAAAACGAAAAACCTTTGATCTTGTTTCTACTTATTCAGGACAAAACATTAGTTTACTAAATGAGGTTACTGCAAGTTCCTTTTCGTTTCGTGAATTCTGTGCAGTTTTTGATCCCTTTGAATTTGCGCCTGTAAACTCACGAAACGTTGACAAGCCGTGGCTAGCTGAAAAATGTTTCTTAACGACTAGCGATCCTTTTAATTTCTTTGTAAAAAAAATAGCTTCAACAGCTGACGATAAAGATGAGAATAAAAAATCCGATAATATCTATCAGCTTACAAGAAGATTTCGTTATATTATCTCAGCTTCACAAATCGCAACAAATAAAAGTAGTTTTGAAATCAGTAAGTTCGATAACGCCAGCAGACAGTTCATCACAATAGGCGTAGTATTATGTATGGATATTACCAAAACTCATGAAACCAATCTTACAGCAAAAAAAATTGTAGACCTAATTCACAAAACAGAAAAACCACCACTCAAACACTTTGGCGAGCACGAGTGATGGCTAAAAAAAATTGGAGTAGCCTTTAAGCTTAAGCTACTCCTCACATTTTAACATAAAGTGAGGAAAGTACTGTGAAAAAAATCAGATATGTTTCAGCTGACAATACTGTTGCAGAATGGGGCGATAAAAGCGCTGTATGCAAACGTTTTGATGGTTTGAAAGTAAAAACCTTAAACTCATACCTAACAGAAATGAGAAAAAACCCTATCTATTCTCAATATGTAATTAATCCTTCCCATAAGATCGTTTGGATTAACTTTGAGGGTTTCCTAAGCTTTTTGCTTTATCGACAAGATCGACGCTATAAGTATGGAAAAGGAGCGTAATCATGGAAAATATCAAGATTAGTAATATAACTCAAAAGGCAATTCGCTCCTGTGCTAAGAAAGGCTCCGTAGAAATTAAGTTTCGTTCATCTTTTAAACATCCTTTAACTGGTAAAAGACGAGATTTTCTTTCAAATTGGTATATTTCTAAAAACCATGTTGATGATTTTGGTAAAGTACTTATCTCTAACCAATTAAAAAGTATTATTCAGATTGATATGCAAAATCTCGCAAATAAACTGTATCAAGAAATAAGTAAATCCTCATTGATTTCAAACAAAGATGTGACCTTTGAACAAGTTTGGACAGAGTGGCAAGAAGATAGAATTATCAAAAAGAAAGTTGCTCCTAAAACACTAGCTGGTGAAAAGGGCAGATATAAAAACCATTTTTTAAAGTATATTCCAGCTGACAGTTTAATAAAAAATCTGAGGTCTGATCTTATTCAAAGCATGATTGATGACTACTATCCAATCGGAAATCATAAGAGGATTGCTCAAGCACTTAGATCAGACTTATCTTCTTTGTTTGTATTCGCAACTAAAAAGAATTATATTACACCCGAACAAAATCCCATATCTTTTGTTAAAGTCGATAATAAAGGACTAAAGGAAAAAATTGACGAACTCAAAGCTGAAAATATTGGAGATTTCTTTCTTGAAAAAGATGAATTGAAAGAAGTACTCAATATAGTTCAACATCACAACCAGCAGTATGCTAGAATTTTTGAGTTCCAAGTTTTAACAGGTATGAGAATCGGAGAAGTTCTCGGATTAAAAGTGATTGATTTCGATTTTGAAAATAGAACTGTATCAATCGTTAGAAGTAGAGCAACTCATAGCGGTGCATTTATGGTAAATTACGAGGGTAACGTTAAGAACGCTCAAAGTTACCGGACAATCTCAATATCAGATAGAGCCATAGAACTTGTTAAAGAGGAAATAGCGGAAAATGAGCTTCATATCATCACAAATGACGACTATATTGATAACGGATGGATTTTTACTTCTAAGAGTAAAAACAAAGCTGAATTTAATGGGACTCCCATACACTACGGCGTTCTTAATTCTTTTCTCAATTCAACTGAAAATGGAAAAGTTAGTAAGACTACTGGAAAAATAAAAAAAGTTGGTATTGCTATTGATACGAAACTTTCCTTTAACAAGCATATATCCACTCATATTTTTAGACACACTCATATTAGTTTTCTTGCCTCAGAAGGTATTCCTCTTGAAGCTATTCAAGAGCGTGTAGGTCATACCCGTGGTTCTCGTGTCACCTCTATCTATCTTCATGTGACTAAATCAATGAAAAAAGAAATTAGCAAAGTTATTGACAGCCTTACTACTCCCAATCAATAAAAAAGTGGCAGAAACGTGGCAAATTCAGATTAGTATAGGAAAAAGGACTACCGAAAAATCGGCAGTCCTTGATTCTATCTACTTTTTGATTTTAATTAAGCTTTGTTTGCTGAACCGAACCAGTCGATATGTTCTTCAGCATCTTTAATGATTGCAGCAACACCTGGTGCTAACAATTTACGAGGGTCAAAGCCTTTCCCTTCTTTATCTTTGCCAGCTTCGATATATTCACGAGTTGCTTTAGCAAATGATAATTGGAATTCAGTGTTAACGTTGACTTTAGAAACACCCATTGAGATAGCTTTTTGGATTTGTTCTTGAGGAATACCTGATCCACCGTGTAATACTAAAGGAACATCAGAACCTACAGCATCAGCGATAGCTTGCAAGTGGTCAAATGCTAAACCTTTCCAGTTTTCAGGGTATACGCCGTGAATGTTACCGATACCGCATGCTAAGTAGTCGATACCTGTAGCAACCATTTGTACACATTCGTCGATGTCAGCTAATTCACCAGCACCGATGATTCCGTCTTCTTCACCACCGATTGAACCAACTTCACACTCAACAGAGATACCTTTAGCGTGAGCTTTTTCAACAACGTCTTTAGCCAATTTCAAGTTTTCTTCAAATGGAAGATGAGAACCATCAAACATGATTGAAGTATAGCCAACTTCGATACATTCTAAAGCAGCTTCGTAGTCACCATGGTCTAAGTGGATAGCAACTGGTACAGTGATACCCATTGA
>Ga0153923_100657_pt1 | contig 10063 bp, 8 predicted proteins | sample TSNJ007MetaG_FD_104682 | JGI IMG/M metagenome (GOLD analysis project Ga0153923, IMG submission 104682) | Attine ant fungus gardens microbial communities from New Jersey, USA - TSNJ007 MetaG | ecosystem: Host-associated > Fungi > Mycelium > Unclassified | place: USA: New Jersey, Brendon T. Byrne... | reverse complement strand
TGTCGGGTGGCGGCAACATCGTGATCAAGGTCGGCGAAGGCTGCCTGATCGGCGCCAACGCCGGTATCGGTATTCCGTTGGGCGACCGCAACACTGTCGAGTCCGGCCTGTACGTGACCGCGGGCACCAAGGTCGCGCTGCTGGACGAGCACAACAACTTGGTCAAGGTTGTGAAGGCGCGAGAGCTGGCCGGTCAGACTGACCTGCTGTTCCGTCGCAATTCGGAAACCGGTGCCGTGGAATGCAAGACCCACAAATCGGCGATCGAGCTGAACGAAGCGCTGCACGCTCACAACTAAGCAGCCATACGATCCCCCTGTGGGAGCGAGCTTGCTCGCGAAGGCGTCCGGTCAGTCAACAACAGTGCTGAATGACACGACGCTTTCGCGAGCAAGCTCGCTTCCACAAGGTTCGATGTACCCCCGCCCAAGTTCACAGGGCTGAACAGATGATGATTCCCTCCCCGTGGCGCGCCGACTTTCCGGCCATCGCCGCCCTGCAACGGCAAGACCAGACCTATCTGGACAACGCCGCCACCACGCAAAAACCCCAGGCCCTGCTCGACGCACTGACGCATTACTACGCCAATGGCGCGGCCAATGTGCATCGTGCGCAACACTTGCCCGGCGCCCACGCCACGCAGGCGTTCGAAGACAGTCGGCTCAAGGTTGCCCAGTGGCTGAATGCCAGTGACAGCGGGCAGATCGTCTTCACTCACGGCGCCACCAGTGCGCTGAATCTCCTGGCCTATGGCCTGGAACATCTTTTCCGCCCGGGCGATGAGATTGTCATCAGCGCCCTGGAGCATCACGCCAACTTGTTGCCGTGGCAGCAACTGGCACAGCGTCGCGAGCTGAAACTGGTGATCCTGCCGCTGGACGCCGACGGGGTGATCGACCTCGGCGCGGCTGTGCGTCTGATCACCCCGCGCACGCGCTTGCTGGCGGTCAGTCAGCTGTCCAACGTGCTCGGTGCCTGGCAACCGTTGCCGGCGCTGCTGGCGATGGCCAAGGCGCACAACGCGCTGACCGTGGTCGATGGCGCACAAGGTGTGGTGCACGGTCGCCACGACGTGCAGGCGCTGGGTGGCGACTTTTATGTGTTTTCCAGCCACAAGCTGTACGGCCCCGATGGTCTCGGCGTGCTGTTCGGGCGCAACACCGCACTTGAGCAACTGCAGCCGTGGCAGTTCGGCGGCGAAATGGTGCTGGAAGCCAATTATCACGATTCACGCTTCCGCCCTGCCCCGCTGGGTTTCGAGGCGGGTACGCCGCCGATTGCCAGCGTGATCGGCCTCGGCGCGACCCTCGACTATCTGGCCGGGCTGGATCAGGACGCGGTGTCGGCCCACGAAGCGGCGCTGCACGCCTATCTGCTGCAAGGCCTGGCCGCGCGCAACGGCATTCGCCTGCTGGGCAAGCCGCAACTGGCGCTGGCGAGTTTTGTCGTCGAAGGTGTGCACAACGCCGATCTGGCGCACCTGCTGACCGAGCAAGGCATCGCCGTACGCGCCGGGCATCACTGCGCCATGCCGTTGCTGAAAAGCTTCGAACTGGCCGGGGCGATTCGCGTGTCGCTGGCGCTGTACAACGATTCCGAGGATCTGGAGCGTTTCTTCGAAGCACTGGATCAAGCCCTGGAGTTGCTGCGATGAGCCTGCCGCTCGCCGCCGCCGAAGCGCTGCAGACCTTTCAGAATGCCGCCGGTTGGGAACAACGGGCGCGGTTGCTGATGCAGTTTGGCGATCGTCTGCCACTGCTGGATGACGCGGACAAATGCGAGGCCAACCGGGTGCATGGCTGTGAGAGTCAGGTGTGGCTGGTGGGGGAATTGCAGGACGGCCACTGGCAGTTCAGCGCTGCCAGCGATGCGCGGATGATTCGTGGGTTGGTGGCGTTGCTGCTGTTGCGGGTCAACGGTTTGAGCGCTGGCGAGTTGCAGCAGGTGGACTTGCCGGACTGGTTCAATCAGCTGGGACTTTCGCGGCAGTTGTCGCCTTCGCGCAGCAATGGCTTGAATGCCGTGCTCAAGCGGATGAATGAACTGGCCGGTTAACCCTGTGGCGAGGGGATTTATCCCCGATGGGGTGCGAAGCGGCCCCAAAATCTACACATGCGGTCTGCCTGACACTCCGAGGAAGCAGATCTGGGGGCGCTTCGCACCCCATCGGGGATAAATCCCCTCGCCACAAGATTTGCTAGCTAGTCGGTTTAATGCGATCCGCCGGCCGCCGCACACCCGCCACAATCTTGTCCACTGCCTTGGTCGCCGCGACCATGCCGAACGTCGCAGTGACCATCATCACCGCGCCAAACCCGCCGGCGCAGTCGAGCTTCACCCCGTCGCCGACAAAACTCTTCTGCAAACAGATGCTGCCATCCGGTTTCGGATAGCGCAGTTGCTCGGTGGAAAACACGCACGGCACGCTGTAATGACGGGTCACGGTGCGCGAGAAGCCATAGTCGCGACGCAACGTCGAGCGCACTTTCGAGGCCAGTGGATCGTTGAACGTGCGGTTGAGGTCGCAGACCTGAATCAGTGTCGGATCGATCTGCCCGCCAGCACCGCCGGTGGTGATGATCTGGATCTTGCGGCGTTTGCACCAGGCGATCAGTGCAGCCTTGGCGTTGACCGCGTCGATGCAGTCGATCACGCAGTCGATGTTCGGCGTGATGTACTCGGCCATGGTGTCGCGGGTGACGAAATCCGCCACCGCATGCACCGTGCAATCCGGGTTGATCCCGCGCAGACGCTCGGCCATCACTTCGACCTTGGGTTTGCCGACGGTGCTGTCCAGCGCATGCAACTGACGGTTGGCGTTGCTGACGCAGACGTCGTCGAGGTCGAACAGCGAAATCTCGCCCACGCCACAGCGGGCCATGGCTTCCGCCGCCCAGGAACCGACACCACCGACGCCGACAATCGCCACATGGGCGGCGCGCAGGCGCTCAAGACCCTCGATGCCATACAAACGGGCGATGCCTGCAAACCGTGGATCTTCTGTACTCATGACCATTACCCCAAAAACCGGCGCGCATTATAGGGCCGTCGGCGGCCAAGAGCATCTTTGACGCTATGAACGGCAACCACAGCCGTTTTCACACAACCTTTGTGGCGAGGGAGCTTGCTCCCCCCGGGTCGCGAAGCGGCCCTCAAAAAGCAGCCTGCTTCGCAGTCCCAGCGGGAGCAAGCTCCCTCGCCACCGTGAATTGCTATAACTGAACAACAAAGTTTTCTCTTACAAGCTGTTACTAAAGAACTTAAATCAGGTTGGACTGCCCAACATCGGGCATTTCCCTGTCCGGTGTACGACCAGTGAACTGCCGGTGTAGGATTCGCGCCCTTTTGGCGTAAGCCGAACCGTTCCTTCGTTCCACAGCCTTTGGAACCCGAAATAGCTATGTCATCGCGTAAATTTGGTCTCAACCTGGTGGTGGTTCTGGCAATCGCCGCCCTGTTCACCGGTTTCTGGGCGCTGATCAACCGCCCGGTCTCCGCGCCCAACTGGCCGGAGCAGATCTCCGGTTTCTCCTATTCGCCATTTCAGCAGGGACAATTCCCACAGAGGGATCAGTATCCGACTGACGATGAAATGCGTCGCGACCTGGAGATCATGAGCAAGCTGACGGACAACATCCGCATCTACTCGGTCGACGGTTCGCTGCAGGACATCCCGAAGCTGGCGGAAGAGTTCGGTCTGCGCGTGACCCTCGGGATCTGGATCAGCCCCGACCAGGAACGCAACGAGCGGGAAATCCAGCGCGCCATCGAACTGGCCAATACCTCGCGCAGCGTGGTGCGGGTGGTGGTCGGTAACGAAGCGATCTTCCGCAAGGAAATCACTGCCGAGCAACTGAGCGTGCTGCTGGATCGCGTGCGCGGGGCGGTAAAAGTGCCGGTCACCACGTCCGAGCAGTGGCACGTCTGGGAAGAACACCCGGAACTGGCCAAGCACGTCGACCTGATCGCTGCGCACGTGCTGCCGTACTGGGAATTCATCCCGGTCGACAAGGCCGGACAGTTCGTCTTCGACCGCGCCCGTGACCTGAAAAAGCTGTTCCCGAAAAAGCCGCTGCTGCTGTCCGAAGTCGGCTGGCCAAGCAACGGGCGCATGCGCGGTGGCGCCGATGCGTCGCCGGCGGATCAAGCGATCTACCTGCGCACGCTGGTCAACAAGCTCAACCGCCAAGGCTTCAACTATTTCGTGATTGAAGCCTTCGACCAGCCATGGAAGGCCAGTGATGAAGGTTCGGTGGGCGCTTACTGGGGCGTGTTCAACGCCGCGCGCCAGCAGAAATTCAACTTCGAAGGTCCGGTCGTCGCCATCCCGCAATGGCGCGTGCTGGCCATCGGTTCGGTGGTGCTGGCTCTGCTGTCGCTGACCCTGCTGATGATCGACGGCTCGGCCCTGCGCCAGCGTGGCCGTACCTTCCTGACCTTTATCGCGTTCCTTTGCGGCTCGGTGCTGGTGTGGATCGGCTATGACTACAGCCAGCAATACAGCACGTGGTTCAGCCTGACGGTGGGTTTCCTGCTGGCGCTCGGTGCGCTCGGGGTGTTCATCGTGCTGCTGACCGAGGCCCACGAACTGGCCGAAGCGGTGTGGATTCACAAGCGTCGGCGTGAATTCCTGCCGGTGGTGGGCGACTCCAGCTATCGCCCGAAAGTGTCGATTCACGTGCCCTGCTACAACGAACCGCCGGACATGGTCAAACAGACCCTCGACGCCCTGGCCGCCCTCGATTACCCGGACTATGAAGTCCTGATCATCGACAACAACACCAAGGATCCGGCCGTGTGGGAGCCGGTGCGCGACTACTGCGCAACCCTCGGCCCGCGCTTCAAGTTCTTCCATGTTTCGCCCCTGGCCGGGTTCAAGGGCGGTGCGCTGAACTACCTGATTCCGCACACCGCCAAGGACGCCGAAGTGATCGCGGTGATCGACTCCGACTACTGCGTGCACCCGAACTGGCTCAAGCACATGGTGCCGCACTTCGCCGATCCGAAAATCGCCGTGGTGCAGTCGCCGCAGGACTATCGCGACCAGAACGAAAGCACCTTCAAGAAGCTCTGCTACGCCGAATACAAAGGTTTCTTCCATATCGGCATGGTCACCCGCAACGACCGTGACGCGATCATCCAGCACGGCACCATGACCATGACCCGGCGTTCGGTTCTGGAAGAGCTGGGCTGGGCCGACTGGTGCATCTGTGAAGACGCCGAACTCGGCCTGCGCGTGTTCGAAAAAGGCCTGTCGGCGGCGTATTATCACGACAGCTACGGCAAGGGCCTGATGCCGGACACCTTCATCGACTTCAAGAAGCAGCGTTTCCGCTGGGCCTACGGCGCAATCCAGATCATCAAGCGCCACACCCGCAGCCTGCTGCGCGGCAAGGACACCGAGCTGACCCGTGGCCAGCGTTACCACTTCCTCGCCGGCTGGTTGCCATGGGTCGCGGACGGCATGAACATCTTCTTCACCGTCGGCGCCCTGCTGTGGTCGGCGGCGATGATCATCGTGCCGCAACGGGTCGATCCGCCGCTGCTGATCTTCGCAATCCCGCCATTGGCGCTGTTCGTGTTCAAGGTCGGCAAGATCATCTTCCTCTACCGTCGCGCCGTCGGCGTGAACCTCAAGGATGCGTTCTGCGCGGCACTGGCCGGGCTGGCGTTGTCGCACACCATCGCCAAAGCGGTGCTGTACGGCTTCTTCACCAGCAGCATTCCGTTCTTCCGCACGCCGAAAAACGCTGACAACCACGGCTTCTGGGTAGCGATTTCCGAAGCACGCGAAGAGCTGTTCATCATGCTGCTGTTGTGGGGCGCGGCGCTGGGGATCTACCTGGTGCAGGGCATTCCGAGCAATGACATGCGCTTCTGGGTGGTCATGCTGCTGGTGCAGTCGCTGCCGTACGTCGCGGCGCTGATCATGGCGTTCCTGTCGTCGCTGCCAAAACCGGCCGCTGCGCCTGAGCCGGCGCCTGTCGTCTAATTCCTCTTTGATCCACTAAACGGCGGCCAATGGTCGCCGTTTTGCTTTAAGATAACCGCCATTTTGCGGGGCTTGGCGTGATACGCGGTGTAACCGACCGAACCCAATCCCTGTGGGAGCGAGCTTGCTCGCGAAGGCTTTGTAACATTCAACCCTTAAGTTGCCTGATACACCGCTTTCGCGAGCAAGCTCGCTCCCACAGTGGCCCCAGCCCAATTTCAAGCTCCCGGAGTTTCCCATGACGGCCCACGCCGACCTTTCGTCGACCCTCCAACTCGCCATCGACCTGATCCGCCGTCCGTCCGTGACGCCGGTCGACGCAGATTGCCAGAAGCAGATGATGCAGCGCCTGGGCGATGCCGGTTTCACCCTTGAGCCGATGCGCATCGAGGATGTGGACAACTTCTGGGCCACCCACGGCAATGACGACGGCCCGGTGCTGTGCTTCGCCGGCCATACCGACGTGGTGCCGACCGGTCCGGTGACCGCTTGGCAGATTGACCCGTTCAACGCCGTCATCGACGAACACGGCATGCTCTGCGGCCGTGGCGCGGCGGACATGAAAGGCAGCCTGGCGTCGATGACCGTGGCCGCCGAGCGCTTCGTCGCCGACTACCCGAATCACAAGGGCAAGGTCGCGTTCCTGATCACCAGCGACGAAGAAGGCCCGGCGCACCACGGCACCAAGGCTGTGGTAGAACGTCTGGTCGCGCGCAAGGAACGTCTGGACTGGTGCATCGTCGGCGAACCGTCGAGCACCACGCTGGTCGGTGATGTGGTGAAAAACGGTCGTCGCGGCTCGTTGGGCGCCAAGCTCACCGTGCGCGGTGTGCAGGGTCACGTGGCCTACCCGCACCTGGCGAAGAACCCGATCCACCTCGCCGCCCCGGCGCTGGCCGAACTGGCCGCCGAGCACTGGGACCACGGCAACGATTTCTTCCCGCCGACCAGTTTCCAGATTTCCAACCTCAACTCCGGCACCGGCGCGACCAACGTGATCCCGGGTGATCTGGTGGCGGTGTTCAACTTCCGCTTCTCCACCGAATCCACCGTCGAAGGCCTGCAGAAACGCGTGGCCGATATCCTCGACAAACACAGTCTGGACTGGCACATCGACTGGGCGCTGTCCGGCCTGCCGTTCCTCACCGAGCCGGGCGCACTGCTCGACGCGGTGTCGTCGAGCATCAAGGACATCACCGGCCGCGAGACCAAGGCGTCGACCAGCGGCGGTACCTCCGATGGTCGTTTCATCGCCACCATGGGCACGCAAGTGGTTGAGCTGGGCCCGGTCAACGCGACCATTCACCAGGTCAACGAGCGTGTGCTGGCGGCCGATCTCGACGTACTGACCGAGATCTACTACCAGACCCTGATCAAGTTGCTCGCCTGATGCTCGCGTGCCCGATCTGCAGTGAACCGCTGAACAGCGTCGACAACGGCGTGGTCTGCCCCGCCGGCCACCGCTTCGACCGCGCGCGTCAGGGTTACCTGAATCTGTTGCCGGTGCAGCACAAGAACAGTCGCGACCCCGGCGACAATCAGGCGATGGTCGAGGCACGCCGCGACTTCCTGAACGCCGGGCATTACGCGCCGGTGGCCAAACGTCTGGCCGAACTGGCGGCAGGTTATGCGCCGGCACGCTGGGTCGATATCGGTTGCGGTGAGGGTTACTACACCGCACAGATCGCCGATGCCCTGCCGGACGCCGATGGCTACGCGCTGGACATTTCTCGCGAAGCGGTGAAACGCGCCTGCAAGCGCAACCCGGCGCTTACCTGGTTGATCGCCAGCATGGCCCGTGTGCCGTTGGCGTCGGGCAGTTGCCAGTTTCTCGCCAGCGTTTTCAGTCCGCTGGACTGGGAAGAGGCCAAGCGTCTGCTCAGCGTCGGTGGCGGCCTGATGAAGGTCGGCCCGACCAGCGGCCACCTGATGGAACTGCGCGAACGCCTGTACGACGAAGTGCGCGAGTACACCGACGACAAGCATCTGGCATTAGTGCCCGACGGCATGGCGCTGGCGCACAGCGAAACTCTGGAATTCAAACTGACCCTGGACAAGCCTGAGGATCGCGCCAACCTGTTGGCGATGACACCCCACGGCTGGCGCGCCAGTGCCGAACGCCGCGCCGCAGTGATCGAACAGGCCGAGCCGTTCGTGACCACCGTGTCGATGCGCTACGATTATTTCGTTCTTCAATAACTTTTGGTCTCGGGCAAGTGCCCGGGGCCCGCTAAATCCGCGAATGGATTTTTCAGACCCGCAGTGAGGACATCCATGCGCCAACCGGACATCGAGATTTACCTGAAAGACGCCGACGTCGACCACAAGGCCATTTCCGCCTGGCTCGGCGAAGCCTTGGGCCCGTGCAGCGACTGGGTGCAGAAGGGGCAGACCTACAAGTGCAAGGCCGGCAACATCCCGGTGACCTGGCTGCCGAAAGCCGTGGGCAAATGGAACAGCCTGTACCTGGAAAGCGATGCGACCCCATGGGACGACGACATCGCCTGCGCCCGCGCCGCCTTTGCCGCGCTGAACGTCGAAGTGCGTTGCGCGCCGGGCACCTGGGTCGAGGAAGAAGGTGAGGAAACGGCTGATCGCTGGATTCGCATCAGCGCCGACGGTGAAGAAGAGATCACCTGGAAAACTGCATAACAAAGCCGTACACAAAACCTGTGGGAGCGGGCTTGCCCGCGAAGGCGGCGGCACATCCAAAATAGAGGTGGCTGACAAACCGCTTTCGCGGGCAAGCCCGCTCCCACAGTGTTTTCTGAGGATCCGAAGAGTGCGGTTTACAATCCGACCACATCCTCAGCCTGCAAACCCTTCTCGCCAGTCACCACCGCATATTCAACCTGCTGACCTTCAGTCAGCGAGCGATGCCCTTCGCCGCGAATCGCGCGGTAGTGCACGAACACGTCACCCCGTCGTCGCGCTGGATGAAGCCATAGCCCTTGGCGTCGTTGAACCACTTCACATTGCCGGTTTCACGTGTTGCCATCTGTTCATACTCCTTTTTTATTATTGAACAGGCTTTTCGCAGGAAAGCCTTTGCGGAACGTCAGACTGCGTCCGACGTCCATAAAAGGGCCCCGGCGACAGATTGCCGAGTATATGACAGGCGCAAAAAGTCTCAACAGGAGATTACTTCGCCGCTTTTTTGCCGATTTTCGATGAATCCGGCAAACTGTCCGCCCCCGAGCATCTGCTCGGTTTTATCAACTCACGCAGAAGCCGTATGACCCGTTCCCCGTTCCGCCGTCTAGTGTTTGGCACCTTGCGCCGACTGTTGTACCTCTGGGTTCGCTCGGAGACGATCAACCAGTCGTCGTTCACCCTCAACCTCGACCGCAGTCGTCCGGTGTTCTACGTCCTGCAAAACCCTTCGCTCACCGATCTGGCGGTGGTCGACACCGAGTGCACCAAGGCCGGTCTGCCGCGTCCGGTGCTGCCGGTGTCGGTGGGGCCGTTGATCGAACCGGCAGCGTTTTTCTATCTGACGCCGGATCCGGACTGGCTCGGTCGTCAGGACAAGCGCGGCGCACCGCCGACCCTGACCCGTCTGGTCAGCGCCCTGACCCAGAACGCCGCCGAAGACGCGCAGATCATTCCGGTCAGCGTGTTCTGGGGCCAGTCGCCGGACAGCGAAAACAGTCCGTGGAAGCTGCTGTTCGCCGACAGCTGGGCGGTCACCGGGCGCTTGCGCCGACTGCTGAGCATCATCGTCCTCGGGCGCAAGACTCGCGTGCAGTTCTCGGCGCCGATCCACCTGCGCGAACTGATCGAGCACAACAAGGGCCACGAACGCACCGTGCGCATGGCCCAGCGCATCCTGCGCGTGCACTTCCGCAATCTGAAAGCCGCCGTCATCGGCCCGGACATCTCGCACCGTCGTAACCTGGTCAAGGGGCTGCTCAACCAGCCACTGGTCAAGCAGGCGATCCTCGACGAAGCCGAACGCGAAAACATCTCCCCGGAAAAAGCCAAGGCCCAGGCCCTGCGCTACGGCAACGAGATCGCCTCGGACTACACCTACACCGCGATCCGTTTTCTCGAAGTGGTGCTGAGCTGGTT
>Ga0153923_100655_pt1 | contig 10098 bp, 10 predicted proteins | sample TSNJ007MetaG_FD_104682 | JGI IMG/M metagenome (GOLD analysis project Ga0153923, IMG submission 104682) | Attine ant fungus gardens microbial communities from New Jersey, USA - TSNJ007 MetaG | ecosystem: Host-associated > Fungi > Mycelium > Unclassified | place: USA: New Jersey, Brendon T. Byrne... | reverse complement strand
TTTGTCTTTGTAAAGCTGCTTTAAAATATGACAGACATCTTCCTCATTCTCCGGGAAGGAAATACTTTCTGCCTGCCCCACGGACCGGGACTCATCCTTACGATATTCATCGAATTCAGAGGTAAATGCTCTCACTTTCGTCATTTAGATTCCTCACTCTCTTTTGCTTAAGAAAAAAACTGAATTGCATCCGGCAGCCCATATCCTCTCGATAAATTATACACCTTTCCATAGCCTTTTTGCAATAAGATCCTCTGTGTAATGTCCTCTGTGTAATATAACACGGAGACCCCTCTGGCAATAAAGGATTCGGATTCTGATGTCTGAAGAATCTTCTTCAACATGAAGAATCTTCTTCCTTGTAAATACAGATTGAACATGCTATACTGTTCTCATCCCAATTTCATGGCCATTGAAGCGCGGTCATAATATGATTAAAACCTTGATTTACATTCCGGGAGAACGCTATGATTGGATTATCCATTCCAAACTTAAAGGATTTCACGAATAAACTGTTCCGAGAAAGCACATTTGACAGCTTCCAGGTTATGGAAGCTGATTTTGTAACGGCGATTTCCATATCCATGCAAGGGCGGCTGACACAGCCGGAAACCGGCCGGGAATTTGCCGCCTGGCAGGATATCCGTCCCTTGGCTTTCCAGGTGATCAAAGGAAATAAGCTGCCCCGCAGCTTTAAAATTATCCTCCGTCTAAGCAATGAAAATGCAGAGAAGACCATCTCCCGGCTTGGCCTTCCTTATACACCGCGGGATGTGGCCGGATTTTATCTGAATGTCCGCTATGAAGCCGAGAAAATCACCTGCATTACCGGATGTTCTATGAATACCTTCACCATGGACAAGTCCCTGGAAAAAGAATGGGACGGCGTCATCCGAAGATTCTTCCGTCACCATCAAATTGTTTTTGAAGAAATTACTTAATCCTGTGATTTTCTCTGTTCCGGCGGGACTGCCGGAAGTTCAAACCAGAATTCCACACCGCCTGTCTGATTACAGGCACCGCACAGCCCGCTGTGGGTGTGCAGGATTGCTTTCACAATGGATAAGCCGATTCCGCTGCCGCCATAGCTGCGGGTACGGGCTTTGTCCACTTTATAGAATTTATCCCAGATACAGTCAATATCTTCTTCTGGAATCTGTTTCCCGGTATTGTATACGGAGACCCGAACATTCCCATTTTCTTTCTGCTCTGCCTTTATGCAGATAACACCGGAATCGGATACATGGTGATAAGCGTTGCTCATATAATTCTGCACAACCTCTTCGATCATAAAGGAATCGGCATAGACCATCAGCTGATCCGGAACCTCGAGCTCTGTTTGACAGGCACGGTCCTTAGCCAATACTGCCGAAGCCTGCATCAATCCCTCCAGGACCTGGGCAAGATCGAATTCCTCTCTGGCAGGTACCATCATACCGGATTCCATCTCATCCAGATTCAGCAGGCGCTTGACAATCAGGTTCATCTTCCTCGCTTCATCTACGATTACGTCACAATAGAATTCCATGCTCTCCGGATCTTCATTGATTCCATCTCTTAATCCTTCACCATAGCCCTGTATCAGTGCAATCGGCGTCTTCAGCTCATGGGATACATTCGAAAGAAATTCCCGGCGCATCTCATCAATCCGCTCTTTTTCCCGGATATCCTTTTCCAGCTGAACATTGGCTGCCCGCAGCTCTTCGATCGCCTGGTGCAGATTATCGGACATACGGTTCATTCCTGCTCCCAGGACACCGATTTCGTTCTTTTGTCCTCCCTCATAACGCACGGCGAAGTTCAGCTGTGCCATCTGCTCCGACAGCGCTGCTAATTCCAGGATCGGCCGTGTCAGGCTGCGGCTTACAAAGTATACTGCTATACCGCCCAGCAGAATTCCGACCAGTCCCACGTAGGCCAGAAATTGATTCGTCAGAAAAACACTGTCCTGAATTCCTTCCATAGAGGTGGAAATAATGTAGACTACTTGCTCAATTCTTCCGGCACACTCTAACTGACTGCTGTCCAACCGGTCGTCAAAGATCTTATAGATCACATAGTCCGTACCCTCTTCATAGACATCCTGATACTCAATCGAGCCGCCTTTAAAATATTCTATAAGGCGGTAGCCCAGCCCCTGCTGGTTCACATTACTGGCATAGAGGATCCGCGGATCGGCACTTCTTTCATCCACATAAGCCACCCAGATTGTCAGGTTATTCGCCGAGCAGAGACGGTCCACTGCAATGGTCGCCTCCAGGCTCCCCCCTGCCTCTACATATGTCGCAATTGTATCCTGCGCCTCTTTCAGCTTATTGTGCCGCTTTCCGACCGCATAGTTTTCCAGGTAAAAGTTATTCATAACAAAGATAAAGCCGATGATTGCCGCCACTACTGCCACCAGAATCATCGTATATCTTGTGCGTATGGAATGCCTCATGCATCTACCTCGAATTTATATCCCATTCCCCAGACCGTTCGGATATACTCACCCTTACTGCCCATTTTGCCGCGCAGTTTCTTGACATGGGTGTCAATGGTCCGGGCATCTCCATAGTAATTATAATTCCATACATTGTTCAGAATGGTCTCCCGGGAAAGAGCCAGCCCCTGATTTTCAATAAAATAGGTCAGCAGTTCAAATTCCTTATAGCTCAGATCCAGCTGCTGCCCATCAATCTCCACCGTATGAGCTGCCTTATTCACCTGGATACCGCTCACTTCCAGCACGTCTGACTGGCCGGCCGAGGTACGGCGCAAAAGAGCCTCCACCCGTGCCACCAGAATTTTGGGGCTAAAGGGCTTGGTAACATACTCATCCGCCTCTAACCGGAAGCCCCTTAGTTCATCCCGTTCTTCTGCCTTGGCTGTCAGCATGATCACCGGCACCTGAGAGTATTTCCGGATCATTTCCAGTACCTCCCAGCCATTCATCTTCGGCATCATAACATCCAGTATAATAAGATCAATTTTTTTATCGTTGAAGAAAATATCAATGGCCTCTTCGCCGTCTGCAGCCTCCAGCACCTGAAAATCATGCCGTGCCAGGAAATCCTTCACCAGCTTACGCATTCGTTCCTCATCATCTACCATTAAAATCTTCAATCGTTCCATATCGATCACCCTTCGTATTGGGAAATGGTCACTTTCTCAATAATCAAATCCTCGGCCGGCTTGTCATCACTGTTGGTCTCTACCGCCTCCGCCTGCTCCAGAATGTCCAGTCCCTCATAGACTTGTCCAAAAACGGTATGCTGTCCATAGAGCCAGCCCGCTCCGCCGACGGACTGCAGGTATTCATAAGCTCTGTCGGTTATGGTACTGAAGTCCAGCTCTTTGCCATAGTACTGCTTATACTGTGCCGCATAGGAATCCATATTCTCCTGTGGGAAGGCTTGATTTGTCGTCACCAGGAAGAACTGGCTCCCATTGGTATTGGCTCCGCTATTCGCCATGCAGAGTGATCCTTTAATCGGTACCAGATCGCCATTAAACTCATCCTCAAAAGCCCCTCCGAAAAAGCTCTCACCGCCACTCCCGGTTCCGGTAGGATCTCCTCCCTGAATCATGAAATCTTTAATGACACGGTGGAAGGACAGTCCGTCATAATAGCCGCTCTCCGCCAGACCGATAAAGTTTTCTGCTGCCTTTGGTGCCTGCTCTGCAAACAAGCGGATCTTCACATCGCCAAACCCCTTAATCGTAATAGTGGCAATGGTATCCCCTGCGACAGGCTCTGCCATCTGGTCAAAAGCAGATGCAGTTCGCTCCGCTTCCGCCGTTTCATCTGCTGTAGTCTCCCCGCCTGATGTGGTCTCGGAAGCCGTTGTGGTCGGTGCCGTAGTCGGCGCCACTGTCGTAATAGTCTCACTTGTGCCGGAAGCACAGGCAGACGCCGACAGCATCCATATCATACCCAATATTGCCAAGCTTGCTTTTCTCATACTATACTACCTCTCAGTTTTTTTTACTTTCACCAGTGTAGCAAATTTAATAGGGAAATACCAGTATTTTCACGCAAAGTTCAAACTTTTTCCTTAGGAAAAAGCATACTGGAAAAGTCGAGGATTGAATTTGATTATAAATATGTTATAATTAAAAATAGTATGGAGGACTTATAACGATGCATGATAACACACACGCAGGAATTTTTTCAGATATGAATATCTCGGATTCAAAGGACATTCTTGAAAGAATACTAAACGGGATGGATGCCTATGTCTATGTTTCGGATCCCCTTACAGATGAAATTCTTTTCATTAATGATAAGATGAGAGAACATTTTGGCCTACAGACAATTGGTTTCAATGAAATCTGCTGGCGAACACTTCAGAGCGGTATGGATAAACGTTGTGATTTCTGTCCAAATCACCACCTTCTGGATCACCCGGATGAAGTGATGACCTGGGAAGAACACAATACCGTCACCGGTCGTTATTACCGTAATTCCGACCGCCTGATCCGCTGGCCGAACGGCGATCTGGTGCATATGCAGCATTCCGTGGATATTACAGAGTTAAAGGAAGCAGAAGCTGCTTTAAAGAAGCGTCTGGAAGAAAGCAAGAAAATAGAGGCCGAACTAATTCATGCCAAAGAAGCCGCCGAACAGGCCAGCCTGGCAAAAAGTGAGTTCTTATCCCGCATGAGCCATGAAATCCGCACTCCAATGAACGCTATTATCGGTATGACCAGCATTGCCCTTACCACAGACGATTCCGAACGCAAGGATTATTGCTTAAATAAAATTGATGGCGCCTCACAGCATTTGCTGGGTGTTATTAACGATATTCTGGACATGTCCAAAATCGAAGCCAACAAATTTGACATTGTCTGCCATGAATTTGACTTGGAAAAAATGCTGATTAATACGACGAATATGATTAACTTCCGGGCTGACCAAAAGAATCACGAGCTAATCGTAAACCTGGATGAAAATCTTCCGCGGTATATTTGCAGTGACGAGCAGCGGCTCGCTCAGGTAATTACGAACCTGCTGTCTAATGCGGTTAAATTCACTCCGGAGAATGGCATCATCAAGCTGGAGATTCACCGTCAGCAGGAATCGGAAGCCGGCATAGCAACACTTCTGGTACAGGTTAGCGACAATGGCATCGGCATGTCCGAAGAGCAGCAAAAGAAACTCTTTCACTCCTTTGAACAGGCCGACGGCAGCATTTCCAGGCGTTTTGGCGGAACCGGTCTGGGCCTGGTAATTTCAAAGCGGATTGTTGAATTAATGAATGGATCCATCTGGATTGATTCCATCCCGGATCAGGGTACCACCGTTTCCTTTACGATCCAGGCAGAGCAGGCCTCTGTCCTTCCGTCTTCCGGGGATCCGGAACTGAATTATTATGATTTGAGGATTCTTGCGGTAGACGATTCCTCCGAGACCAGAGAGTATTTCCAGCATATTATGGAGACACTGGGACTCGCCTGCGATGTTGCGGCAAGCGGCGAAGAAGCACTCGTAATGATGGAAGAAACGCAAAAACCGTACCAATTGTTTTTCGTTGATTGGCAGATGCCTGGAATGGACGGAATTGAATTGACCCACCGGATTAAAGAGAAGTATCCGGATGAATCGGTTGTGATTATGATCTCTGCCGTCCGTTGGAGTGATGTTGAACAAAAAGCAATCGAGGCCGGTGCCAGGCGTTTCATCCCAAAGCCGCTTTTCTCTTCAATTCTGGCAGGCTGTATTCGCGAATTCCTGGTTTCCCAAAATAGGATCCAGGCGGCTGCCTGCACACTGCCGAAAGAAGATTCTGCAGATTCCACGCCGGATTACAGCGCCTATACGATTTTGCTGGCAGAGGACGTAGAGATTAACCGTGAAATTGTCCTGGCACTTCTGGAAGGCACCGGGATACGGATTAAAGAAGCGGCTGACGGCCAGGAAGCACTGGATCTCTTTCATGAGCACCCGGAACAGTACCATTTGATCTTCATGGACATTCATATGCCCGTTATGGATGGTTACGAGGCTACCCGTTTGATCCGTGAGCTGCCTCATAAACATGCGAAGTACATACCGATTATAGCCATGACGGCAAATGCGTTCCGGGAAGACGTAGATCGATGCCTAGCCTCCGGTATGAATGACCATATCCCCAAACCAATTGACTATGATCTTCTGTTACAAAAACTGGCGGGTTATTTACCGTAAATCTCCATTCACCGCCTCCTGCCTGCCGAATATACTAAACAGAGGTGATGAAATTGAGAGCTTGTGAATACACAACCCTGGTCTCGGCCATAGCTTGTTCCATTGCGGAACGGTTCCCGGAAGAGCAGCTGCCCCTAATCGCCGCTATGCTGACGCAGATCGGCGATACACTGACCACGATGCTGGCCTTTCAGGATGCCTGCCCAAAAAGCTTACCAGAAGAAGAAGTATGTAAAAAAGATGCAGATAATTAGTGTTCTGCATCTTTTTTTGCTTAATTAATAATCATTGCCCCATTAACATGCAATACCTGCCCGGAGATAAAGGAAGAATCCTCACTGGCCAGAAAGACATAAGCCGGTGCCAGTTCAAAAGGCTGCCCGGCTCTTGCCATAGGGGTATTGGAACCAAATGTCTTCACCTCTTCCGCAGAAAAACTCGATACGATCAGCGGCGTCCAGACCGGGCCAGGCGCTACCGCATTCACGCGGATTCCCTGCTGTACCAGGGAAAGGGCCAGGGATCTGGTAAATGCCAGAACCCCTCCCTTTGTGGCAGAATAGTCGATCAGTGTCGGGTGTCCCTCGAAGGCGGTTATCGAAGAAGTATTGATGATTGTACTGCCCATTCCCAGATGAGGCAGCACGGCCTTTGCCATATAAAACATCGAGAAGATATTGGTCTCGAACGTCTGATACAGCTGCTCTTTCTGAATATCCTGAATGCTGTTCTGCGGATACTGTACCCCGGCATTGTTCACCAGAATATCAATTTTACCAAACTCCTGCAGGATCTGATTCACGGCATTTCCCACCGCTGCCTCCTGCCGTACATCTGCGGAGATTTTTAAACAACGCCGACCTGTTCCAAGGACAGCCTGTTCTGCTTCATTCGCATCCTCGTGCTGGTCCAGGTAGAGGATGGCAACATCCGCGCCTTCTTTTGCATAAGCCAGCGCTACTGCCCTGCCAATACCGCTGTCACCTCCGGTAATGACTGCCACTTTATCCCTCAGCTTCCCTCCAGCCTTATAATCGGGATTATCGTATTGCGGTCTCGGATTCATCTCGGATTCCGTCCCCGGCTGATGATCCTGATGCTGAGCCGGAAATGTATCCTTCTTCGGATTTTCCATGATTGGTTCCTCGCTTTCTAATCATTTTGTCTGATTTAGTATGCCCTAAATCATGGAAAACCTTCCTGTTTTTTAAATTGTATATTTGCCTATTGACAGAGGAATACTAAACTATAATCTTTTCATACGCAAAGGAGAAAATCTTATGGAAAACAACCAAACAAATGCATCCTCTCTTCCTATGATGGCTCTGGATGAAATTCCGGAAGCGAAGGCCGACGCCAAGGAAATCATCGGACTGGTAAAGGATAGCGGGAAAGTAACCGGTTATCAATTATCCGACGGACAAATCGTCGATAAACAGGAAGGCATAGAGCTGGCCCGGCAAGGTGACATTAAAGGCGTAGGGATCTCCAGCCGGAACGGAAACGAATACCTAAAGTCCCTGCCGGACGACACCGAAAGCAATAATTTGGGGAACCTGCCGGCTGTGTCTGGAAAGAATGCGGAGGAGGAAGCCCGGTAAAACGGCTTCCTCCCCCCATATTTACTCTAAATCTTCCCCATTCGAAGCAATCACCTTCTTATACCACTCAAACGAAGCCTTCTTACTCCTCCTAAGCGTTCCATTCCCCTCATCATCCTTATCCACATAGATATACCCATACCGTTTCCGCATTTCCCCGGTACTGGCACTCACCAGGTCAATACATCCCCAAGAGGTATACCCCATCAGATCCACGCCATCCAGCTCCACCGCATCCCGCAGTGCCTTAATATGCTCCCGCAGATACGCGATCCGGTACGTATCCTGAATCTCCCCCTTTTCATCCGGCGTATCCACCGCGCCCAGTCCATTTTCGACAATGAACAGCGGTTTCTGATACCGGTCATACAGCTGGTTCAATGTAATCCGCAAACCCAGCGGATCAATCTGCCATCCCCACTCACTGGCAGTCAAATGAGGATTCTTCAGGCTCGCGAACACATTCCCTTCCGTCTGCGAGCTAATCGTCTGGTCCGCGCTGGTCAAACGAGATGTGTAATAAGAGAATGATAGGAAGTCTACCGTATGCTCCCGCAGCAGCTGCTCATCTCCCGGCTCCATTGCAATCTGGATTCCTTTCCGTTCAAACAGCCTCTTCGCATAATCAGGATATTCTCCTCTTGACTGAACATCAATGAAGAAATAGTTCTCCCGATCCTGCTCCAGAGCCTTCCATACGTCTGCCGGCGCGCAGGTGTATGGATACGTGCTGCCGGCAGCCAGCATGCAGCCAATTTGACAGCCCGGAATGATCTCATGACCGATCTTCGTCGCGATTGCACTGGCCACTAACTCATGATGAGCTGCCTGATACTTTACCTGATCCTTATTCTCTCCCTCTTCGAAGAGAATTCCGGCTCCCATAAAGGGCATATGCAGCAGCATATTAATCTCATTAAATGTCAGCCAATATTTTACCAGATCTTTATAACGGGTAAAAACGGTCCGGCAGTATTTGACAAAGCAGTCCACCATCTCCCGGCTCTTCCATGCGCTGAATTTCTCAATCAGATGCACCGGTACATCAAAGTGGCAGAGGGTCACCAGTGGCTCAATCCCATACTTGCGGCACTCTTCAAATAATTCTTCATAGAAGCGCAGACCTTCTTCATTGGGCGCTTCTTCATCTCCCATGGGGAAAATTCTGGACCAGGCAATGGAGAGCCGGTAGCACTTAAAGCCCATTTCCGCAAACAGCCGGATATCCTCCCGGAAATGATGATACATATCAATGGCCTCATGGCTCGGATATTTATGATCCGGGCGGCAGGCGAGATTCCTCATCTCTCCCAGTGCCACCGGAAAACGATCCTTTCCTGCCGGCACCAGATCCACATTCGCCAGACCTCTGCCACCTTCCAGATAAGCACCTTCACACTGATTGGCTGCCGTCGCTCCGCCCCATAAGAAATCTTTTGGTAATCTGCTCATAGTATACTCCTTTACTAAATCAAACTCATAATTGTGTCACCAGGCTTCACATTTTTACCTACTTCAGGTGCCACATCCTCATACTGGTCTCCATTGGTAACCACTACCGGCGACACCAGGGAATAACCTGCTTTCTCAATTGCTTCCGGATCAAATTCCAGAATCAGCTGTCCCTTCGTAACCGCCTGCCCCTGCTCTGCTTTCGGGGTAAAATGCTCGCCGTTTAGTTCTACCGTATTCATACCTACGTGAATTAAGATTTCCGCGCCATTTTCCGAGGTGATCCCGATCGCGTGTCCCGTAGGGAAGAAGGTCGTGATCACACCGTCGCAGGGAGCATATACCTTGCCTTCCACCGGCAGAATTGCCATGCCCTGGCCTAAGGCTCCGCTCTTAAAAGCTTCATCTTCTACTTCTGCCAGATCGATGGTCTTTCCCTTGATCGGGCTAACCAGACGCTCTGCCTTACCGCCTTTTGCGGTAGCGGCAGGCTTCATTTCTGCTGCCGGCTCATCGTCCTTATAGGTAATGAAGGTTAATACGAATGAAATTACCACAGCTACCAGAACCGCAATCAGCGCCCAGATTACGCTGGAAGAGTCGGCACCCGCAGCATCTACATAGCTGGGGAAACCAAATACACCCAGTCCGCCCATTGTATACATCGTCACACCGGCGCCACCGATAATTGCGCCACCGATGGCAGCACCGATACAGGAAATGATAAAGGGCTTCTTCTTCGGTAGAGTGATACCATAAATACAAGGCTCCGTTACACCACAGATACCGGAGATGATTGCCGGCACGGACATGGATTTGAGTTTCTTATCGCGGGTCTTTAAGAAGATGGCCATAACGACTGCCGTCTGCGCAAAG
>Ga0153923_100652_pt1 | contig 10130 bp, 10 predicted proteins | sample TSNJ007MetaG_FD_104682 | JGI IMG/M metagenome (GOLD analysis project Ga0153923, IMG submission 104682) | Attine ant fungus gardens microbial communities from New Jersey, USA - TSNJ007 MetaG | ecosystem: Host-associated > Fungi > Mycelium > Unclassified | place: USA: New Jersey, Brendon T. Byrne... | reverse complement strand
TGAGGGCATCACTTATAGTGGGTACGTAGGCTCAAAACTATTTTAGATTGAAAAAAGGTGGCTGGAACATGTCTGAAAGTATCTATGTTGGTGTGGATTTAGGTGGAACGGCGATTAAAGTTGGGATTTGTGATCAAGAGGGGAATCTTCTTCTAACGCATGAAGGTCCCACGGAGGTTGCAAAAGGCGTTGAAGTCGTAATTGACAATATCGTGCAATATGTTCGTGACATTATTGAGAAATCACCATATAGCTGGGATCAGCTAGTGGGTGTAGGAGCTGGGGTTGCCGGCTTTACGAATGTCCGTGAAGGGATTATTGTTCAAGCACCCAACTTAGGTTTTTCGGATGTTCCGATACGTTCTCTTCTAGAGGAGCGTCTTGGCAAGCCTGTAAAAATAGATAACGATGCTAATGTGGCTGCTTTGGGCGAAGCTTGGAGTGGCGCGGGTCGTGGATTGGATAATTGTGTCTGCTATACGCTTGGAACAGGCGTAGGTGGGGGCGTTATTTTAGATGGTAAGATTTATCAAGGTTCGTCAGGGATGGCAGGAGAGGTTGGACATATTGCAGTTGTTCCCGATTTGGAAGCAATCCAATGTGGATGTGGCAAAAAGGGCTGTTTAGAAACCGTATCTTCTGCAACAGGTATTATTCGTATGGCGAAGGATGCAGTTGAACGTGGAGATCGTACAACGCTCTCAACGGTAGAAGTGATGAACGCGAAGGAAGTATTCGACGCAGCCAAAGCTGGCGATGAAGTGGCCTTGCGTATTGTAACTCGTGCAGCATTTTATCTAGGTAAATCGATGGCAGCTGTAGCTGCTGTATTGAACCCTGAGGTGTTTATCGTTGGCGGTGGTGTTGCATATGCAGGTGATATTCTCTTTAATGAAGTTCGCGAGGTATTTGCAAAATTCACGCCAGAGCCACTACAACGTGGCGTATCGATTCTACCAGCCATACTAGGTAACAAAGCAGGAATTGTTGGGGCTGCGGGTCTGCTTCTTCGTTCATAGCATGCTTCCTGTTTGAATATACCAGTCAACAGCTGGTGGGACTCATTGACAAGGGAGTGGAAGCTGATGCAGGAAACTGAAAATACTACGTCGGCCATGGCCAACTTGATTATTATTACAGGGATGTCAGGCGCGGGGAAAACACTTGCTGTACAAAGCTTAGAGGATCTTGGATTCTTCTGTGTGGATAATCTACCACCTGTACTGATCCCTAAGTTTGGAGAATTAATAGAACAATCGAACGGTAAGATCGCTAAAATCGCCTTAGTTATTGACTTAAGAGGGCGAGAGTTCTTCACGGCCTTATCTGAATCTTTATTATATATTAAAGAGCATTTCACGATGCGTTGCGAGATACTATTTCTTGATGCAACAGATGCGGTTCTAGTACAAAGATATAAAGAGAGTCGCAGACGTCATCCGTTAGCCCCAGAGGGGATGCCGCTTGATGGTATCCGCTTAGAGCGTAAGATGTTGGAAGAGCTTAAAGATTCTGCAACACAGTTGATCGACACAAGTAATACGAAGCCAGGGCAGTTGAAAGATAAAATTATTTCTCGATTCTCTAATATCGAACCTAATACGTTGTCTGTGAATATTACATCATTTGGATTTAAATATGGTATTCCAATCGATGCGGATCTGGTATTTGATGTAAGATTCTTGCCGAACCCGCATTACGTGGACCATTTGCGTCCTCGGACGGGTCAAGACAGTGAAGTGTATGACTATGTGTTGAAGTGGGCTGAAACCCAATTGTTCTTAACTAAATTGTTGGATATGCTCCATTTCTTAATTCCACAGTATTATAAAGAAGGTAAGAGCCAGGTCATTATCGCTATCGGATGTACAGGGGGCAAGCATCGTTCAGTTGCAATTGCTGAGTACCTAGGTAAGATGCTGGGTGTTAGTAAGACGGAGAAGGTCTCCGTTAGCCACCGGGACTCTGAGCGAGATCGTGACCGGCATTAATGAGGTGAAGTATGATGAAAGTGGCAGAATCAACTAGTCCGCGTCCGCGAATTGTTGTTATGGGTGGAGGAACGGGATTGTCCGTTATGCTTCGGGGATTGAAAGAAAAGCCGCTTGATATCACAGCCATTGTCACTGTAGCTGATGATGGAGGAAGTTCAGGCATTCTGCGCAGTGAGATGCAGATGCCTCCACCTGGAGATATTCGTAACGTATTAACTGCGCTTGCAGATGTAGAACCGCTACTTTCGGAAATGTTAAGCTATCGTTTTAGCAGTGGTACAGGACTTGCAGGTCATAGTCTTGGGAATTTGATATTAGCAGGGATGACCGATATTACGGGCGACTTCGTAACTGCAGTACGGGAGCTAAGTAAGGTATTTGCTGTTCGTGGGCAAGTACTGCCTGCTGCAGGAGTTGGCGTAACCCTTCGTGCAGAGATGGAAGACGGGACTATCGTCATCGGAGAATCCAAAATACCGGAACACGGTGGAAGAATTAAGCGTGTTTTCCTTGATCCGGCTCACGTGGAGCCGTTGCCAGAGGCTGTTGAAGCGATTCGACAAGCGGATGCCATCTTGATTGGACCCGGTAGTTTGTATACAAGTATTCTTCCTAATTTACTCGTTCCCAAACTTGTAGAGGCTGTATGTGCATCAAAAGCGATTAAGATTTTTATATGCAATGTAATGACGCAACCCGGAGAAACCGACAATTATACAGTAAGTGATCATCTTAATGCGATCTACGATCATGTGGGTACACAGCTATTTGATTATGTCATTGTAAATAATGGTGATATTCCAATGGAAGTGCAAGATCGATATGCCGAAAAGGGAGCAAGGCCCGTCCAAGTGGATTGGGATGAAGTGCAAGGACAAGGCTATCAGGTTATTGCTGATACGCTGGTTCTATTCCGGACATATCTACGACATGATGCTGAGAAGCTAAGTCAACATATATACCAGCTCGTGCAAAATTGGAGTTTACGAGAGAGGTGAGTCCCTTGTCGTTTGCGGCACAGACAAAAAAAGAATTGACTATGGTCGAAGGACAGGCATGCTGCGAGAAAGCTGAGTTATCAGCATTAATTCGTATGAATGGTTCTGTCCAGTTATCGAATAAAAAGGTCATATTAGATATCTCGACAGAAAATGCCGCGATAGCAAGACGGATTTATTCCTTAATCAAAAAATATTTCCAGGCACATACTGAGCTACTTGTGCGTAAAAAAATGAGATTGAAGAAGAATAACGTCTATATCGTACGCATACCTGCTCGTGTACAGGAAATTCTGAAGGAACTGTATATTGTTTCAGAAGGTTTTCTATTCACACCAGATATTGAGTCAGATCTCATACGCAAAAACTGTTGTAAGAGGGCTTATTTACGAGGGGCATTCATGGCTGGTGGATCCGTTAATAACCCGGAGGGATCTTCATACCATCTCGAAATTTCCTCTATGTATGAAGATCACTGTAAGGCGTTGGTAGATTTGGCTAACCAGTTTAAGTTGAATGCTCGGTTTATTGAACGTAAGAAGGGCTTTGTTCTTTACATTAAGGAAGGCGAGAAAATTATTGAATTTCTCAGCTTGATCGGCGCACATCAATCGTTGTTCAAATTCGAGGATGTTCGTATCATGCGAGATATGAGGAATTCTGTGAATCGTATCGTCAACTGTGAGACTGCGAATCTGAATAAGACGATTGGCGCGGCAGTAAGGCAGATTGAGAATATTAAATTGTTACAACGTGAGTTGGGACTTGAGAATTTGCCTCTGAAATTGCGAGAAGTAGCCGAAGTAAGATTGGTTCACCCTGATATGAACTTGAAGGAAGTTGGCGAAATGCTAAAGGGTGCCGTCAGTAAATCAGGTGTAAATCATCGTCTGCGTAAGCTTGATGAGATGGCTGATAAGATTCGTAATGGCTGAGTTTTTTTCTTCTAGTGTCCTTCATGTTATAATGGTATAATGTTCTTAAATTAAATGTGTGTACAGTGAACAGATTTATAAATAGGGGGTAAGTTTCCATGATAAAACACCCGGTAGTTGTCCGTCTAAAGACGGGTCTCCATGCGAGACCGGCAGCGTTGTTCGTCCAAGAAGCCAATAAGTACTCGTCTGAAATTTTCGTGGAAAAAGATGATAAAAAAGTGAATGCAAAGAGTATTATGGGAATCATGAGCCTTGCAATCAGTTCTGGTACGGAAGTTGATATTAGCGCAGATGGTGCTGATGCCGAGCAGGCTGTAACCGCTTTAGTAAATTTGGTAAGTAAGGAAGAATTAGAGAATCAATAAGACCCCAATATCACGAACAAATAGCAGCTAACCCGTCATAGGGATTAGCTGCTATTTTTTTGATTAATTGTATAAATTGTTATAGACAGATCTCATCAATGATAAGATTCCTGCCGATATATATAATACCTAATATAGTGTTATCACAGAAGGTATAAGTATACATATATCAGATCAGAGGGAGTTATGAGGAGAATTATGAAATTATCATTGCTGGGAGCTATTAATAAGCACAAAGATGAATCAATCTCTGTTAGAGATAGGGATGTTATAAGACGTAATTTTATTCTTATTATTGCTGTACTTATTTCAACTGTAATGGGGCTAGGAACAGTATCTACTGACATTACGTCGATGAATAATATCAGCAGCGTATTTAGCATTCTTACTTTGGGATTTATGTTAAGGTTTCATCTGAAAGGTAAATATATAAACACGAATGCGTATATCGGAATGATAGGTACGTTACTAAGCTACGGATTTCGAATTATAAACGAACCTTCGATAATGGCTATCACTATGGTGTATTACTTAATTATTTTTTCTTTGATTAGCATGAAACAGAGTATTACATACATTACTTTGGTAATAGGATTAGGCTTCACAATATATATTTGCACGGCGAATATACAAGGAATAGATACCTCAGGAACTGGTATTTCAATCATAGGTAGTTATGTGGTTGCGTGTATTATAGTTATTTTATTGCTACGTGTGTCAGAAGCATTAAAGAAGAATACAGAGGAATCGCGTACGCAATCAGAATATTTACTGAATGATCAACAAGTACAGAAGGAACAATTGGTGGAAAATGTCGTTGTAGTGTCACAAAACATGAAGGATATCACGCAATCAATGGAAGATAACACATCTTCGTTTCAAGAAATGAACGTGGCATTTCAGGAAATAGCAACGGGTGCTGTAACGCAAGTGGATACAACACTTTCCATCAATGATTCGGTTCAGAAGATGGGCGTTATGATACATGAAATGACGACCTCTACGGAGACACTTATCGACAAGACCAATGAAACGAACCATCTATCTATGATGGGTAAGGAGAAGGTCGAGACGTTAAGTGGTACAATTCTTGAATTCAAAGAGGAAATTGACGCGATGGCGTCCGATATTCAGGAACTTACGGTGCGCGTGAATGAAACTTCGCAATTTAGTCAGACTATACGTGAAATAGCCAATCAGACAAATTTACTTTCTCTAAATGCGAGTATAGAAGCGGCCCGTGCTGGGGAATATGGACGTGGTTTCTCCGTTGTTGCTATGGAAATTCGTAAACTATCAGAGCTTACCTCAAATTCGGCAGAACAGATTACGACGCAACTACAAGGATTCTCAGAACAGACGAATGGGACGCTTCAAAGAATGAACTTGGTAGCTAAACGTATGCAAATGAGCAGTGAACTGACCCAAGAGACAGCTGATGCTTTTGAATCTATTAAAGGCTCCATTGGAACACTACTTCAAGTTTCGGAGGAGTATGGAGGTATGATGCAGAAAGTAACTCATTTCTCTAGTTCTGTGGGCGATTCAACGAATCATTTGGCTTCTGTTAATGAGCAGACGTCAGCTACGTTAGAAGAACTTTCGGCAACTCTACAGTCCTTACTTAACAACAATCAGGTGAGTCTGGATAATACGAAGAATGCTGAGAAAAACCTTAGATTACTGGTAGAATAGATCAGTTAAATTCGGCTATCAAAATTGTTTGTCTCTCCATGCAACATTTTCCAATAAACCTCGTCTAAAAGGTAAATGAAGGATGAACTGCTTACGAAGTAAATTACTTCGTAAAACTAAGTTAATGCTTACGAGGTAAGTTTCACTTCATAAAGCTAGGATTATGCTTACGAAGTAAGTTTTACTTCGTAAAACTTTTAGGGGGCGAAGTTATGAAAAGTTGGGTAAAGACGACAGGAAGTATAATGATTGCTGGGGCATTAGTGTTTGGATTAACAGGGGTGAGTTCATTGGGTAATACATCGAAAGTGTATGCGGATGAAGTTCAACGTAATGTGATCAATGTTGTAGGTAAAGGTGAAATATCCATCACACCGGATATCGCTTATCTATCGATCGGTGTAACTTCACAGGCGGAGACGGCTCAAGCGGCACAGAAGGCAAATGCGGCTAAGATGCAGAAACTGAATGATTTATTGAAGAAGACATGGAAGATAGCGGATAAAGATATCAAGACTACACAGTTCTATGTACAACCTAATTATGTCTACACGGAAAAAGAAGGACAAAAGGTAAAAGGGTACAACGCGAATCATACCATTGAAGTTTCGTATCGTGATCTTGCTAAAATTGGCCAATTGCTTGATGCAGCATCATCGGCTGGGGCAAATAGCATTGATAATGTTCGCTTCTCGGTAGAGAATAGTGACCAGTTCGAAACACAAGTGATTGAGAAAGCCATGGCGAATGCTACTGTGAAGGCAAATGCAATTGCCAAAGCAGCCAACCGGACATTAGGTATGGTGCTGGTTGTGAATCAAGGTGATATTAATGACTCCATCGTATACGCACAAAGAGAGATGTTAATGACCCCGAAGTCAGATGCAGCAGGTTCAACAGCTGTTGAACCAGGCGAAGTGAAAGTGAATACGCAGCTTAGTGTTCAGTTTGAACTTAAATAATTTCTAGAAAACGATCGTTGTGCACTCAAAAGTCACCTGTTCGCGACAAGCCATTGTCGCGGAAAGGTGACTTTTTTGTGATAATAAGATAGTATAGGTTTTTGTTCAAATATAAGAAAGTATAAGTTGCACTTCATACACTTTTCCTACTTGTATCTCAATCATTACTATATTGTGACGAAAGTTGCCAGGTTACTTGTCGATACGAGAGAAAGATGTTGTACCTCAAGGCGAAAAACGTTATAGTGAATATGCGAAAATGCTACGAATTTTTGAAATCAAATGGTTGAATAATAACAATAAAAGTAAGCCATACAGATGATATGGCTTTTTTAAAATGTAAGAGGTTATATAATCAAGGATAAATGAACGGATATATGATAAAAAAGGGGATGGTACTTATGATTGAACTCGTTGAGATCGAGAAACAATTTCAAGGGCAAGTGGTGGTGAAACCATTGTCTATGGTTATTGAGGAAGGTGAATTTCTCACGTTGCTTGGACCAAGTGGATGTGGGAAGACGACCATTCTTCGTATGATTGCCGGCTTTGAACAACCAACTAGTGGGAATATTGTGCTTGCTGGGAAAGTGGTTACCGATAATCCTCCTAACGAAAGAGATTTGAACTTAGTATTCCAGCACTATGCTCTATTTCCGCATATGACTGTGGAAGAAAATATTGCATTTGGTCTTAAAATGAAAAAGATTCCGAAGGAACAGCAAAAGGAGCGGATTGCAGAGGCTGTTGCCATGACGCAATTAACGGCTCTAACATCGCGGTACCCTCATCAGCTCTCAGGAGGTCAACAACAGAGAGTAGCTATTGCCCGAGCTATAGTGAATAAACCTAAAGTATTATTGCTTGATGAGCCACTTGGTGCGCTCGATTTACAACTACGCAAAAACTTACAAACCGAGTTGAAGCATCTTCAACGCACACTTGGTATTACATTCGTGTATGTAACACATGATCAAGAAGAAGCTATGATGATGTCTGATCGCATTGTTATTTTAAATAATGGACAGGTTGAGCAGATCGGAACCCCTAAAGAAATTTACTCATCGCCACGTACGCTGTTTGCTGCAACTTTTGTCGGTGAGAATAATATTTTCACTTCTCCCCAAGGTTCATTTGCCGTAAGACCTGAGAAACTACGCCCGCAACGAAGTGAAGAAGGTTCAATGAAGTCAGGCGTAATTCAAGATGTACTGTATTTAGGGAATGTGCATAAATTAATGGTTGTACTTGATCAAGTAGGTGAGCAACAAGCCTTGACGGTAACCATCGTACTGGATTCGACAGATGAAGAATCTTGGCGAGTAGGTGAGCGAATTGGGGTGAACTGGAACCCTAAGGATGAGGTGGTGATCCAGTCGTGAACAAGTCTAAATGGTTCTTTACACCGGTACTCATATGGTTAGGTTTATTTCTGATTGTACCTATGCTTATCGTCGTAGCGATGTCTTTTATGCAACGCGACACACTGGGTAATGTTGTCTATAGTTTTAGTTGGGAAGGCTATAAAACATTTTGGGACTCCCTCTATCTGGGTATTTACTGGGATACGATTGTGTTATCGATCACAACGACAGTGATATGTCTTGTTGTAAGTTATCCTTTAGCTTACTACTTAGCGAATTCCTCTCCCCGAGTGCAGAATTGGGGTCTGATTCTGATTACAATTCCATTCTGGATTAATTTCTTGATTCGGACTTATGCGTGGGTATTGCTGCTCAGAACTCAGGGCGTGGTCAATAGTTTATTGATCCATTTCGGATGGATAGATGAACCCTTGCAAATGCTGTATACAAAGGGAGCAGTTCTGCTAGGAATGGTCTATAATTTTGTTCCTTTTATGGTGCTACCGCTATATGTAGCTATTGAGCAGATTGATCGACGTTTGTTGGATGCTGCAAGTGATCTAGGAGCTAGTCGTTGGAAGGCATTCTGGCATATTGCACTACCGCAGAGTAAAGCGGGTATTATGACAGGGTCTGTACTTGTATTTGTGTCTACTGCAGGAATGTTTGTTGTGACAGATATTCTAGGGGGCTCTAAATCCTCTATGATTAGTAATATTATTCAAGCTCAGTTCTTGGGGGCGCGCAATTGGCCTTTCGGTTCGGCTCTTTCGGTCATCTTTGTCCTGACTTCGCTCGTACTGATTGTATTATTTAGCCGAGTGATGAAGTCTCGAAGCGATCGAACAAGGGAGGGAGGAAAAGCATGAAGAAGAAAGGACATCCTCTTCTCGGTATTCATTCTGCGTTAATGATGATTTTTATATATGTTCCGATTGTGCTCGTTATGGTGTATTCATTCAATAACACACGACTAAGCGGAGATTGGAAAGGATTCACCTTAGACTGGTATGTTTCCTTACTGAAAGATCGCCATGTCATGGAAGCTTTAACGAACAGTCTTATTGTAGCAGTGGTATCTACGATTGCAGCAACCCTTTTAGGGACAATTTCAGCTTTATCCATGCGGGATATCGCGCGAAAGTGGAGAGGTCCGCTAAATGGGGTGTTATATATGCCAGTGATTATACCGGATATCATCATGGGATTGTCGTTGTTGGTATTGTTCAGTCAACTTCATATTCCATTAGGAAAGTCCACGGTTATGATCGCCCATATCACATTCAGTATGTCTTATGTATATGTTGTCGTGAACGCCAGATTGGCAGGTATGGGCAGACAGCTTGAAGAAGCAGCTCAGGATCTGGGAGCTACGTATTGGCAAACATTTCGGCATGTCACATTACCACAGATTACGCCTGGTATCATTTCGGGGGCGCTGATCGCATTTACGCTTTCCCTTGATGATTTCATGGTTAGTTTCTTCGTAGCTGGACCTAGCTCGACGACACTTCCAATCTATATTTATGGACAAGTGAAACGAGGCATCTCACCGGAGATCAATGCACTCTGTACCCTGTTAATTCTCGTTAGTATCACGTTAATATTGTTAGCACAATACGTATTGAACCGAGGCAAAGGTCAGAAGAAAAATAAGATGTTACCCTTTTAATATCTAAAGTGTGAGAACGGATTTATCTTGAATGTTGGATGATCAAGCTGTGCGTGTCATGGCTTGTGAATTTTTCAAATATAATGGTGTGACGAAAGAGAGGAGATACGTAACTGTGAAAAGAACTGGATTGTTAAGTATG
>Ga0153923_100650_pt1 | contig 10143 bp, 9 predicted proteins | sample TSNJ007MetaG_FD_104682 | JGI IMG/M metagenome (GOLD analysis project Ga0153923, IMG submission 104682) | Attine ant fungus gardens microbial communities from New Jersey, USA - TSNJ007 MetaG | ecosystem: Host-associated > Fungi > Mycelium > Unclassified | place: USA: New Jersey, Brendon T. Byrne... | reverse complement strand
GTCGTGTTCCTACTGCAGCACGAACTTAGTGAACACCAACTGTTCGATCACCACTTTGCCCAGCTCTTTCTGCGCCACTTCCTGGACGCTGGCGGTAGCTTTCTGGCGCAACATCTCCTGGCCGACCGGGGTCGCCAGCGTGGCGAAATCCTGACCGGAGAAGAGCATCACCAGGTTGTTGCGGATCACCGGCATGTGCACTTTGAGCGCTTCCAGATCGGCCTGGTTACGCGCCAGCATGGTGATGCTCACCTGCATGTAGCGCTGACGGCCGTTCTGGTTGTAGTTGGCGACAAACGCCGGCGCCATCGGCTCGAAAATCGCCGGTTGCTTGCCGACCGGAGTGGCCTCGGCCGCTGCGGCAGGCTTGCTCTGAGCGCTGTGCATGAAGTACCAGGTCGCGCCCACGGACACACCGATCGCCAGCAGCAGAGCCACCACGATCAGGATGATCATCTTGAGTTTGCCTTTGGTCGCGGGGTCTTTTACAGCTGCTGCTTCGCTCTTCGCCATGCCAATAATCCGTCACTAATCGGGTTTTCACAGTCGCACGGCAAGGCAAGAGCAAGTGTTATGCCAGAAGTGTCGGAGCTTTGGAGGAGTGGGAGTATGAATCGATGCAAGCCCTGTGGGAGCTGGCTTGCCAGCGATAGCGATTTGTCTGACACATTGGTTTTGAATGTGCCGCCGCCATCGCTGGCAAGCCAGCTCCCACAGGTTTTTGGGGATACTTTGAATCAGGCGTAATAGTCGACGGCGCTGCTGCCAATGACACTGGTGGTTTGCGCAGCAGCTTCCGCCACTGCCGCTGGCGTCAGCTCTTCCTCCGCCGAATCCAGGCGTCCACCAACGGCGCTGGTGCGGCCGCTCTGGCCCTGCTGCGCCTGTTCCTGACCCTGCTGACCCTGCCAGCCACGGCTCTGGTCGGAGACATTGACGTCGACCTGGCCCATGCCCTGCTGGGTGAACATGTCACGCAAGCGATGCATCTGACCATCGAGGGCTTCACGCACGCTTGGATGCGCGCTCATGAAGGTCACCTGGGTCTGCTGGTCCGGCACCATGTTCACCCGGATATCCAGACGCCCGAGTTCTGCCGGCTGCAATTGAATATCCGCCGCCTTCAGGTTGGCGCTGGACAGGTACATGACGCGGTTGACGATTTCTTCGGTCCAGCCGCTCTGATGCATGGCGATCGGTTGGTTCACCGGCACCGCGTTCGCGGTTTTCGGGGTGGCCGCCTGCGTCAGCGCTGCCAGACGGTTGGCGAAATCATCGACCCGGGTGTCGCTGGTAGCAGCCTTCAGATCTTTCAGGCCATCGTCGATCAACCCGCTGAAGGCCTTTTCGCCATTCTGACTGGTGCTGTCCTTGTCGGCCGGCACGTCGAGCATGCTGGCCATGCCGGCGGCGAAATTCTGCGCCGCAGTCAATTCACCGTCGGCCTGGGTCTGGGCCGGCGTAGCTTTGGCTTGTGTCTGGCTGCTGGCGGAAATGTGTCCGCCCTGCTCCATCGCCATGCGCAGCGCCGGCAACGAATCGAGTGGATCGGCCGCCGGGTCGAAAGCGCTGTCGGTCGATGCCGCCGGATCTTTGACCACGGCTGGCGCGACGGTCACGGCCACGACCGGTGTTTCAGCCTTGGCCGGCTCCGGTGTTGCAGCGACTGGCGCTGCCACCACTGGCGCGGTCACCAGCGGTTGCACGGTTTGCGCCAGTGCCGGATCCAGTGCCGGATCCACCGCAGGGGTGTCCGCCACTGGCGTCTGCGCGCTGTCCGCGGCAGCATCGGCGGCGGCCTTGTCAGCGGCTGCCTGATCATCGGAGGTCGTCGGTGCAGTCTTGTCGGCAGGCAAGGCGTTGCCGCTATCGGCAACGGTCTGTTGCGTGGCGGCAGATTTATCCTTGCTGAAATCCTTCTTGTCGCTGTTGTCGGCCACCTTGTCACGCGCCGGTTTCAACGAGGTATCCGCAGTGGCGAGGGTCTTTTTCGAGCCTTGATCAGCGTACACCTGAGCGAAGCTTGAGGCCTTGTCCCCGGTGTCTGCGGCCATGACCGGCGCTTTCGCGGCGGCAGCTTGCGCCTTGGCCTGGGCGGCAGATTGAAGAAGAACATTGGGGGTCGCAGGCATGACACGGTCTCCGCTGCACTGGGATCGTAGGTACAGTTGACCGGGATTATTGCAAGTGTCGGGCCAGTTTTGTCCGGCGCTTGCGAAAAGCGTCGGACGGCAGGATTCAATGCGTCAGGGCGTGCTGGCGTTCGTCTTCGTAGATCGGGCGGACATCGGCGAATTCGCTGCTGATATCGGCCACCAGTTTGACGATTTCCGCAGGGCTTTTGCCTTTGGCATCCGCCTCCAGCTCCTGACAGAGCGTCGCCAGTCGCACGGCGCCCATGTTGCTGGCGCTGCCCTTGAAACTATGGGCGACCTCGGCCAACACCTTGGCGTCGGCGGTCTTTTGCAATTGATGCAAGCGACTTTCAGAATCGGTCAGGAAGGTATCCAGCAAATCCGGATAGCTGTCTTCCATCACTTCGCGCAACGCATCGAGTACTTCGCGATCCACATGTTGGTCAGTCACTTGTTCACTCCTTGATCAAGAATCGGCGGATTATGCCTTAACCTCCCAGAAAAACTCTACGCAAGCACTGCGACCTTCGTCCGACCAACTGGCGTTATGCCCCAATTGCCGGATCAAACTGACGCCGCGCCCCGACAAACGGACATCGTCCAGCGGCCGCTCCATCACCCTCGCCACGTCAAAACCCTTGCCGCTGTCTTCGACGCGAATGACCAGGCAGCCTCCGGCACCTTGCGGCTTCACTTGCAGATGCACGCGCACGTAACCGTCCTGCAAGGCCTCGAGGCGCGCATTACGCTGCTGGTAATAGCTGGCAAACCCGGCGGCATCGCGCTTGAGGCTGGAATCGAGACCCAGTACGCCATGTTCCAGCGCATTGGAATACAACTCGGCGAGCACGCTGTAGATCGCCCCGCCCTGGGTGCGCAAACCGTGTACTTCCTGCAACAACTGCAGCAGATACGGCAAGGGATTGAAACGTTTTAGCGTAGCCCCGCGAAACTCGAAGCTTACCGACCAGTCCAGCGGGCACGATTGGCCACTGTCGGAATATACCGGCGTCGACGGCACTACCTGCGTTGCTTCCAGCAGGCTGATCTCGACCATGCTCACATCGTCGCGGGGCTCGCCGCGAAAGGCGTGCAAGGCCTGCTCGATCTCGGCGAACAGATTGTCCGGCTCACGATTGGCGGCAAACAGTTGCTGCAGACGCTCGACGCCAAACAACCGGTCATCGGCGTCAGTGGTGTCGATCACGCCATCTGACAGCAGGAACACGCGATCCCCGACCGCCATGGCCTGCACTTCGGTGCGATCGTCAAACGCCTGCGGGCTGAGCACCCCCAACGGCAAATGGCGCGCCGCCAGCGGCAACCGTTCGCCCGTGGCGATACGGTGCAGATAACCGTCGGGCATGCCGCCGTTCCACACCTCCACCGTGCGGCGCTGAAAGCTCAGGCAAAGCATGGTCGCGCAGCAGAACATGTCCACCGGCAGGATGCGCTTGAGCTTGGCATTCATCTCGCGCAGGGTTTCGGCCAGACCGTAGCCCTTGGCGGTCATGCCGTAAAACACTTCGGCCAGCGGCATCGCCCCCACCGCCGCCGGCAAGCCGTGACCGGTGAAGTCACCCAGCAGCACATGCATGTCGCCGGCCGGGGTATAGGCCGCCAGCAGCAGATCGCCGTTGAACAGCGCATAGGGCGATTGCAGATAACGAATATTCGGCGCGCTCAGGCAACCCGAATGCGCGACCTTGTCGAAAACGGCTTTGGCCACGCGCTGTTCGTTAAGCAGATAATCGTGATGCTTGGCGATCAGGTCGCGCTGCTGCAGCACCGTGGCCTGCAAGCGGCGCAAACGATCCATCGCCTTGATTTTGGCGGCGAGGATCACCTGGTTGTAGGGCTTCGCCAGAAAGTCGTCGCCACCCGCCTCCAGACAACGAGCCAGCGCTTCGCTCTCGGTCAGCGAGGTCAGGAAGATGATCGGCACCAGGGTCTCCCCCGCCAGCACCTTGATCTGCCGCGCCGCTTCGAAGCCGTCCATCACCGGCATCATCGCGTCCATCAGCACCAGATGCGGCGTTTGGCGCCGGAACACTTCCAGCGCTTCGGCGCCATTGGCGGCGGTCAGCACTTCATGGCCCTGGCGGCGGACGATGGTCGACAGCAGCAGACGGTCGGCGGCGCTGTCTTCGGCGATCAGGATGGTCAGCGGCTCTTGCGCCTGCATGGCCGTCAACTGATGTCGAACAGTTTGTCGAAGTTGGAGATGGCGAGGATCTTGCGCACGTCGGAGTTGCTGTTGACCACCCGCACATCCGAGTTGTCGCCGCCGGCGTGATCACGCAGCAGGAGCAGCATGCCCAGCGCGGAGCTGTCGAGGTAGGTGGCATCTTTCAGATCAACCACGATGGAGTCAGGTTTTCTGTTAAGCCGCTCATAGGACTCGCGAAATTCCTGATGGCGCCCAAAATCGAACCGCCCCTTGACCGAAATCGTCAGTTTTTGACCATCCGGAGAGACTTCTGTAACGACTGACATTGACTGGCTTCCTTGTCATTGACGAACGTGTACAAGGTTTAGCACCTGGACAGGGTTGGGGCAAGGTGCAGAGCAAAGTCAAAAGATCGCAGCGTACCGCAGCTCCTACAGGATCGGTGTAGGAGCTGCCGAAGGCTGCGATCTTTTGATCTGGTTTTAAAAAGGATCGTGCCGCGGCAAGCGCTGCGACAACTCGTCCAGCAGCTTCTGCTCGCGCTTGTCTTCGAGGCGTTGCGCCTCTTCGCGGTAGCGCTGCACCAGTTTGCGCAAGCCTTCGACCTTGGCGAATGCTTGCTGCCAAGCGTCGCGCGCCTTGATCAGGTTGTTCTGGTGCCAGACCAGGCTTTGCCGCTGCTGGTCGATCGCGGTGTCCAGTTGCGCGAGGAAGCCGTGATACCCCAGCAGCCATTGCCCGGAAACCCCGTCGCTGCCGCGCACGATCCACTGTTCCTGGTAATCCAGACGAAAGGCGTCGAGGTCGGCCAGTTTGCTTTCGGCCACTTTGACCTGGCCCTGAAAATAACCCAGGCGCTGCACGGCGGTTTTCTCGGCCTGTTCGGCCATCTCCACCACCGGTGCCAGACGCGCAGCTCGGCTCACGGCCATGGCCGGTTACCCGCCCGCCGCAGGCGCGAACAGGGTTTCGAGGTAAGCCTGGCTCTCGCCCATGTTGATCTTGTCGTTCAACCCCTGGCGCTGGTAGCGGGTCAGTTGCGGTTGCAGCGAGATCGCCAGATCGGTCTCGCGGTCGCCACCGGCGACGTAAGCGCCGACGCTGATCAGGTCGCGGCTCTGCTGATAGCGCGACCACAGCTGCTTGAAGTACTGCGCGCGCTGCATGTGTTCCGCCGAGACCACGGCCGGCATTACCCGGCTGATCGACGCTTCGATGTCGATGGCCGGGTAGTGCCCTTCTTCGGCCAGACGCCGGGACAACACGATGTGGCCGTCGAGCACGCCCCGCGCCGAGTCGGCAATCGGGTCCTGCTGGTCATCGCCTTCGGACAACACGGTGTAGAACGCGGTGATCGAACCCCCGCCCTTCTCCGCATTACCGGCGCGCTCCACCAGTTTCGGCAGTTTGGCGAACACCGAGGGCGGATAGCCCTTGGTCGCTGGCGGCTCGCCGATGGCCAGGGCGATTTCCCGCTGGGCCTGGGCGAAACGGGTCAGCGAATCCATCAGCAACAGGACGTTCTTGCCCTTGTCGCGGAAATACTCGGCGATCCGCGTGCAGTACATCGCCGCGCGCAGACGCATCAGCGGCGCATCGTCCGCCGGCGAGGCGACGACCACCGAACGCTTGAGGCCTTCTTCACCGAGGATGTGCTCGATGAACTCTTTAACTTCTCGACCCCGCTCACCGATCAGACCGACGACGATAATGTCGGCCTCGGTGAAGCGGGTCATCATGCCCAGCAGCACCGACTTACCGACACCCGTACCGGCGAACAGACCCAGACGCTGACCGCGCCCGACCGTCAGCAAACCGTTGATGCAACGGATGCCGACGTCCAGCGGTTCGTGGATCGGGTCGCGGTTCAGCGGGTTGATGGTCGGGCCGTCCATTGGCACCCAGTCTTCAGCCTTCATCCCGCCCTTGCCGTCCAGCGCGCGTCCGGCGCCATCGAGTACGCGACCGAGCATGCTCATGCCCATCGGCAAGCGACCGGTTTCCGCCAGCGGCACCACACGGGCGCCCGGGGCGATACCGGCGACGCTGCCGACCGGCATCAGAAAGACTTTGCTGCCGGAAAAACCCATGACTTCCGCTTCCACCTGAGACGGATGATAGCTGTCGTCATTGATCACCAGGCAACGCGTGCCCATGGCGGCGCGCAGGCCTTCGGCTTCAAGGGTGAGGCCGACCATGCGCAGCAGGCGGCCTTCGAGAATCGGCGCGCCGGCGATTTCAGTGGCGTCGGCATAGGTGCTGAGGCGCTTGGCGAAACTGGTGCGTTCAAGGCGCATCGGGGGTGTCCGCGAGCGGCTCTTCAGGGGCAGCCGCCGCTTGGCTTTCTTCAGGAATGTCCAGGCTCAGATCGGGCGCCGCCGGGTGCAGGGCCTGTTCGTGTAACTGGTCGAACAGTTTGGCCATGACCTGGGTCACGCGGGTCTCGATGCTGGCGTCGATGCGGCTGTGCTCGGTTTCAACCCGGCACCCGCCCGGCAGCAACGTGTCGTCTTCGACGATGCGCCAGGTTTCTTCATGGCGCTCGCGCAAGGCCTTGGCCTGCTCGAAGTCCTGCGGATTGACGTACAGACGCACGTTGTCCACGCCCAACGGCAACAGCTTGAGCGCGTCGCGCATGACGTGTTCGATCTGGCTGGAGTCGATCGCCAGTTCGCGCTTGATCACCTGTCTGGTGATGTGTTGCACGAGGTCGACCAGCGATTTTTCGATCTGTGTGTCTTGCTCGGCAATCGGCTCGAACAGGTGGGTCATCAGTTGTTCGAGGCTGGCGAGTTTCGCCGCCAGCGCCACTTCGGCTTCCTGACGCACCTTCAGCGTGGCGCTGTGAAACCCTTCCTTCTCGCCGATGCCGAAGCCCTCGTTATAAGCCTCCTGACGGATGCTTTCGAGTTCTTCCAGAGTCAGTGGCTGGACTTCTTCCAGCGGCACTTCTTCCATTTCCGGCGGTTCGGGCTCCGGTTCCGGCTCGGGTTCCGGTTTCGGCGGATCGAAGCTGGGCAGCGCCCAGGATTCGAAACCACGGACATCGCGGGCGCGGATCAGATCCGTCACTGACTCGTCATGCTTGTCCATGGGCTTAGATCATTTCCTCGCCGCCCTTGCCACCGAGTACGATCTCGCCGGCCTCGGCCATACGACGGGCAATGGTGAGGATTTCCTTTTGCGCGGTTTCCACGTCGCTGACGCGCACCGGGCCTTTGGCTTCGAGGTCGTCGCGCAACAGTTCGGCGGCACGCTTGGACATGTTCTTGAAGATCTTCTCCTTGACGCCTTCGTCCGAACCCTTGAGGGCCAGCACCAGCACGTCGGAAGACACTTCGCGCAACAGCGCCTGGATGCCACGGTCGTCGACGTCGGCCAGGTTGTTGAACACGAACATGAGGTCTTCGATCTGACCGGACAGGTCTTCGTCGACTTCGCGGATCGAGTCCATGAGCTGGCGTTCGATCGAGCTAGCGAGGAACTTCTTGATGTCCGCCGCACGCTTGATGCCACCCAGCGTGGTGCGCGAGGCATTCGAGTTGCCGGAGAACTGCTTCTCGAGAATCTGGTTCAGCTCTTTCAGCGCCGCCGGTTGCACGGTGTTCAACGACGACACGCGCAGGATGATGTCCAGACGCACTTTGTGGTCGAAGTTGCCGAGTACTTCACCGGCCTGATCCGGGTCGAGGTACGCCACCACGATCGCCTGGATCTGCGGGTGTTCGTAACGGATCACGTCGGCAACCGCGCGCGGTTCCATCCATTTCAGGCTGTCGAGGCCGCTGGTGTTGCCCCCGAGCAGGATGCGGTCGATCAGGCCGTTGGCCTTGTCTTCACCCAGCGCCTGGGTGAGCATTTTGCGCACGTAGTCGTCGGAGCCGACGCCGAGGCTGGTCTGGTCGCCGACGATGTCGACGAACTCGCTCATGACCTGCTCGACCTGCTCGCGATGGACGTTGCCCATCTGGGCCATGGCCACACCCACCCGCTGAACCTCTTTGGGGCCCATGTGGCGCAGCACTTGCGCGGCATCGGTCGAACCCAGGGACAGCAGCAGAATCGCGGCTTTGTCGACCTTGTTCAGTTTGACGGTTGCGGCTCGGTTATCACTCATCTGCGTTAATCCACTCTTTCACGACCTGAGCCACGCGACCCGGATCCTCGGCCACCAAGCTCTTGATTGCATTCAGTTGTGCGTCGTAACCCTCACTCGGGCTCGGCAACAGAATGCTCTGCGGACCACCGAGGCTCACGCGGTCATTGGCCAGGTCGCCGTCCAGGCCGCCCATGCCACCGAGTTCCACGTCGCTGCCCAGACCGGCCAGCTCCTTGCCTTTGCCGCCGCCGGTGATGTTGTTCAACACCGGACGCAGCACACCAAACACCAGCACCAGAATGAACAACACACCCAGCACTTGTTTGACGATGTCCCAGAACCATGGCTGGGAGTAGAACGGAATATCGGCGACCACTTCACCGCGCTCGGCGGAGAACGGCATGTTGATCACGCTGACGCTGTCGCCACGGCTGGCATCGAAGCCGACCGCGTCCTGCACCAGGCGGGTGAAGCGCGCCAGTTCATCGGCGCTCCACGGCGCGCGGGTGGTTTCACCGTTGGCCGCGTTGACCTTGACCTGATCGTCGACCACCACCGACACCGACAGACGATTCAGGCGACCCTGCTGCTGTTTGGTGTGGCTGATGGAACGGTCGAGCTCGAAGTTCTTGGTGGATTGTTGACGCTTGTCCGCCGGGTACGGCGCGAGCATCGGCTGGCCGGTGGCCGGGTCCATGATCTGCTGACCGTTGGCATCGACCAGTGGCTGACCTGGCTGAATCATGCCGGTAGAGCCTTGCGCGCCACCGGTGGTTTGCGGTGCCGACGCGGGCGCCGGCGGCTGGTTGCTCAGGGCACCCGGCACACCTTGCGGGCCATTGCTGGCGGTGCGTTGTTCGTTGACCGACTGCTCGCTGCGCAACGCCGGTTGGTCCGGGTTGAACTGCTCGGCGGTCGATTCGACAGCACTGAAATCGATGTCGGCCGAGACTTCAGCCTTGTAGCGATCGTTGCCCAGTACCGGTTGCAGAATGTTGTGCACGCGCTGGGTGAGCATGCTTTCCATGCGGCGGCTGTAATCGAACTGCTTGCCGGCCATGGTCATTTCGGAGTTTTCCGCCTGATCGGAGAGCAGGTTGCCCTTCTGATCGACGACGGTGATCTGCGATTTGCTCAATTCAGGCACGGAGGTCGCCACCAGGTTGATGATCGCCACCACCTGACCCGGCTCCAGCGAACGCCCGGAGTACAGTTCGACCAGTACCGAAGCACTTGGCTTGCGCTCATCACGCACGAACACCGAGCTCTTCGGAATCGCCAGGTGCACACGGGCGCCCTTGACGTTGTTCAGGCTGGAGATGGTGCGCGCCAGTTCGCCTTCGAGGCCGCGACGGTAACGGGTCGCTTCCATGAACTGGCTGGTGCCCAGACCCTGTTCCTTGTCGAGGATTTCGAAACCGATGTTGCCGTCGCTGGGAGTGACACCAGCGGCCGCGAGTTTCATCCGCGCACGGGACAGGTCGTCAGCTTTGACCAGCAAGGCGCCGGAGTTCGGCTCGACGGTGTAGGGAATGTCGGCGGAGGCCAGGGTGTCCATGACCTGCTTGGCGTCCATGCCGGCAAGGCTGCCGTACAACGGACGGTAATCCGGCTGCTGCGACCACAGCACCACGGCAAAGCCAATCGCCACGCTCGCAGCCAGGCCGACCAACAGGCCCACCTGACGCAGCATGGTCATCTCGGAGAGGTTTTCCAGGAAGGACAGGCCGAACAGCGGC
>Ga0153923_100649_pt1 | contig 10155 bp, 9 predicted proteins | sample TSNJ007MetaG_FD_104682 | JGI IMG/M metagenome (GOLD analysis project Ga0153923, IMG submission 104682) | Attine ant fungus gardens microbial communities from New Jersey, USA - TSNJ007 MetaG | ecosystem: Host-associated > Fungi > Mycelium > Unclassified | place: USA: New Jersey, Brendon T. Byrne... | reverse complement strand
TTACAAACATTATTGGACCAGGAACAGCTCTTGATACAGAAGTATTAGTAAAGGAATTACAAGCATTAGCAGATAGAGGGGTTCCACAGCCGAAGTTGTACGTGTCTGAGCGTGCTCAAATCGTACTCTCGATCCATCGTTTGTTTGATGAGCTGGAAGAGGAACGACTTGGGTCACAAGGGTTCGGTTCAACCAAACGAGGAATAGCGCCATTCTACGCGGATAAATATGCGAAGCTCGGGATACAAGTTGCAGATTTGTTTGATCCCGCCCGACTTGAGAAACGTCTCGAACAATTACTTGCTTCAAAAAATGTATTGCTGGAGCATTTATATAAGAAAGCCCCTATCCAAGTCTCGGAATTAATGGCTCAGATGCAAAAGGAAGCTGCGCAATTGGCACCATACGTTGCCAATACAACAGAAATACTACAAGAAGCTTATGCAAAAGGAGAAACGATTCTACTTGAAGGGCAATTAGGCGCTCTGCGCGATCCTGATCACGGTATATATCCTTACTCTACCTCTTCATCGACACTTGCCGGATACGCATCTGTCGGCGCGGGTCTTCCTGCGGCTGCCATCACGAATGTTATCGCTGTAACGAAGGCATATTCCAGTTGTGTTGGTGCCGGACCTTTTGTATCTGAATTAGAAGGGCCTGTAGCGGATGAACTTCGCACACGAGGTGGCGATGCAGGGGAATTTGGCGCGACTACCGGACGTCCTAGACGTATGGGTTGGTTTGATGCAGTAGCTACACGCTATGGTTGCCTGATGCAAGGTGCAACGGAGGTTGTGTTGACCAATCTGGATGTTCTTGGTTATTTAAATGAGATTCCGGTTTGCGTTGCCTATGAGCTTGAAAATGGGGAAATCACCGACAAGTTTCCAGCAACCAATAAGCTAAACGCAGCAAAACCGATAGTAACGCATTTATCTGGCTGGAACTGCGATATTTCACATATCACGAACTTCGACGAGCTGCCAGAGCAAGCTAAAAGTTACGTAGACTTTATTGAAACGTCTATTGGAATACGTATTTCTACTGTTTCTGTGGGACCTAGACGTGATCAGGTCATTCAGCGTACGCTGAAATAATTTCAAAATAAGGATGCCTAGTTGTACCTACATGCAAAATGCATATAGCTGCAACTAGGCATCCTTGCGTTACTCTTTTATACCAACACTGCATCCACTTTCGTCTGAGGCGCCTTGTCACAACGCTTACAAACCTTAACGACTGATCCGTCCGTTTTTCTTTTTGGATAAAGCAGTTTGATCCGTGTGCTCTGACAGACCGGACAAGTACCCCGACCCCTGGATGGTAAACTCCACAGTGCATGTCCACGTTTTGACTTTGCCATGAATAAACCCCTCATTTCGGTCAATAAATAGTCAACATTTCATTCTGAAAGTGCTTCTTTCAAAAGATATGCTTCAGAGACAGGCTCTATGACTAAATCAATGATGAGGCGTTCGAATATATGAAAAGGACGCCCGGTGATGAACCTGAAGGCGTCCTTTGATTTAAAATGAAGTTATAGTTCCCTTACATTAATTTGTGTAAATCATAGAGACAACACCATTTGTAAAGGTTACGTAATTATAATTTCTATATTGCCAAGTCTCAACTGTAATTCCACTGCCGGATAGACTTGATTTATCAATTGGAGTACCCCAGCTTAATTCTACTTGCTGCTTCGTCATCCCTGTCGAAATTGTACCCGCCTTGATTTTGGCCCAAATCGCATTAGACCATTTATAGATTTTGGTAGGATCAGACGTAAAGAAATACTCTTTGTTTGCCAGATCGCGAGTGACCTGATCGTATTCCATATCATAAGAATTCACAATTTTACCTGATGCCAATTGAAAAGAAATCGAAAACTCATTATCGTCGTTCACAAGAATATCAACAATCGTTGCTTTTTGGAATTTATAGTCGGAATCATACTGGTTGAACCAATAAGTCTTTCCGATTAGCTTGGCGAGGTCACCTTGAGATTCTCTTTTGGCTATTTTTAACGTATTTTTTGTGTACGCAAATAACTCAGCTTTACCGAAATTGATGTTCAAAGACTCATAATGAGCACCAAAGTCCAATACTGCTCCCAATGCTGTTTTTAAGAGGGTAGCAGGGAATACTGCTCCTCCATCCACGGTTTGCACTTTACCACTCATTTTCACCTTATTCCCATTCACCATAGCAATATCGCTGCCCAGTTGAAGCTGAATAGGCAAATCCCCTACACGAATACTAAAAGTCTTAGTGGCTGTATTCGTCTGAATAGTTGCACCTAAACTCTTAAAGGTAGTTTGTACAGGCAAATACATCGTGCCATTGATTAATACACCTGTTTCGATGTCCTTATCAGCACTGATAGATAACTTTAACGTTTTGGAATTAGCTCCTGAACGTACGGTTACATTTGTTTCGCCAACGGCTAATGCTTTTATTGAACCATCAGGCAGCTTTTGCAATAAGTAAGGCTTCTCAATAACCATATCTGCTTGAGACAGTGGAACACGTTCGGATGAGCCATCTGGACCTTTTGCAAAAATCTGCACTGGAACCTTGTCACCAACGGTCATCTCCGTATAGTCCATCTTAAAGATTAGATCATCGTTGTTTTGAGTCGTAGTCTCTGCTTGTACACTTGTATCTGCTGCCTTCGCTGTATGAATTGGACCAAACATAGATACTGCCAGCGCTGCAGTGATGCCCCATTTAATCATTTTCATTTCCAAAATCCCCCTCTAGTAAATAAACCAATATTACTTTATCACAATTCCACTATTTTTGTAGATAAAAATGGAAGGTTGTTAAGCTTATATTTTTATAATGTGTAAATATTATGAAAAATAAAGGAAATTACATGGATCTACAAGAAGTTACAGAGTACGTATAACAGAGTCTTTGTAATCGTATTAGGCGGTAGCAACTGAAGAACAATTAAAACTTAAACTAGGAGTGCTATATTCATGGAAATAGTATCGAACCGATTAATTTTAAGAGATTATACAAGCAGTGATTCTTCTTTTTATGAAGAACTAGAACAAAATCCCCTATCCTACAAATATGAGAACACTGCACCTGATGCAAAACAAATTAAAGATGACTTCCTTTCGATCTTGTCTCAAGCAACATGTGATCCACGGCAATATTATGATCTTGCAATATGTACAAAGCTGGATATGAAGCCCATCGGTAATGTCAGCATAAAGTTAAACTGGGAAGAAATCAGAGAATGGGAAATCGGTTGGGTCCTACTCCCGGACTATTGGAAAATGGGATATGCAACTGAAGCCGTGAAGTCCCTGATAGGTTATGCCTTTAGCTCTCTTAATGCACATAGGGTTGTTGCTTATGCCAACGCCGAGAATGTGCAATCTGAGAAAGTAATGATTAGAGCAGGAATGTTAAAAGATGGGGTTCTTAGGGAGACTAGATTCTGTAATCAGCAATGGTGCAACGAGATCGTCTATTCCTCTTTAGAGCAGGAGTGGGCTAATATTTGATGGTTTAAAACTGATTAGGGAAAAACTCCCTATAAAAAGTCGATATCCGCTAATAATGAATGAAATTAGGGAATTCCTCCCTATAAATCAGGATAATTCCTTTGATTCTCATCAAATCAGACGAATTTAGGGGAGGTTTTCCCTAATTATAAGTCTGGCAACCAATATTCTCAGAATTAGAGGGAGAAATTCCCTAATTGTTCTATTGAAACTTCACTTGGAACTTCACTTGGATCATCATTTGGAACTTCATTTACAGGATAACAAGAAGTGCCGCTCCCGAGTAGTTAAAAACTACTTTTGGAACGGCCTCTTTTCTTTACACTATCAACTCACGTATAACTTCAACCTCATCCCTGCTCATTTCAACGAATCCAAGGGATGTATATAAGTTCGAAGCACGTTCGTTCTCTATTCGATGTCCAATAACGATTTTGTCGCAGTGATGTTCCGCTTTTATAGTTCGAATCAAGGCATCCATTCCGGTTCTACCGAATCCTCTATTCTGATATTTCTGATCAATCATAAAAGCCATAATCCAATAACTTCCGTCCTCAGGATCTACGGCATATACTGAGAATCCTACCAATTCTTCATCTGCGTATAAAGCCAACGGAGTCATTCCGCAATAAGCCGATTCTGCTAACCAATAGACTACTGGTACAGGAAAAACCGTTTTTTGCTCATTGGACACCTCTAATTGCGTACAGGCATACCAGTTATTCTCAGTGATTGTCTTCAGCGCAATATGTGGATGAAAGCCATCCCGAATACGATCACAGATTGCATCTAATTTAGCTTTAAGCTGTAGTGCCCATTCCGGACAAATAGAAACGTCCAAATTCTCTAAACTTCGAAGCAACCTAGCGAATCCATATAAGTCAGAGAACCTTTGGAATTCTGGCAATAACTTGATATATTCATCGTCCAGCCGCTTTACAGATCTATATCCACTAATAAAAAGATCGATGTTCTTCTTGCTCTCATCATCATTCTGCTTGGATAGATCTCTTAACGCTGATGTGATATCCATCGCAAACCAGTGATACATAGAGTCATCAAAGTCGATCGAACTATATCGAGACGTCTCTTTCATATAAAAGATATTGTCTGTCTCAAAATCAAAATGGATCAGCCCCGTATGTCCTACGCCAAAAGAGAGCTCACTTAACCACGCCTCAATTCGTTCATATTCCTTAAGCGCTTTATGCTCCTCGGGATGTCTTCTTAATACGGATAAAATAAATTGAAGCGAATCGACCCAGCTTTTACGCGCGGGTGTGCTCGGAGCATAAGTCTCAGATAAATTATGCAATCTCGCGAGCGTTTGACCCCAATGTTGGAACTGCAGCTCCGACATCTCTTCAAGCGGAACGTACTCCCCTTGGGCTTGTTCAAAAACAACCCCGTGATATCTACCATTTCCAGTTAAAAGGGTCTCAATCCACTTCCCTTGCATGGAGCGTACTGGCGCCACGGTCTCATAGCCCTGTTCCAATAAGTACATCATAAAATCTAGTTCAGCCTGAATATTCTCTGCGCTATTATCCTCTTCGTGAGTAAACCTTAAATAATAGTGCTTACTATTCCATTGAAACGTATAAATAAAATTGCTACTTGCTCTCACAAGCTTCAAAGTTCCAGGCTCATGATTCCAATACTTGATCATCTCTTTGGCAGGTAGATCGTTCTCTGTTCCCCTCACCATGTTCATTAAAGTCATCATTTCCGATAGTGCCTCCCGTAGTCATTGAGAGGTGTTCTTCCCTTACGAATACTGACCTCTCTCGGACTTCATTGTGGTGTTGTTCGTACTCAAACATCATCACTCCTTATAAACGGATTAGGGACCCCAGAAAGATTTGACCTTTACTCTCATCCCCTTTAACATTATCGGTAAATTATTCTATTTAATCAAGAGATTTAGATAAAGCCTTCATTACTAGATGAAAGGGATGGGACTCCGTACTCCCAGATCTGTAATGCCGCACCGATCATTCCACAGGAATTGCCACGATAGGCTGCTTCAATGCGGACGCCTTCCAGCATCGATGGCATCGTTCTCGTAGCCACTTCTCTTCTTATTCCTTCGAATAATAGCTCACCTGCTTCAGCCACTCCACCACCAATAACAATAACCTTTGGGTTAAAAATATGAATAAACGAAGCGATAGCTGAACCAAGCGCAGCAATTGTTTCTTCCATTACTTCTGTAGCTAGACGGTCTCCTTCTCTCCATCTCGCGATCACGTCTCGTGATTCTAAGTTATCAAGTGGCTCATTGTTTAAAGTTAGTTTTTCCCGCATTCGACGAGCAATGCTTGTGCCTGACGCATAATGTTCTAAGCACCCTCTTCCTCCACAAACACAAGCAGGTCCTTTGAAATCTACAGACAGATGCCCCAACTCTCCAGCGCCACCCCAAGAACCATGGACAAGACGACCCTCTATAACAATGGCTCCACCTACACCCGTACCAAGTGCAAGACAGATAAAATCGCTCACACCTATACAAGAACCTAGATATTTCTCTGTTAATGCTAGTACATTCACGTCGTTATCTACGATTACTGGAAGCTGGAATTGAGTCTGAAGCAACGCTTTCAAGGCTGTCCCAGCATATCCAGGAATAAGCTCTGATGACGAGCGAATACTCCCTGCCTCCCAATCGATTTGTCCTGCCGTTCCTACACCAATCCCTTTAATCTGAACGCCTGCATGCATGGCTGTAGCTTCTTCTATTAACCTTTGAATAGCCTGAAAAGCTCGGTCCACAGTCTTCGTGAACCCAGCCTTTGTGCTCAGACTTACAGTATGTACTACGTCCCCCTGTGGTGTAACCAGTCCAGCATTAATTTTCGTTCCCCCGATATCCACTCCGACAGCATATTCCATTAGAGGATCATATCCTTCTAACACAGACTCGCCTCCTTAAGTCTCAGCAATCGCTCACGGCTTTGACATAGCGTGATGTGATTAATTGTGGCCTTGTAATCGCACTTCCTACCACGACATAAGATGCTCCAGCATTCTTAGCTCTCGCCGCATCTTCCGGAGTCCATATACGTCCCTCCGCAACTACGGGAATATTCACGAACTCGCATAATTGCTGCAGCAAGACAAGATCTGGTCCTTCTTGTTGTGTGCTGTAAGGTGTATAGCCCGAAAGTGTTGTGCCAATGAAATCTACACCTAATTCTTCCGCTGCCAGTCCTTCCTCCAAAGTCGATATATCTGCCATTACAAGCACACCCATTTGATGAGCATATGTGATTAAAGGCTTAACCGACGCTAAGCGACCTTCCCGATTCGTAACATCTAATGCAACAATATCCGCTTTAGCGGACACGATTGCTTTCACCTCATCCAGAGTTGGCGTAATAAATATTGCTGATCCGGGAATATCCCGTTTAATAAGTCCAATAACCGGTACATTTACTTCTTCTTTAATCGCTAGAATATCTGGAACCCCATTCGTCCGAATTCCAATTGCCCCTGATTGAACCGCCGCTCTTGCCATTTTTGCCATTGTATCTCCACCATGAAGCGGCTCATGCTCAAGTGCCTGACATGACACGATCAGACCTTTCATCGGAAAGATATCGCTCATTCGAGTCATCATAAACCCTATCCCTTCGCTTCAAGAATATACTCTAATATTCTATTGTTGAGAGCTTCCACCCGATCCTGATCCGATGCCTTGATGGGTAGAAGTGGCATTCTCGGTTGGCCCGTTTCAAATCCACGCAAACTCAGAATTGCTTTGCATACACCATATAATGATGGAAAGGATAGTAATTCTACAATGAGATCATTGATAATGAACTGCCATTTCTGCGCCTCAGCCATATCGCCTTGCCCATAACATTGTTCTACTTTTAAAAATAGCTCGGGCATAACCCCGTAGGTTCCACCAATCCCACCATCTGCCCCGATACTGCGACCAGCTAAGTACTGCTCATCTGGTCCATTCAATACAAGAAAATCATTTCCACCTGCTGCCTTAAACTGCTGAAGCTCAAATGTACTTTCTGCTGAAATCTTCACGCCAATCACTTTATCCTGCGCGGCCATCTTCACTAACAAGCTTTTCGATAATTGAAAGCCTGTCGTTTGCGGGATGTGGTAGATAATAAATGGAAGTGAAGTACTATCAATGATCGCCTGCCAATGACTTTCTACACTGTCTGGAGACAAACGATAATAGATAGCCGGAACAGCCGATACCGCATGTGCGCCAACTAATTCAGCATATACTGCTAGCTCAACACTGTCTCTTGTAGATGGAGCACCTACATGAGCAATGATCGTAAGCTCATCTCCTACTTCCGCTATAACTGCTTCGAGCATTTGTTTACGCTCTTCTACAGATTGCAGCATGCCTTCGCCTGAGCTTCCGCCAACATAAAGTCCTTTCACACCTGTAGAAGCATAATGACGAGCTAATTTGCGTGCCGCTTCTTTATCTATATTCCCCTCAGCATCATAACTGGAGTACAAAGCGATAATAATGCCTTTAAAAGCTTCAAGATCAGTTGATTTCATAAATAACAGCCTCCGTCGTTTAAGTCACAGCTCATTAATTTACGTTGTTATAAGAATATTTAACCCTTAACAGCACCCATCGTAATCCCTTGTGTGAATGCCTTTTGAAACATTAGGAAAATCGCAATCATAGGAATTGAAGCTAACGCAGCTCCTGCCATAAGCAGTCCATAGTTCGTTGTGAATTCGCCTCGAAGTGTCGCAACCCCAAGTGGCAAGGTCATCATCGAAGTAGATCGCGTCATGATTAGCTGGCTGAAATAATCGTTCCATGAAGTAATAAAGGTGAATATGGCCAGTGCACCAACTGCTGGTTTCAATAACGGTAAAATGATCGTTCCGAACAATCGAATTTCCGAGCTGCCGTCAATTTTTGCCGCTTCAATCAACTCTCCCGGAATCGTCTGCGCGAACTGTTTCATCAAAAAGACTCCAAATGGCCAGCCAATTGCCGGTAAAATAAGCCCTTTATACGTATTGACCCAACCAAAGTCAGCTAACATCGTAAACAACGGAACGAGAATAACTTGCTTAGGCAATGCCATAGCGGCAACAAACATCGTGAAGATAATTCCTCGTCCTGGAAATGATTTCTTTGCGAGAACATATCCGGCGCAGGAAGAGACAATACAGATCGCAGCCATTTCTGCAAAAGCAATAATAAAGCTATTAAACATCCAGCGTTCTACGGGATTCTTAAATAATTCTGTCCAGTTTTGTAACGTCGGCTTTAATGGAAACCACTCCGGTGGGATAGTCGTTGCCACGGTTTGAAGTTTAAAGGCCCCCGACACTACCCAATAAAAAGGGAAGATAAAAAACAATGTAGCCAAAATCAATAGGATTGTAGCTATAATTTTTGGAATCGTTAATTCTTTTTTCCATGCACTTACTTTCTTAGACTGGATAATAGGTGATTTCAGTTCTAATGGATTCGTAGAATTCATGATGTCCCCTCCTTAATACTCAACATCGCTGCCAAAGTATTTGAATTGAATGATAGAAATGATCCCAATCACAATCGCAAGTATGACACCCATTGCTGAGGCATAACCGAAATGACCTAGCATAAAGGCTTGTTCATATACACCATACATAACGGTTGAAGTGCTATATACAGGTCCACCTGAGGTAAGAAGTTGAATCAACGCAAAACATTGAAAAGTATTAATTGTGGTAATCACGATAATATATAAGTTCGTTGGCATCAGCATCGGCCATAATATTTTTCGGAAAATTTGCCAAGGGGTTGCTCGATCAATCTCTGCTGCTTCAATGTAAGAGGTAGGAATGTTACCAATGGAGGCCACATACAAAATGATCGGTTGCCCTACAGAAGTCGTTATTAAAACCACGATAATTGCAAGTAATGCGGTTCTTGTATCCCCTAGCCATGAAACAGGCTCCATTCCAAACAAACCTGTTAAATAATTCAGAATCCCGTAGTTGGGATGGTAAATCCATCCCCACACGACTGTGATACTTACGACCGATGATACGGCTGGCAAATAGAACACACCGCGGAAAAATGATCTGGCAAACTTTTTTTTCTTATAAATGTTCATTGAAACAAACAGTGAAAAGATAATCACGATCGGTACAGTGATCACTACGAGTAATAAAGTATTTCCCATGGACTTTATGAAATTATCATCTTTAAATAATGAAATATAATTATCGAGACCAATAAAACTAAAATCTCTCAAAGAGTAATCAAAGAAACTAATATAAACCCCTTTTATCATTGGGTAGGCTACAAACAGAAGAAAAAATCCAAACGCTGGTAATAAGAAAAGATAACTCATCATCCAGTCACGTATCACATAACCTTTAATTTTGCGTACCGTTGTCCCCACAACCTTCTCCCCATTTCTCTGATGAAAAATAATGATATTTATAGGTGCGTAGCTTTAAAATTTTCATTTTTTTAAAAAGAATAGAGTGCTTCCCGCACTCTATTCTTTTGAACACCATTCACTATTTATTTCATAGCTGCTTTTGCTTTAGTAATAGCTTCGTTAGCCTTTGTAGCAAAACTATCCAAAGCTTCCTTGCCGGTTGCGCCTCCAGTTAAAGCACGTTGTAATTC
>Ga0153923_100646_pt1 | contig 10167 bp, 14 predicted proteins | sample TSNJ007MetaG_FD_104682 | JGI IMG/M metagenome (GOLD analysis project Ga0153923, IMG submission 104682) | Attine ant fungus gardens microbial communities from New Jersey, USA - TSNJ007 MetaG | ecosystem: Host-associated > Fungi > Mycelium > Unclassified | place: USA: New Jersey, Brendon T. Byrne... | reverse complement strand
TATTCAAATATATCATGTTAGGATCAGAGTCTATATAGCAAATAATTCACTTTTACCACTCTTATTGACCGTTTCACAAGTTGTGTGCAAATGCACTGGTTGTAAAGTAACCAACTTATAAAATTTGAGCTTTTAACTCAATCAATAAGGCAACGAAGTTGCCAATCGGCATTTGACCCGGCTGTCCGTATGGCCTTAACTTCTTAATGGAAGTGGTCAAAGATTATCTGCTTGGAAAGATCCTAAATATATTGAATATTAGCTTTCCAAATTAATGCTTCTCTATAATAGCAGGATAGGGGTCATTGGGCAAGAAAAATTTTCGAATATTTTTTCGCGGCGTTGAAATTGGACAAACGTTCTGACGTTTAGACTGATAAAACCTTTAAGGGGGCTTTTTGTTTTAGTCAAATGATAATCAAAACCGAAGCGGCTGGAATCCGCCAAGATTCGTGAATTGTACATTCTTAGATAAATTGATGTTTAGTTTTTTACTTTTTTTATTGATGGCAACAAAAGCGCATAAAATAGCAGCACCTATTGCAATCCAAAGAGCAATACTCATTTCGAAATCCTCCTATAAAACACCTATGTATATATTAATTGAATTAAAAAATCCCCCATATTATAATACAAATACTCGGTTAATTTATATGCTCTATGATACATAGCTTTGGGATGATTACTCCAATAAATAAGTATTGTGTAAGAAGGAGGCTCAATGAGGGAAATTATAATAGAACAACTTAAAGAAATAGAACAACATCACAACGTGAAGATCCTCTTCGCAGTGGAGTCGGGTAGCCGCGCATGGGGTTTTCCTTCGCAAGATAGTGACTATGATGTTCGATTCGTATATATCAGGCATCCAGATTGGTATTTATCCATTGATGATAAAAGAGATGTTATTGAAGTCCCAATTAACGATATGCTCGATATCAATGGTTGGGATATTAGAAAAGCTTTGAAATTATTCAGAAAATCTAATCCCCCGCTACTGGAGTGGTTAGTATCTGATATTCAGTATTACGAGGCGTACGGATTTAAAGAAGAGATGTTAAGGCTCAGACAACAGGTGTTCTCTCCAAGAGCTTCAGTGCATCATTATCTGAGTATGGCGAAGGGGAATTTCAGAACATATTTACATGGAGATCAAGTTAAGATTAAGAAATATTTCTACGTCCTTAGACCGATATTAGCTTGCAAATGGATTGAGAAATACAACACGAATCCACCGGTTTTATTTGATGAATTAGTATCTGACCTTGTTATGGATGTACATTTGAAACGAGAAATTGATGATTTGATATTGAGGAAAAAGGCTGGGGAAGAACTGAACTTACAGAATCGTGTGGACGTGATTAATGATTATATCGACAAGGAAATTGAGCATTTGACTGCGTTTGCTAATTCTCACATCGTTGAGTTGAAAGATCCAACAGATATATTAGATCAACTTTATCGAAGGTATCTAAGAATAGTGTGGCATTAATACAATTTATATATATAAAATTAAATTTCGGAAAAAATATGACCCCTATTCTTAATTTGGAAAATGTTGAGCACTTAACGCTTATGAGCAGCAAGGAAGTGAAGGCACTCTACAGTGAAATTATAAAACTTCCAAAGCTAAAGTATGGCCATTTAGTAAACAAACCAGAAATTTACATACAATAGTATATATTTCTAAAGAAATGAAATCCATTTCTGCGCAATAACCTAATGGGGTCAAGACCATCTTATTTGAAGGTTAACATAAGACTTTGACATTACTACGAAGATGTAGTAAATTTAAGCTGTTAATTACGATGTCGTAGTTTTTTTGGAAACAGAAAGGAATGTTCATGCAGCAGCTTTTTGAACTAATTTTTAAAAATGGTCTTCGTCCACTCAGTATGGTTCCTGATGCAACACATTTGGAAAGCCAGCTCACAAGTTCAGATTTTTCCACATTGCTGTTTCTGAAATTTCATGAGCAGCTGACGATGTCCCAAATGGCCGATCACCTAGGTGCACCACTAAGCACGGTGACCAGTATCGCCAAGCGACTTGTGCGGAAAGGTTACATCTATAGAGAGAAGTCGCAGCAAGACCAACGAATCATCGTCAATCGTTTGACGGAGGACGGGGAGAGAATAGCCGAAGAGGCGCTCGAAATGATGAATACGATGTTTGGTCGTGTTGAACTTGCCCTGACAGCAGAGGAACTTCAGCAATTTATTCATCTTTCCTTGAAAGTAGCCAAGGCTTTGCAGCACAACACGGATCCTGCAGGACCCGCGAAATCGTCGACGTCTAGAAAAATTGAAATCGAATAATTTTTTTGCGCAAATACTACGAAATCGTACTAATGGAGGTTTGGAGTTTGCGAATTATTATTTACACAGGTAAAGGCGGCGTTGGAAAAACGAGTATTGCCGCGGCAACGGCTTACCAATTGGCAGCCGAAGGAAAACGAACGATCGTCATAAGCACTGATGCCGCCCATAGTTTGTCGGATTCTTTGGGCATTCCACTCCAACACGAACCGACATTAGTTGGTGAGCGACTGTGGGCACAGGAAATAGATAGCTTAAAGGAAACACAGCGTTACTGGGGAAACGTACGTAACTGGTTTTCTAATTTTATGCAGTGGGCCAACCTAAATGATATCGGATCTGAAGAGCTGATGATTTTTCCGGGATTAGAAGAATTGTTCAGTTTACTAAGAATTAAAGAGAATTTAGAGAGTGGACAGTTCGATGCAATCATAGTGGATTGCGCTCCGACTGGAGAGACGCTGCGGTTACTTAGCTATCCTCATCTGCTTCGTTGGTGGGTTCGAAATATTTTTCCTTACGAGCGTAAGATTATTAAGCTTGCCCGCCCGATTATGAAAGTGACTAAGGGCATGGAATTGCCCAGTGATGACGTTATGGATAGTTTCATCCAAGTTGTTGATAAATTAGAAAAGTTGCAATTGGTAATATCTGATCCCGAAATTACCAGTATTCGTCTCGTCGTAAATCCAGAAAAGATGGTCATTTCTGAAGCGCGGAGGGCTTTTACCAACCTTAATTTATATGGGTTTCACACCGACGCGGTCATTGTTAATAAAGTGATGTCCGAGGAAGCGGCCCAAGGGTATTTTGCGCAATGGAAACTAATACAAAATCGATATGAAGAGGAAATTACTCATTGTTTTAGTCCTCTACCGATCTTGAAGGTTCCACTGATGCCTTTAGAAGTCGTCGGAAAGGAGATGCTTGAGCGCGTTGCAGCTGCGGCTTTTCATGGACTAGAATGCGGAGCCATTCTTCACAGAGGCATTTTGGAAGAAGTGAGAAAAACTGAGGCGGGTTATGAACTCCGCATCTCACTTCCTTTTACAGAGAAGAAACAACTCCAATTGAATCAAAAAGGCGATGAGTTAACGTTACAGGTAGGCAATTATAAAAGGATCGTTGCTCTGCCGAGAGTGTTGCTAGGACGTCAGGTGAAAGGGGCACGTCTTGAAGAGGGCGTACTGATCATACGATTTGGCCTTGTCGAAGAATCGTAAACCATGGAGAGGGGACTACGACTAACATGATAATCGATCGTTACATGCCCGATTACCAGTTTGGAGAGCGCCATGAGATTAGTATACATGCGGAGCAGGAAACCGTATATGGAGCAATTCAGGAGTTGACCGCGGCAGAAATTCCGCTATTGCGTCTGTTGTTTGCAATCCGGGCGATTCCATCCGTGCTGATAGGTGAAAGAAGGAAGATATTTGCAGACGCAGTACCCATTGTTGAAGAGAAGTTGCGGTACGGGTTTCTGTTGCTGGAAGAGGAGCAGAATCGGGAATTTGTTGTCGGTGTTGTAGGTAAGTTTTGGAAACCAATTGGAAACTTACCGATTAAGCTGAAGTCAGCAGCTGATTTTTCCACATTTACTGATCCGCGGTATGCGAGATCTGTCATGAACTTCAGTGTGCACGAAGGATCGAACGGGAACACCGTTCTCCGTACAGAAACTCGGGTTCAAACGATAGGCAATGCCGCTAAGGTGAAGTTTGCTCTGTACTGGGCGATCATTTATCCGGGAAGTGCTTACATTCGTAGAATCATGCTGAAATCGATCAAGAAGCGTGCGGAAAGCTAAATAAACGGCCAGTCGACAGAGGAGAAACGATAAAGATGAAATTTAAAAAACATAGTGCTCTGATGCTCGCTTGCACAGCATGGATACACACGATTGTCGGAATTATCGTTTACTGGCAGCAGATCATTGATATTGCGAATGACGGTGTTATAAACGCGGTTAAACCCCAACTTTATGCTAACAGAGCTGCTGCTTTCTGGTTTTTTTTATTTGGTGTTCTTATGTTTATGATTGCCCAATTGATGAATTGGCTTATTCGAAACAAGGGGATAGACATACCGAAATTCGTTGGCATCCACCTTCTCGTGATTAGCTTGATTGGTGTGTGTTTATTGCCGGTATCTGGCTTCTGGCTCATCATTCCACAAGCAATTATTATCTTGCGCAAGTAAGCAGTCATACTTTCTTTTAAATCTTGTTTGAAATAAAGTTTGAAACGAAAAAAAAGCCGGTGCTTTTCTTTTTTTTCGCTCATTTTGTGATCAAGAAAGTAGGAGTGGATCATATCGCTATTTCGCCTATTATTCCGTTCGCGTTTCCGGTTGAACTGCAAGTTTCTTAAATACCTCGTTGATCACTCGCATTCGTTCCTCAACTTTTTTCGCAGACGTATCTAACGTGAATCCATCATCGATGTGTTCCTTCACCAAAAGGATTTTTTTGATGCTCAAATAATCGTACTTTCTGATTGCGCCTTCCGCATCTTTCAGAGATTGGATAATCCCTTTTTATTCCTAGTACCGAATTTGTCTCTGCGGCATGCCGGTAATATCTGATACTTCTCCAATTCCAACAACTAATTTACTCAACAAATCAAAGTCGAGTAGGGTATTATCTATCGGCTCGCTCGGTTTCATAGGCTCACCTTCCTCAGTCTTTCATTGTTCCGGTTTTATTTGGCACAACAAAAATGCTGTATTTAACCAATTGTTAGCAGCATTAATCACGTACATTCTCTTAAAATGGCTGTATTGCCACTCAAAATCACTCGTTTTACCAGTGAAATCTATACCCTATATTCGATTCAAAGAACAGCTCGAAGATAATCAACTGCAAGTCGAGTGGGTAATTGCTATCGGCAAAGTCCTAGATAAGTACGTCTTTTTATCTTTTTATTACGCCTTCAAAATCCAACATCTGGTTAATCAACAGGCGTGGTCTGGGTTAAATTAAACAATAGGTTGGAAGGTTCTCTATTTATTGAGGCAACACTAACAACAGTGATATGGGGGATGAACTGTTTGGGAAAAACGATGATGATGGCAGTGATGCATGGTATCCGCTGCACGTCGGAACACAGTTGATAGAATTCGACTCAGAAACATTAAGAGATATCAGAGATCGAGTGAAATTATCTCAGAGGCAGGTTGCAGAGGCTATAGGCGCATCTGTAAGGACAAATCAAAAATGGGAAAGCGGCCACACTACCCCTGATAGTCATCATTTATTACGTCTTATGAATGTGTTTGATATAACTGACACAAAGGAATTAACAAAATGGATCGATATAGATGAGGAATAACAAATTGCAATGGTAACTGACCGGGTGTTGATCAAACGAGGAACTAAGGGAGGGAGGCTTACTTTGCACTAGCTTCTCTTATGTTTATTAAATTAATGTAAGATGACAAGAATATATTCCGATTAATGTCCGCGTAGATCGCTTTTTTTTTGTTTTATCGGAACAGATTCTTGTCATTAAGCATTGTCAAGAATCTGTTCCGATTGCCGTTTGGCTGATAATAATTATTTCTTTTATCTTGGAATCTAAGAGAGTAAAGCTACATTACATTATTTTGAAATGTGATTTCCTCCTAATAAAACTGGTTTGTATTTATCTTGTTCCAGTTTACTTAGTGTACCTTGTGATATATCAATTAGTGCGGAGAAATCAATTGTAAGCCGAGACAAAATTATGCGCAGGCACAGCTAGAGGCTGTGAATGCTTCTGCCACTCCGGTTATTATCTCTCCATTATGGAGCCTTACAGCGACTTTCTGATTACTTGCTACAGCTAAACGCAATTCACCCGTCACATTCATCTAATCCCTACGCTCGTTTATTTGATAACTTATTCTTGATTTCAGATAGAAAAGCCTTCTCAGGATAATAATTACATTGATTATCGATTCCATATTTGGGTATAACACAAACGAACGTTCTTATAATGAGGTGCTTATATTAGAGGACTGGGAACGAGACGGGGCAACCGTCAGTAGTAGCACCAACACCAATGATAGCGACTGATATATCGTACTGGATCACTTAGTAGGAGGTTTTGAAAATGAGTAAGAAGTTGCAAGGTAATGAGTCTTCACGCTTTATAATTCCTCAGCACAGAGAAGCCGCTGTGAAGCAGGCGCAGGAGATAAACAGGAGAGTAAAGCCGAGTCTTGATGAGCAGCAGTGGGAGATGGTAGAACATGCACTATCCGAATCGATAAGGGAGCATGTACCTGTGACAATACAAGTGTTTGGTCCATTCGAAAATCGAGGTTACTAGGGTTGACACGTACCGTAAGCAAGTAAAGTTGAGTTTTGATGATGATTGGGAGTGGATTAAGTTCGAGGATATAATAGTTGCAGAAGTGTAGTTCTTTTGTAATCCGAAAACATCGGGAAAAATACCCCGCTAACCTTAATTGAAGTGCACCCCCTAGAATAGACATTGGAAAAACCCCTGGGTAAATCCGATGTAATTATAGGGGGTGCATTTTTATGCCAGCAAAAAAAGGTCAGAAGTTTAAGCATTATCCTGAGTCTCTCAAAGCAGAGCTAGACGTACTTCATTATATGAACGACAATGGGACCCAATTCGGACAATATCGGTGGCTTAGAAATTAATGGGGAACTATCCCACTTTACTAAGAAGGCCCAAAATCAAGTCTAAGAGCACAAAGGGGAGATTCGATTCTTCTGCCGCTTACCAAGGACGCTTGAAATAACGAGGTGGGTCACTTTCACGTTGGCACTTGTGGGTCAAATTAAATCCGGCGTTGTCACAGTAATACTAAAAAAAGGAGGAACATAAATAAATGGGGAAAATAATAGCAACTGACATATTACAGAACCCTTTGCATCTTCCATGTTAGCATAACTTTCTCATAAGTAACTCGATCGGCCCTCTCGTCATCCATTTTCTCCACATATGCGAAAAGATAATGGCCACCATAAAATATAAGCTTCCGTATGCCATTGCAAAAATAAGGCTACCATTTTCCAAATAGCCTGTTATATGAAGCAGCCCCAATCCGAACACTACATGTCCAATATAATGAGATAACGATAACTGCCCGGTACTGATCAGTGCTTGCGTAAGAACGGACTGTTCAAATTTATCGACGACATAAAGACAAATCGCGATTACGGCCATAGCCGAACAAATTCCTGAGAGCACATACAGCATTGTCGGTGGCATCGGTTTCGTTCCAAACAAATAATGTGCCGCTTCATGCCCCAGTACAGGGGAAGCCCATTTAATCAAGAAGAAGGAAAGGGATTCAAAAACAACTGTTCCTGACAATGAATATATCAACAACTTCGATCGATGCTCCTTGCTCAGCCAGCCCTTTCTGCCAATCCACATGCCGATGAGGAAGAAGCTCAGCCAAGGAAAGATCGGATGGAATCCGTTAAATAACAGATTACGAATGAACCCTTCTATTGTCCAAAATCCCGTATATTCTTTAAAACTCAAGTTCCACCCTTGGGTGTAATCGAATATGACTAAAAATAACTGTGATGCTACCAGGATAAACGCGAACAATCCGAGTATTTTGTTGTTGGATACGGTGATCAATACCGCAGCCACAAGCATGAATACCGCATAGTAGTGCAAAATGTCTGCGCTCCAGTCCATTAACAATAAAAGCACGCCGGCAATAAACAGGAAAATTGCTCTCTTGTATAAGCTGTTCCGGTTTTGTCGAATAAGCTCCCCGTTCATTGAGCTTCGGGCTTTCGAGGTCATTAGGGTTACTCCGATGCCGGCCAGTACGACAAACAATGCCGATGCTCTCCCCTCAAACAGACCTGCTATCGATTGTAGCCATCCCGGTCCGCTATTCTCTGCCTGCATTGCAAGCTTATAGTTCACGATAATCATTCCAAAGATCGCCAATGCTCTCGCAAAATCAAGGGCGGTTATCCTCGCTTTCGATTGACTCATTCCAATTCATCCCCTCTTAGTGTTTTGCGACGTGACGATTGAACCATTCGTTTTACTAGCCAGGCAACAGCTCCAAGCAGTACCAAGATGATTACGATGCTCCAAGAATAACTCTCAATGGTGTGCAACAAATTTTCCCATTGTGAGCCAAACATGTTTCCCAACCCGATGAAGCTAATACACCAGAACAAGGCGCCGCTTCCTGATGTTCCCTGCAGCAGATCAAGGTATTATGTAATGGATTCCCTTGCTTTACTTTTCCACACTACTGACATTACAAATGTGGCAAATAGTACTACTGATGCGAAAATATATGGTAAATTAATATTCACATTAAACAAAATACCGCCTATTGCCGGTCCCATAATAATTCCAAGACTTGTATACATGGAATTCATCCCAGCGACAAATCCTTGCTCTTTCCCTGCCAATTTGGAAAGAAGTGTTGTCACTGCAGGACGAAGTAAATCACAGGCGAAAAATACAATGCTGGAAACGGCCATAATGCTCCAATAACGACTGACAAACACAGAAGCAACAATGAAAATAGCAGCAACGATAATCGTGGCATGAATAATCTTCTTCTCGCCGAACTTTTTTACCAGCTTATCAAAGAATAACAATTGAGCTACAACACCCGAGATGGAGCCTACTGTAATTATGATAGCTATATCTTTGGCAGTAAAACCGAATTTCGAATCTACAAAAAGGCTGAACATCATTTCATAGGCAGATAGTCCAAAAGATAATACGAAGACAATGATCAGGGGCATCAAATATAAAGGATGAAAAGATTTCTTAATCTCTGAGAAAAAGTTTGTTTTTGATCTTAAATTTCTGTTTTTTATAAGTTGTTCTTTAGATAAAGGCTCTTGCAAAACAAGGAGTGAAATGAAAGCAGCGACCAGGGCAAAGCCTGCTGCGAAAAAGAATGGGGCCCGTATCCCCAATTCGGCTACAAACCCGCCAACGCCAGGACCAATGATGAACCCTAAACTAATCGCAGCAGCTTGATATCCCATGACTTTAGCTCTCTCTTCTAATGAAGTGCTATCCGCGATAAAAGCAGTTACTGCTGGCATAATGAGGGCATCGCTAATCCCTCCTAAAACTCTGGAAAGAAACAGTACCCAAACCTGATTGCCAATGGCAAATAACAGCTCCGAGAAAGAAAAAAGGAATAGACCGAATACAATCATTTTCTTTCTGCCAATCGTATCTACCCAGATACCGGCAATAGGAGAGACGAGAAGCATGGCAAATGCAAAGGCAGAAATCATGTATCCCATCACTTGGCCGCTTAAATGCATTTCTTTTGCAAGGGATGGCATGATTGGGGCTGCAAGGCCTACCCCTACAAAGGCAATAAATAAGTTAATTAAGATGACAACTAATGATTTTTTTTCTTTAGTAAATATATGCATACGCTTTCCCCACCCAACTTTGTATCTTTTTCTTTTTCATTAAATAGCCTCCTATAAAATTTACTGATCATTTTAAATTAAAGACCATATAATACCATTTCGATTCATTGAACAAAAGATGCCGCACTAAGCTATTCTTTTGTAAATGAGTCTGGAATGACAGGAGCTCGTATAGTTGCTTGGCACGTGGGTTACTACCTACGACGTGCAAGCTCAGCACACTTAGGTGTGGCTCAGTTTGCGCAAAATGCTGCGCCCACTGAAATAATAGCTTTCCAATCCCCTTGCTTCGATGGTCTTGATGGACAACAATGTCTGCAATATAACATTCTCTAGCCTGTGGTTTATGATCTAATAAAGATAACCCGATCAGCATTTTTAACAGGTTCCATTTCCCCAACTTATTGAAGCTCTTCCACGAAGGAAGCTCTTGCTTTTGCTTCACGT
>Ga0153923_100645_pt1 | contig 10174 bp, 9 predicted proteins | sample TSNJ007MetaG_FD_104682 | JGI IMG/M metagenome (GOLD analysis project Ga0153923, IMG submission 104682) | Attine ant fungus gardens microbial communities from New Jersey, USA - TSNJ007 MetaG | ecosystem: Host-associated > Fungi > Mycelium > Unclassified | place: USA: New Jersey, Brendon T. Byrne... | reverse complement strand
GATTGACACTTCCTACGACTGCCAAAATCTTCTTCTTCGTAACTTTGTCGGTAGGAACAATCAGCTTACGGGCAATCGTCGCCGTAAATACACCTGGGTCAACCGCAACAAATTTTAATTTGCTGGTAATTACAGCGTCTGCGATAAGGTCAAGATCTTCCTGGGTTACACAATCTGTCACAATAATCCGGCTGCCCTTGGTAACCAGTCGGATCATCTGTTCGGCCAGTTCATGCTTCCCGCTCATCATATCGCACATCATAATGCTTCCGACCTGGTACTTGCTCTGTTGTTCAAAGATCTCCTTCACCACTGATACCGTCACCGGTGTCTTCGGATCCAGCGCCGCTTCCGTCTTATGAAGCGGAAGCCCCTTTACCAGCATATAACCGCCAATCACCAATCGCCCTGAAGCCGGAAAACATGGTGCTGAAATAGCCACATATTCCGGGCCCAGGGCATCCAAAATAGCATCGGTTTCACTGCCTATGTTCCCCCGCATAGTACTGTCAATCCGCTTGGAATACACTTTTACCTGCTCATTCTTTAAAAGCTTTGTGACATTATAAACCCGGTTATACGCCTGGTCTGGCTGGATGCCCCGACTGTCAGTCGGATACATGATACAGTCACACCCCTCCAACAGCGATAATTCAATGCGCTCTGAATTCATGACTGTATAGGTCTGGTAATTCATCTTCTTTAACAAAACCCCGGTAGCGTTCGCCCCGGTCAGGTCATCTGCTACAACAATACATTGTGGCATGTTTCCCCTCCTTCCTTAAAATACCGTATCCATGTTTTACCTTAACCTGGATTTTTTTATGGCATCCCACCTCCCTTGTGCTTCATTGATTCGCTTGTGCCCGTGTTTGTTTGTGTTAGTTTGTTTGTTGTTATGTGTTTACTATATTACTCCTTTTGGCAGATTATGTCAATATTCTTTTCGGATTATTTGGAAAAATATTTATTATTGTTCGTTTTTGTTTATTTTATGTTTACTATATTGAAAAAGCAAAGAAAAAGTCAGATGATTCGGTGTGGATCGTTCTGCCGAATCATCTGACTCTACTTCCTGCGCCAAAAAATTGGCTCATAATATTTTCTTAATAACCTGACAACATCATCAGCCGCGGTTTCCCCGGTATATACATCCCAGGGCCCCTCGGCAAGACTGCTAAAAGACAGACTTTTTTCCACACCGATCTGTTTTTTCAGATACTCCACCATGTTCTGTCTGCTGCTCTCCGAATCATATATCCGGATCAGAGAATATCCCGGATATTCGTCAGAAGAATGACAGTTCCAACGAATGTGCTTTGAAAATTCTTTACCTGCCAATTCTGTATTAACCTGCTCTGCAGCCTGATTCTCAAGCAGCAATGTCAAATATATAATCTCTTCTGTGCCTTTAGGACTTCCTTTCACATAATTGCGGTATGGAGATGTCTTCAATTTCTGAAACATATCCTTTTCTGCCTGACTTCTAAATTCTCCGTAGTAAATGAGTACTGTATCCTGTAGAATGCAGTTGATAAAACAGTGCAGGTCCCTGTGTTCAAAATAATCCGTCAGTTGTTTTACAACATCAGCCTTTAAAGAATATTTCTTCAAAAAAGCTTTCTCTTTTATGCTGAAAAGAACCGCCCCGTCCATCGCAATAACAGGCAGCCGGATTCTTATGTCTTTCAATGGTCTTATCAGAGATGCCGGTGTACGTCTGGTAGCAATAGTAAAATGCATCCCTGAATCCAACATCCGATTCAGCTCATGCTTGCTGTAATCCGATATGTTATCACCATCTGTCAATAAAACCGCATCCAAGCCAGACACAAAAAGCTGGCTGCGGTTTCGTTTATACGGAATTCTCGCCAAATTTACTGCCAGCGCAATCACAATGCCAATCATGGTGTCACACAACCGGTTCCAGACAAACAAATATGGATTGGCATCACTTAAATGATTAATCGTAATACTTAAAAATACGGCACAGGAAAAATAGGAAGATTCTTGTTTTTTCAGCAAAACGGTGGTAATGATAAGGGGAATCAAAAATAGTGTTGCAAAAAAATAGCCTGATACTTCATCCAGATTCAGGAACATCCTTTTCTGAATCAATAATACCACCAATCCGTAAAATACTCCGATCAAGGTACCGACGGTTCTTTGCCATGCCATGCTTTTCGAGTTGTTAACATCTGATCTGATACACCAGATTGCAGATAAGGCCGAATAAAAGGGAATCCCCTGACGACCCCGCAAATCGTATATTATAAAACAAAACAAAACTGCTGCTACTGTTTTGATGGTTCGCAGCCCGATGTATTTTCGCATTTTGTTTATCAGCACTGTTATTTTTCTCATAACCGTTTCTCCCTGTGTCTGACTTTCCATTGATCATATCTATAGGGATTCGCAGTCTTATATGTCCACACCGGAAAGTTCAGCTGATCCACGCTTCGCCATATGATTATCATATCATATTTTTTTCTGACTTGCTACTCCCGTACTCACTAATCAAAATCAAAAGGTACTTGACAAGTGTAATAAAAAGACGTATTATTTATATGACGTTATTCGTAATATGGTCACGCAAGGGGGGCCCTATGCCAAAGTTCACTGATAAAGAGAGAGAAGAAATTCAGCGTTTGCTGTTATCTGAGGGTGAAAAACTATTTTCGACCTATGGCTTAAAAAAATTAGTCGTAGACGATATAGCGGAAGCCGCTAAAATATCAAAAGGCTCTTTTTATAATTTCTATCAGAATAAGGAGCATCTATTCATTGTAATAAATTTTATGCTACAGAATAAAATGTTTTCTGAAATAGATAAAATGTTACAACAAGAAAAATCAACTCCAAAACAAACTGCAAAAAAGGCAATATTGCTTTTACTGGAGAAGATTGATTTACATCCAATGTTAAAAAATTTAGATATAAATACATATACCTATTTAAGACGTAAATTACCTGATAATATATTTGATTCACATGCTTTAAATGACGAGAAGTTCTTTAACTCATTATCAAAATATGGCATTACTTTCAAAAAACCAATCGGTATAATAACAAAAACTTTGCAAGCATTATATGGCGTATCGCGTGAATACTTAGAAGATGATGATTATAAGGAAATTGTAAGCATAATGATAGATGGTATTATTGAACAAGTAAATGAATAACTGAATATCATGTTTGGTTGAAAATTTAGTTTAATGATTAACCAAACTGATTTTTACTTCTGATGTGACGTTGTGACCACGAATGTCATAATAAATATATGGATGGAGAAATGATGATGCCTACCTTTAAAAACCTTTATTTGTTAAAAAAATGTGGCAATAAATTACATATTGATTATTGCTATTCAAGTGCAGACAAACCTAATTTGATTTTTTGTTGTACGCCCATATGTTCAGTTGTTGAATTCAGAAGGTGCTATGTGCCTTTTGTTGAGCTGGGATTTAATGTTTTTGCCATAGATTTTACTGGCGTTGGAAAAAGCGAAGGAGACATGAAAGATTTTTCTGTTGATAATATAATAGATGATTTTGAAATCATAATAGAATATATTCAATCGTTAAATGACAAACCTGTTTTTGTTTTTGGAGATACAGGCATTGGAGGAATAATCGCTCAATATTTTGTAGCCTCAACAAGAAAAATTTCTGGTTTTGCTCAGTTTGGAAATGCAATTTATAGAGATATACCTAATTTTAAATATCACAGGTGGTTAATTAAAATCTTATATGCAGTAATAAATTTGGTATCAAAATTGTTTCCAAAGCTATATATACCATTCCCAATTCCAAAATACAGTGGCTATAACGAGGTGAAAGATAATAGCTTCTATACAACACATCTGAAAAGGAACCCAAAAATATTTCATGTTAGCATTAACTTAATCAAGTCTCTTATGTATATGCTTTGGGATAAGAAAAGTTATTTGAAAGAAAATATATCTGTCCCGACATTAGTATTTAAGACATTATATGATAGGTATTTTCCCCCTGATTATTTCGATAGGTATTATCAAAATCTTTTGTGCACAAAAAAAATGATAGAAATTGAAGATGTGCATAATAGTTACTTTTTTTACCCGGATTTATTTGCTAAAGAGGTTGCATTTTGGTTCATGGAGCAAACATAAATTAAATATGTGAATGGATCTGTTTTGTGTTTTCAGCGTATGATTTTGTTTTTCCTGTTGTAAATTTCATGATTATCCAGTATATTGTTTTCAATATCTTGTGATGAAATTTATCACCAGGAGAATGTGAGCAAAATCAAAAGGAGTGGCGCCAGAGGTGGGATCTTTTATGCACATGGTACCGACTACCCTGACCCACCTGCCGCGCTATCTGGGTAAGCTGAACGGATCCATTGACGTTGAATCGGTACAGTTATGTGAAAAGCAGTCCGCTCAATTACACGGATCCAAGTGGTCATGATATAAGAGATAGCTTTGGCGGTCCATCAAATTATTTGCCAGATGCAGAAGAAATTCTTGTTTTAGGAAAAGATTATTACGAGGCTCATAGATGAAAAACATGCATTGTTATATCCAAATAGGGAAAGCCTCAGATGTAACAAGCCAGAGTTTTGCCTAATCCGTTCTTCTGATTCACACCTCGCGATGGACACCCTTGGCTTCGGCTGTATCCTTCCCACTGCCGGGCAGATTGGGGACTTTCACCCGTTAGAACACGTGCCCACCGGGCACACCATGAAAAAACAAGGGCATGAAAATGTCCTTGTTTAAGGTTGAATTGTGATAACAGAAGCCTAACTGGAGTTCAATAAATCCCTGCCGATAAGCAATAAGTTAGGTTGCGGACGTAGTCTGCCGTATTAGCGTCCTTGCATTTTCTCTAACAGTAGTGTGACAAAGCGCTTCGCCCACTTGGATTGGCTTGTGACTTTGTCCGGGTCTATCTGTTCTAGTATCTCAAAAGAATGGTTACCTTTACTATAAGTACCTTTCTTCGTGGCTCGTGTCGCATTTTCCAGAGATCGAATTACTTCAGCTTTAGATATGCTTTCGATACATGCTCGCCTTGATAAGGAGTGTTCATTAAAGCCTTGTCCATAATATTGTTTTAGAGCATCAATATCAGCGAAAAACCATGCCTCCATCAGTTCGACCATCAGATGGCAATCCTCATCGGAAGCATTTACAGGCTTATTCCAGTTGTCTGCCGCCTGCCCCATTTGACCTAGACGATTTTTGAGATGGTGCCACGGCTTCCACGATTTCGGATCTGAATCCTCGGCAATTTCCGAGGGCATTATAACCGACGCTTCACTATCAACCAGCAACACAGCCTCTTCGCCATTATTAACAGCCGTACAGTAACTATCATAAGCGTCATTTCTTGAGCCACAAGCGACAATCCTCGGCATGTATCCACATAATCCGGCTTTTTGCAAAAAAGAACTAAAAGCCCTACGACATTCAGTATGGAGATATTTACTATCCCCACCACCTTCAATAAATAGTTTTACAGTTTTCACCAACGATTTCCTCCTATATCACCTCGAGTCCATAACTCTCCAAGGCGATACTTTTCAAGCCAAGGTCTTAGCTGCCCTTTACTTAGGCGCTTTATTTGTGTTCCATTATCTACTTTTTCAGCTACCATAACTGCTTCAGGATTCTCGGTAAATGAGTCAACTAATACTTCTGAATGCGTAGTAACAACCAACTGGCAACGATTGGATGCTTCCTTCAATAATTTGGCTAAGTTCGGGAGGACATCGGGATGCAAACCCAACTCTGGTTCTTCGATACATATCAATGGCGGAGGGTTGGGATGGCACAAAATCGCTAAAAGACATAGATAACGTAAAGTCCCATCTGAAAGACGAGTAGCCGGAACTGATGATCTTAATCCACGTTCTTGAAAAAATATTTGTACCGTACCACCTGTAATATTTATCTCATAATCTTCAACATCATTATAGAAATATTGCAATTCTTTTAAAAGTCGCTTTTTTGCACTATAATCTTTCCGTATTTGATTTAAAACCAAACCGAGATTACTGCAATCTGATTCGAGATATATATTTGGCAAATCGACTTTTTGTGGCAAACGTGCAGGAGTGTAGCGACCAAAACCCCACTCACGATACATCCTTATTTTGCTAAATTCTTGTGCAAGAAATGTTATTTCAGGGTAATGAATCGCATCCCTTTTTTGAACAAGGATTGATTGAGTCATATCAATATCTTCTCTTTGCAGACTGCGTTGTCCTTCACCTTGAATATTTAGTGTGGGGCTTCCATTAAAAAAATCATAATAAACATAGGGATCTGATTTCCCCGGATCAGGTCGTCTGCTTTGTATTTTTTCATCGACTATTTCAAATGCCTGACCCACTGCATCAAATGCAATAATATATCGAAGTTCTGGATATTTCGCACCAGACAACGAATTGTTAACTACAAAGTTTAAGACTGCCCTTTTTGAATTTTGATTACCTTTGTATAACCAATCTGAAACACCACCACCTTCTCGAATAGGCTTGGTAATATCAGACGGCACATTTCGCAACAACTCAAATGCTTCTAAAAAATTCGATTTCCCACTCCCGTTTGTTCCAATAATTACGTTGAGTGGCTGCAATTCAATCTCTCCACCATCATTCCCAAAACTAAGAAAATCAGTTAATCCAACTGAACTTATCATTTTTTCAACATTCCTTTCGCTTCGCTTAAGGCACAAACAAATAATGAGAAAGTTGTACCCCCCCCAGTAATGTGCCGTAACACAAGCAACGCTGTACTAGATTTTTAGGCATAGCGTCACTATGGATAGTATACTACACATGGTTTAACGTTGCAATCAACTATTTAGCATGATATCATTTGTTTTCATAGTCAGCATTCGTAAATTCCCCATTTTCTTTGAGGGCCCCTTTTGATATATTATCATTGATTGGAATCGACGACTTCTTCGTGCTCAGTTTCTCGATCCAGATATTGTCGTGTATGGAAAAAGTGTGTCTTCCTATCAGGAAACACACTTTTTTACTTGTTCACCCCTGCGCCCCATACAGGCGGACAGCATTTTTCCAGAGAATATCCTCCTTGTCTTCCTCTGATATCTCCATGTTGTTAATAAAACCTGGCCCACCCGTCAGCCACTCCTTCCGCACCGGATAAGAGGAACCATAAATAATGTGGTCAGCTCCTAATACTTTCACCGCACATTCCAATGCCGCACGTCCCCACGGCTGCGCATGACTGGTCTCAAAGAAAATATTCTCAGCAAGGTAACGGTTCATCTGAGCACCATTGTCTTCAAAACGCTTCGCACTGTCTTTTTCCACCGTTTCAGGCGGCACCACCATATCCTTAAAGGTAAAAAAACCGCCCCCCAGCATGGAGTGAACTACTTTGACGTGAGGATATTTCTCAAACATACCACTCATCATCTCTCTGCACACCGCAATCATCTGGTCTGCACAACGCCCGTAAGATCTTCGCAGATTGTTATACGCAAGCAGTGAAGAATGGTCGACCGGAACCGGAGTGTGATGAACATAAACAGTCATCTGATATGTCTCCAGCCATTGAAATAACGGCTCAAACGCCTCATCATCCAGATACAATTCCCCATAATGAGCACTCATCTGGATTCCTTTCATCCCCAGTTCATCATGACAGCGTTTCAGTTCTTCAAATGCCGCCGCCCCGCCAAAAGGAGGGATCACGGCCAAAGGTATCATCCGCCCCGCGCTGCGCCGGGCATATTCAGCCATACCATCATTAAACAGCTTTGCCATTTCAAGGCTCAGCCACTCATGGCAGCACGGTACTTTCATTACCGCTTTATCAACGCCGGCACGATCCATGTCAGCAAGTTGCGTTTCCAGTTCATATTCCCCCTCCACATAATTGACACCAGGACTGCCGACGGGCCGTTCAATTACAATTTCTTTTTTTCCGTTATGAACCCTGACTTTCCCCACTGTCCCATATGCCCGGGGCACCTCTGCCAGAAAGCGTTGGAGCAATTGCTCATCTTTAAAGACTTGTTCGGGAAACCAATATACATTTGCATCTATAACCATGATTCCAGCACCTCTTTCTTTTATTTCACTGCTTGCTATTTCCTTGCGGACATCTTATAATAATTGATGATATAAGTCACATTAGACCAGGGGGTATCTGATGGATATTAACTATATTCATGAATTTGTTGTTCTGGCCGCTACCGGCAACTACCTGGAAGCTGCCGACAAACTTTTCCTCACCCAATCTTCGCTGACCAGGCATATCCAAAAGCTGGAAGCCGATTTAGGCGTGACACTGTTTGACCGTTCCACCCGCCGGGTTCAGTTAACCCGGTACGGCAAGCTTTTTCTGCCTTATGCCGAACAGATTGCCGTGCTCCAAAAAGACTATACCACAGCCTTCTGCAACGAGCTGAACCTGGAACGCAGCATCCTCCGCATTGGGGCGATCCCGGTTATGGCTCAATACCACATCACCGATATCTTTGCCCGCTTTCAACAGGAAAACCAGAATATTGTGCTGGATATCATGGAGGCAGACTCGCTGCAGCTCATTCAAATGCTGAACAACAGAGAACTTGATTTTGCCGTTCTCCGCGAATCCGATGACTGCTCCAGTGCTTTTACCAAGATACCGATTACTCAGGATACGCTTGCCGCCCTGATGCCGCTTAGCCATCCACTGGCACAGGAAAACCGTATTGAATTGAAACAGCTATACCGTGATTCCTTCATATTGCTTGGCCGGGATACGTTTATGTACTCCCTGTGTGTCCAGGAATGCCGTGCTGTCGGCTTTGAACCTCATATTTTATTTAACAGCAGCCGGGTTGACAATATTATCGGCCTTGTGAGTAAAGGTATGGGCATTGGCCTGCTAACGAAAAAACCGGTCATGTCCACAAATCATTCCGACATAGCAGTAATCGATATCCATCCCACCATTACCACCACCATCAGTTTAGCTTATCTGCCTAATAAAAAACTGACCGCTCACCAGCGAAATCTTATTAAACTCTTTGAGAATCTTTAAAGATTCTCAAAGCTGTTTTATCCCATATACATCCCGCCATTAAGACGAAGAATCTGTCCTGTCATAAATCCCGCTTCTTCACTGGCCAGATAACAGACAGCCGCCCCAAAATCGGCTGCGGTCCCATTTCGTCCTAATGGAATCCTATTTCCCGTAATACCGGCAAAATGCTCATTTTCCACCCCACCTCTGGCAATGCAGTTTACGGTAATTCCTTTTTCTGCCAGGTTCTGTGCCAGATAACGGGTCATCGAAATGATTCCGCCTCTGGCTGTACAATCCAGCAGTCCTTCTTCCTGCAGACCACTTTCCGCCCCTACGCTGGCCATCAGAATGATCCGTCCCGCCACACTTTTTTCCAGATAAGGAAGGGCCTGCTGCACCATCATAAAGCTGCCGGTAATTTGATGATGAAGCTTATGATCCAGCTCCGCTGCCGTAATTGTTTTCAAATCCTGATTGCAAAATTCCGCTCCATGATTAGGAATGATAACATCGATCGAACCAAATTTTTCATAAATTTCTCCATAGACAGCCGCATCTCCATTTTCATTGCTGAATGCGATGCACTGGCCGGGATGGTGCTTTACCCTGGCAATTAACGTTTCTGCATCCGCCATGTTATGTGTTACCATCGCTACATTCATTCCGTTTTCCGTCAGCATATGGACTGCACCGGAACCAATACACCCAGTTGCACCAGTGATAACTGCGGTACGACTTCTCAACGTATCCATCTTTTTCTCCATTATCTCATTTATTGATCAAACCTTCCGTTCTGATCAATCCATGAGTCCACATAATCAAACAAAACTTTCACTGTGTCACCGAATTCTCCCGAATATGATTCTGCTTCATAGGCCGGTGTAAAATTGTGTCCAGCCCCTTCCACAAATCCAATGGTCTTATCGGTACTTGCCGTTCTCTCATAAATAATTTCCGATGCTAGATATTCATAACTTCCAGTCATTCCCATGATCAGAGCCGGAACACGAATCCCCGTCACATTGGACGGCGTACAGCAATAACAAGAGTCCCAATCAATCCCATAAACTCCGTCCTCACCAACCCGAAAATCTGCTTCCGCCCGAACCGCCTGGGAACGCAGATATGTTTTTACGG
>Ga0153923_100644_pt1 | contig 10175 bp, 4 predicted proteins | sample TSNJ007MetaG_FD_104682 | JGI IMG/M metagenome (GOLD analysis project Ga0153923, IMG submission 104682) | Attine ant fungus gardens microbial communities from New Jersey, USA - TSNJ007 MetaG | ecosystem: Host-associated > Fungi > Mycelium > Unclassified | place: USA: New Jersey, Brendon T. Byrne... | reverse complement strand
TAATTCTTCTGATTGGTTCAAGGTCAATCGCCATGGTTTTTTCGCCCCGCCGCGGGTATCTGAAACGACCAGCTCACCACTGATCGTTGGCCGATAGTTTTCGGTCTTGTTCGATACTTGATTTTCTCCAAACTCAAGACCATCTGGAACTGAAGCTAAAGACAGGTAACCGACCACAGTAGCTTTTGTTGCTGCTTTGAAGGTTGCATCACGATAGGTCATATCATTTTTAGGATTGATATTCCCGATTGTATTGTTCGTGCTTGGTCGGTCGGCTTCACTGAGACCTGTGATCAAGCCGCTTTGATCTTGTAAGAAGAATTGGAGTACATCATCTTTTACAAGGTTCAAACTGGAGATATCGATCTCCCATTTTCCATCCGCGCCGACCAGCTGACCGGCAATTCCCGATGGCTGATCATTCACGGTTAATGTTATAATGCTGTTAGGCTCACCAGTTCCCGTTAGTTTTTTAGCAGTACTTTGGATGGCGTCCGAATGGTCTACTTTAGCGGGTTCTGGTGGTGTTGCATCAATAACAGTTGTTTCGATTGGATCTGGCGTGATCCATGGTCCTCGTTCGGCAATACCAGAAATTTTTTCTCCGGCTTTTTGAAACTGGATCGGATCATTTGTATCTGAATAGGATATATAGCCGTTGGCATCTGTTGGTAAATCAGCTCTAACGTTTCCGTGAGTGTCTGTCAACGTGACCTTCGCCTGATTTTCTGAGGCATAGACTGGAATATACTTGATCTCCCCTGCGACCAAGCCGTTATTATCAGGAACTTCCCCAATAATCACGCGTCCTTTGATCGTCTTATCCGCATCAGTCACCGGCGCCCACTCGATCTTTGGATTCTGATTCATCCCCGAAATCCGTCGATAATTCGCTTGCTTAAACTGGTCTAATCCAGCAACCGATGTCGTAACGACCTCTCTCGTACCGCTTCCCACAACATTCAAATTAGGAACTTTCGCATACGTTTCACTAGAAGGTCCTAAAACAGGAATACCGACCTTCCATAAATCGATATCTGAATCGGAAATCGCGAAAGTGTTAGCTGAATAATTGATATAAGCAACATTCACAGCGGTCTGACTATTATTCAAATTTCGCAAGTCATATTGAGCGGGACTGTTTAAAATAAATGAATTTCCTGTGCGAACTACGCTCCCCGTTCCTAGCCCATCAGCCGAGATATTTATCAATGGTTGATTACTTGTTCCGATGACATAGAAATAGCTGCCTGGTTCCGCATTTAAATAGGTATTATTGTTACTAAAGGCTACTACCGAACCTGATGTTTGTTTACTCGTCAAATTTACGATTGCACCCTTTTTAATCGTCATACCGGCGCCTGCATCGTCAAAACGTACCGCATTTCCTGGCATATCAACGTTGTAGGTGCTATTTTCCCCAACAGTCAACGAAAGATAATGGTGATACACGGCGGGATATGTTCGACCAGACGTTTGTGTTTGACCAACATCAACACGACAATTTTTTCCTATCGTAAATTCTCTGGAAGCCCCCGTCGAGCTTGCACTCGCCGCCACGTTATACCAAAACACCGAAAAATCGTAATAATTTACGTTCCCTTTATATTCCGTCCCATCTTCCATAATGAGACTTCCTAAATAAAAGTTTTCCGCTCGAGTATTAATATTCATTTTTCCATACACTCTTACCTCTGAATAGGAAGCTCGCGCCAATCGTTGCACACCAGGCTCTGTTGTGATATTTCCGAAGCGATACTTCCATTTCGCTCCGTAGGTGTTGTTTAACCGGGTACCGACGATGTCTTCTGAGTAGGCCCCTCCATAATTCTGATTTAAAACGATATCATGCATATGGAATGATCCGATGCTATTAGCCGGGTTGCCTAGATATATGGATGAGTCTTTAAAATCTACTCGATTTCCCTGTCCGTCAATTTCTAAATCATTTTTTCGTGAATAGGTGGAAAGAGTTCCATCGGATGCATTGGGATTAGCAAAACTATTAGTTATGATGATTTTGGTAATATCCTCATTACGAATGGCACTCACAAAACCCGCCCATGTACTCACCTCGGCCTCATTAGCTACTAGTAAACTGCTATTCGCCTTTAAAACAGCTTTTCCGTTCTTTGTTTCAAGACTTTCAGTGGTTTCAATTGGGGATTTCGAGCTTTCCGTCGTCTCTGTTGATTCTTGTGATTGAGATTCCGACTCAACACTTTCGTCATCATCAATTGGACTACTTTGACGATCCGATGTTTCATTTCCCTCACTACTTTGTGTCGTTTTTTCGGAAGTGTTGATGGAAGAACTAGTTGTCTCTTTTGCCGTCACAACAAGAACGTTCTCAATTGGAAGCAAAATAATTAGCAATAAGAAAAAAATAATCTTTTGTTGTTTCATTCTTTTCTCACCTCCTTCACATCCAAAATCCTAACACATCTAATGATTATTTTTTATAATTTTTTTAAAATAAAAAGCCAATTAACTTATAATAAAGCGTTTTTTAATTCTTTACTAATAAAACCAATGAGATTTCGCTCTAATTTTCACTAAATAAATAATGTATGTTACATTACAATATATTTTCCTCTTCACCGAAAACTTAATGAGAATTTCAAAAAAATAGTGGTATTTCCTAACAAAAGCAAAAATATTAAATAACAGTTTATTTAGAATCATTGTAATTTGTAAATTGCTGAATTTCACATATACCAAAAAAAAATCTCATAAAGCAAAAATCCCTAAAATTTTCTTAAATTCTGGGGATTTTTGCTTTATGAGATGAAAAATTTTTCCTTTGTTGACACTTTAATAAAAAAAGTCCTGCCACGCCTTATACGTGACAAAACTTTTTTATGAATACAGTTTTTTCGTAAAATGTTTCAGTAAAAATGGCGATGATAGGGTCGTAATCAGTATAACTAAAATGATAGATGAGTAATGTTTTCCAACTACTAAATGCGCCTGAAAGCCTAATTGTACAATGATCAGGGCCATCTCTCCGCGAGAAACCATTCCTGAACCTACCATCAAACTGCTTTGATTCCCAAAACCCGCCAGCTTTCCCCCCATAAATCCGCCCAGCAGCTTTGAAAAAATAGCTATAGCGGTAAAAACAATGATAAACAGCAGCTGCTTGGTAAAACCATCAAAGGTCACTTCCAATCCAATGCTGATAAAAAAGACAGGAATAAACACGGCATAACCGATTGCCTCGATATTGTAACGTACATCCTTCCAGACATTCGTCTGACCAATCGCAATTCCGCAAGAGAACGCTCCGATTACCGAGCTTAGCCCGATAAAATCAGCCAAATAAGACATACTCAGGCATAAGGTCAAAGAGACGATAATCACAGAAGATTGGGCAAATATTTTTTTGCTCAACTCCATCAAATACGGTGCGCCCCAGCGAATTAAGAAGAAGACTGCTATGAAAAACAGGACTTGTGCAATCAGCATGAAGCCAAGAGATCGGTCGCTAGAACTTTCGACTCCCAATAACGGCATACATAAGCTGACGATCAAGACCACCAATATATCATCAACCACCGCCGCTCCTAAAATCGTCGAGCCTTCCTTCGTGTTGACTGCTTTTAATTCCTTCAGAACTTCTACCGAGATACTGACAGACGTTGCCGCCAAAATTAAACCAAAGAAAAAAGACTGATTCAAGGGAACTCCAAAGAGGTTGCCACTACCGGTTCCTAACAACAACGGAAAAAGAATGCCCAATAAAGCCACGTACACCCCCGGTCGAAAATACTTTCGCAGCAGCGGCAGGTTACTCTCAATCCCTGCAAGAAACATCAGTAAGATGACTCCGATCTCAGAAAAATCCTTCACCAGAATATCTGGATGGACAATTCGCAGCCCCCCATTTCCCAGCAGGATTCCTACGAGCAATTGCCCAATCACCGCCGGTATGCCTATTCTTCGCGAAAAATGGCTTGCAACGGTCACACTCACTAAAATCAGACACAAAACACCAATAAATTCCATCTCTACCCCTCCACAACAATCGCAAACTAAAAAGCTAGCGTTAATGCAATTGTATTCGTTTCCAACAAGGAAGTCTATCGGAAAAATAAGAAGAAAAGAAAAAGAAGCCGAACCTTCGTATAGTGAGATGTTGGCTTTCGTTTCTAGAAATAGTTGGTTTTTATTAGACGAAATTTTGAATTAGACAAAAACAGAGACTGCCAAACTAATCGGCAGTCTCCCTTTTCTTATATTCGAAGCAACTCTTCAATAGCTATTTCTGTTAAATCATTAATCACTCGATCCGCACCTTTTAACTGCTCTGCCTCTCCGATCCCGATCGCATACATTCCGCAGCCTTTGATCCCATGGCTGGATCGACAATTTCTCACTAAAGAAGGTCAAGATAAGTTAGTCTCAACCTTCTTTTATAAAGATTTAACTTTTTTTATACCTTTTCTTCCAATAAAGAGTCAATACTGCCAGCATTCCTATTCCAATCATTATCATCATATAAGATGTTTTGTCTCCTGCTTTTAGTAATGTTTTAGGGCGTGTTTTTACACTAGGCTTTTCGACTTGTACAGCTTTTGAAATCTGCTCGGCTTGTACTTTAGTGTTTTGTGTCTTATTGGCTGGTTGCATGGGCACTGAAGGCTTCTCTGACGGGCCAGTTGGTACGTTCTCTGCGCTAGTTCCGATGATTTTTTCGATGCTTGCACTCGCAAATCTTTGTTTTTCATTGCTGCTTGAGTAACGTATCTCGTAAGTTCCGGCGGATAAATTCGAGATCACACCTTCTTTTGTTCCTTGTCGCCATGCAGAAGTACCTGATATCCGATATTCCATGTCCGCTGTGATCCCTTTTAATTGACCATCTTGTTTCTTTTGTCCGCTGACATTGATGGCTTGGATCACTTTTGTATCTATGACAGGTCGCGCCTTAATAATTAATTTTTGTGGATCGCTATTCAAACTATCCTTGCCATCTCCAACCTGAATGATCGTGAGGTCTTTACCAAACATCTCTGGAGGGATCGCATAGCTTTTTACTCCCTTAACTATATATTCTTTACCATCTAGGGTAAATTGATATGTTGCCGACATATCTAAACCATCGAGCGTTTCTCCTTCATAGTTAAGGCTTAGTTGCGGCGTTTTAGTCTTTGGCACGCCTGCTTTGATCTCTCTTGTTATCGGCAGGCTCGCAAATTTTTGTTCCGCATTACTACCTGCTTGGCGGATCTCATAGCTTCCCGGAGACAGATTTTTGATGGTCCCATCTGGGGTTCCTTTTAGCCATTTATTGGAACCAGTCCTGCGGTACTCCATAGTAGTAAAAATACCAGTCAAACGACCATCCTTCGCTCCACCATAGGTCTCATGATCGATTGAAATCGTCTTTTCATCAATAGTTTGGCGTTTTGGAATGACGAATTTCTGCACATCACTTGCAACAGATACTCCCTTCTGTTCTTCGATGTTGATATATGTCCATGTGTCAAACATTTCTTCCGTGATTGGAACCTCTAGATTTCTTGGCTGTGGAGCATAGACCCAATGATCTGTGACATAAGAAGCTGTCTTGTATTGCTCATTAAGCAAATAATCGTAAAGCAGTTCTCGTTCATAATCTATTTTTATTTCTGGCTTGATTTTCTGAATCACCCCATTGGCTAGATCCACCTCAATAATCTCACTGGCAAACACTCGTTGTCTAGCGTCGGCTTTGTAGCGTATCTCATAAACTGCTTCTGCTAGATGTTCAACGGTACCGTGAGTTTCTCCATCAAGCCAAGTAGAAGAACCTTTTTCTCGATACTGCGTATTTTTAAAAACATTTTTTAGCTTGCCGTCTCCAGCTCTAGGACTCGTTTCTTTGATAGCCGTGAATGTGTCGGCTCTAATATTAATGCGTTGATCTAAATAAATATCCTGCGCTTGACTATCCATGAACTCTACCGAACGCGCTTTTCTAACGATACGCCATTTTTTTCCTAGCATCTCATCGGTGAGTTTATAGGTAGACTGTCCGGGAAGAATCACGAGCGGCTTGTCCAATTTCTCTCGAAGTGGAAAGACGGGAATTTCTGTCAGCTCATAAGTAGCAGCTGGATCTAGCTGCAAAAACTTCTCATTCTCGTAATCAATGGTAAACGCAGGTGCTTCTTCTCGCTCTAAGCCAGGTTTGATGATTTTTTCAATAGGCAAGCTGGCAAATTTCTCCTCCTGCTGGTCAGCGGCATAGCGAACCTCGTAAGTACCCGGACCTAAGTTTTCCACTCTATCGTTGGGTGCTCCTTGGAGCCAATCCGCCTCCCCCTGTTTGCGGTATTGCATTTCGAGTCCAACACCCGTCAGCTTTCCATCATTTTTATCTTTTTCTGTTTCATCTTCAACCCTTATTAAATCCTCCGGCAATTGTTGGCGGTCCTTAATGGTCAAATTATGTGATTCACTTTCTTGTGTTGTTTGCCCGTCTCCCAAGCGAACGATCTTCCAGACCTTGCTGAACATATTCTCAGTAATTTTATAACTAGCTACGTTTGATACAAAGATTATATTGTTATTATCAAAGCGTAATTTATAAGCAGCCTCTGGTTCAAAGTTCTCCAATAGCTCCATTTCGTAATTGATTCTAATAGACGGTTTTTTTTCTCGCTCTAAGCCAGGATTAATGGTTTTTTTAATAGGCAAGCTGGCAAATTTCTCCTCCTGCTGGTCAGCGGCATAGCGAATCTCATAAGTACCCGGACAAAGGTTCTCCTCTTTACTGTTGGATGCTCCTCGGAGCCAATCCGTTTCCCCCTGTTTGCGGTATTGCATTTCGAGTCCAACACCAATCAGCTTTCCGTCATTTTTATCTTTTTCTGTTTCGTCCTCAACCGTTATTAAAATCTCAGGCAATCGTTGACGCCAGCCAATCGTCAAATCTTGTGCCAGACTTTCTTGTGTTGTTTGCCCATTTCCCAAACGAACGATTTTCCAGACTTTGCCGATCATTTCTTCAGTAATTTTATAACTAACTACATTTGAAACAGAGATTTTATTCTTGTTACCAAAGCGTAATTCATAAGAAGCTGCTGAATCGAAACCTTCCAGTAGTTCTTCCTCATAATTGATTTTGATCTCCGGTGTTTCTTCTCGCTCTAAGTCTGTATTGATGCCCTTTGTAATCGTAGATGTCGGTGTTGTCGCTTTCGAAACTGTTTGTTTTGTCTCCTCACAAGTTGAAGTTGTCGTTTGCTCTAATGACTGCGAACTGGATGAAGAAGCCGTTGGGACAGCGGTCCTTGATTGACTACTCGCACTTGGTTTTAGCACGCTTGCTTGAGATGGTGTAGAAGAATTGCTGTTGTCGGAAACGGTCGTGCTTTCTTTTAAGGCTTCCGACGACACAGCACCCTGCTGACTTTGCGGCTGTCCTGATTCGGTCGTCACTGCCTGAACACATTCAGCGACCGGTATAAACTGGATAAGTAACATCAAAACAACAAATAGTTTCCCTACATTTTTATTCAATTTCTTCCTCTCCTTCTTTTAACTTACCTTTCTTTATCGGCACTCACTGAACAAGAGAACCTGAAAAAAGATGTTTCTCTATCCGTAATAAATAGATATTGATTATAACGATTCACTCTATTTTACCGTGAAAAATCAGGAAATAAGTTGTTTTAGTCACCCTTATTCTTGCCATTTTATAAAATAAATGGGCTTTCTCTATAAACAAAAAAAATCCAAATCCACCCTCTGCCATCAAGCAAAGTATGGATATGGAATAACAAAACGCCTACTATTTTCATATGAAATAGCACTCTTTTTTCTGAAGACATCACAGTGACTAACGGTCGCAAGAAAATGAATAGTTAATTCAAAAGCTTATCTATCCAATAACTAATCACTTTCTAGATGCAGCTCTGGCAAACCTTTACATGATCCACTTTCTTATATTCGAAGCAACTCTTCAATAGTTATTTCTGTTAAATCAGTAATCACTCGGTCCGCACCTTTTAGCTGCTCTGCCTCTCCGATCCCGATCGCATACATTCCGCAGCCTTTGATCCCATCGATACCAGCCTGCGCATCTTCAAAGCCAATCACCTCGTTTGGTTGAAGGTTCATTAATTCTGCGGCTTTGATAAAGATTTCTGGATCGGGTTTTCCCTTAGCTAACGACTCAGGATCAACAATCCCCACAAAATAATCCGCCAATACTAATTTTTCTAGAATCAGCGGAGCATTTTTCGATGCCGAAGCGACTGTACAGGGTATATTGTGTTCGCGGGCTGCTGCTAATAATTCTCTCACTCCCGACAAAGCGTCTTCTGGCGTCAGCTCTTCTAGTAATTCGACATAATGCTGATTCTTTTTTTCCGCCATCTTGGCTAGCTCGTCTGCTGAAAAGGTACTGCTTTTCCCACCGTGAGCCAAAATTCGTTCCAATGATTCTTGTCGACTAATGCCCTTTAATTGTTCATTGAACACTTCATCAATCGTAATGCCGATCTCAGCGGCCAATTGCTTCCAAGCAATGTAATGGTACTTTGCAGTATCGGCGAGCACGCCATCTAAATCAAAAACAAATCCCTGCATGACTACTCCCCTTCTACCTCTTGTTCGATCCAATGCTCATGATGATTGGCATAAATCCGATATTTCTTATTTCTATAATAGGTGTAAAAATCGATTTCTTCGATTTCTGCCGGCAGATGCGGATCGATCACTAATTCATCATTAATCACCTGCAAGTTGCAAAAACCATAAACGATCGTCATGAACGTGCCGCCCATCGCAGCCGTATGAATACCGTCCTTTGTATTCTTATGACTGTTGTCCAGATCGGTACGAGCGTTTTTCAAGAAGTATTCATAGCCCTTTTCCACTTGACCCAAACGGCTATAAACTGTTGAAAAAGTCGAGTACGACAATGAAGAATCATGCGTCGTCACTTCATCATAGTAAGCAATACTTTTGGCGATCGTCACCTGATCAAAGGCTGCTGGAAACAGCATCAACGCCAATGCCGCGTCGGCTTGCTTAGAAATCTGGTAACGATAAATCGTCAACGGATGATAATTCAGCAGCAATGGATAGTTCGTTTCCTCCTGAGAATACGGCCAAAGTCCTTTATTCAAGAAATCGCGATCCTGCGCAATGATCCCTTTCTCTTTATCAAACGGCAGCGCCATTTTGTCTGCAAAGAGCGCCAATTCCTGTAATTCCTCTTCTTGTAATTGTAATCTTTCGGTCAGCTCAATCCAAGTCTCAGGAGATTGTTCCTTCAATATCTGTGCCAAACGATTGATCCATTCAAATTGATAGGCAACTAATTGATTGGTGTAATAATTATCATTCACTAATACGGTATATTCATCGGGACCAGTGATTTTATCAATGTGGAATTGGTCATTTTTCAGGTACCCGATTTCACTGAAGACTCGTGCTGTCTCAAGCAAAACTTCAAACCCGCAGTCTGCCATAAATGCCAGATCATCCGTGTAGCGATAATATTGAATAAAGGCATAAGCGATATCGGCGTTAATATGATGCTGCGCCGACCCGCCCTCGAAAAATGGCGAGGATTCTGTTCCTGAGATCGTCCGCCACGGAAAAAGTGCGCCGGTTTGGTATCCAAAAAGCTGACGATTCTCCCGTGCTTTGTCTAAAATATGATACCGATAAGTCAGCAGCTGCTTCGCCAACGTCGGATTCAAGTGTAAAAAGACTGGGAACACAAACATCTCCGCATCCCAGAAATAATGCCCTTCATAGCCGCTGCCGCTCAAGCCTTTGGCCGCGATACTAGTAGTACCATTACTGCCTAGCGATTGCAGCAGCGCAAAAGTACTGTAATTGACACTTTCCTCCAGCATCTCAGTGCTTTTGATTTTGACTTTAGCGCTTTGCCAAAATTCAGCTAAGAATTGTTCTTGCTGCTGAACAAGGTCTGAAAAGCTACTGTTGATTCCTGCATGTTCCGGCTGTTGAAAGGCATAGCTGAGATTCTTTTGATAGCTGTTCCCTTCAAGTTTGGTGCGAATCACGATTCGCTCTGCTTCAATTGTCTGAGTCAATGTTTGATTGTCAATCGACCAAGCCAGCTCTGCTTCTAGCTGCGAATACTCGGTACCAAATTTACAGCGGTTTTTTGCTAAATCAATGTCTTTAATAGAAATTTTTTGCAGATC
>Ga0153923_100643_pt1 | contig 10178 bp, 9 predicted proteins | sample TSNJ007MetaG_FD_104682 | JGI IMG/M metagenome (GOLD analysis project Ga0153923, IMG submission 104682) | Attine ant fungus gardens microbial communities from New Jersey, USA - TSNJ007 MetaG | ecosystem: Host-associated > Fungi > Mycelium > Unclassified | place: USA: New Jersey, Brendon T. Byrne... | reverse complement strand
GCAGGGACTGGGCCGAACCCTTGCCCACGTCACCGTAACCGATGACCAGCGCTTGCTTGCCGGACAGCAGGTGGTCGGTACCACGCTTGATCGCATCGTTCAGGCTGTGACGGCAGCCGTACTTGTTGTCGTTTTTGGACTTGGTCACCGAGTCGTTGACGTTGATTGCAGGGATTTTCAGCTCGCCCTTGGCCAGCATGTCCAGCAGACGGTGAACGCCGGTGGTGGTTTCTTCGGTCACGCCGTGAACGCGATCCAGTACTTGTGGGTACTTGTCGTGCAGCAGTTGAGTCAGATCGCCGCCGTCGTCGAGGATCATGTTGGCGTCCCATGGCTGGCCATCCTTCAGGATGGTCTGCTCCAGGCACCACTCGTACTCTTCTTCAGTCTCGCCTTTCCAGGCGAAAACCGGGATGCCGGCGGCAGCGATGGACGCAGCGGCCTGATCCTGAGTCGAGAAAATGTTGCAGGACGACCAGCGTACTTCGGCACCCAGGGCAACCAGGGTTTCGATCAGCACGGCAGTCTGAATGGTCATGTGGATGCAGCCGAGGATTTTCGCGCCCTTGAGCGGCTGCTCGGAAGCGTACTTGCGGCGCAGACCCATCAGGGCCGGCATTTCCGATTCGGCGATGATGGTTTCGCGACGGCCCCAGGCAGCCAGGGACATGTCGGCAACTTTGTAATCGTTAAAATCTGCAGGCGTGATAACAGCGCTCATGAAGAGCCTCCATTCGTAATGTATGCGAATGGGCGCCGTTGTGCGTTTAGTGTCCGGCCGTGGCCAGTCAACGCCCCATCCGAGCCTGACAGGTTGATCCTGCTGCAGCGCCCCTCGGACAGGTGGCGGGAAAACGGTAGCAAGTGAAGGTTACCGTTTTGAAACGGGGGCGATTATAGCCGTCTAGACTGATCTTCCAAAGGGTTTCTGTCGGCCAGATGAAGATCGTTAATAGCGACCATAGTAGAAGGCTCTTGGAGCATGACCGCCCGGTCTGCCAAGATGGCGCCATCTTTCGGCAAACGCTCAGGAGTGAACATGAATTTCCACACCCGCAAATGGGTAAAACCCGAAGACCTGAACCCCAACGGCACCCTGTTCGGCGGCAGCCTGCTGCGCTGGATCGACGAAGAAGCGGCGATTTACGCCATCGTCCAGTTGGGCAATCAGCGCGTGGTGACCAAGTACATTTCCGAAATCAACTTCGTCAGCGCCTCGCGCCAGGGCGACATCATCGAACTGGGTATCACCGCCACCGAGTTCGGCCGCACCTCGATCACCCTGACCTGTGAAGTGCGCAACAAGATCACCCGCAAGAGCATCCTCACCGTCGAGAAGATGGTCTTCGTCAACCTTGGCGAAGACGGCTTGCCAGCGCCGCACGGGCGGACCGAGATCAAGTACGTCAAAGACCAGTTCAAGGAAGATGAGCTGGTAACCAAGTAATCGGTGAATTGTGGCGAGGGAGCTTGCTCCCGCTGGACTGCAAAGCAGTCCAAAAACCGGTGAGTGTTGTTTATCTGAAACACGAGACGACTGCTGCGCAGCCGAGCGGGAGCAAGCTCCCTCGCCACAGGTAATAGTTTCGGTTGGGGGGAGTGAACAGCCAGGAACCGCAGGGGTCGTAGCTGAAAGCCCCCCACCGGTTACCACGCCATGACCACCCCGACAGACGGCAAGACCCCCAACCTCTCGACCGATGAACAGCACGAAGTCGAGAAAAACCAGCCGCCCCGCGCGGCGGTTCTGCATGAAATCATCCGCACTCAGGGCGATCAGGAACTGGAGCGCAGCATCGCCGCGTTGTGGTGGTCGGCGCTCGCCGCCGGGCTGACCATGGGCCTGTCACTGATGGGTATGGGTCTGCTCAATTCGCGCCTGCCCGAGGGTGATGAATTCAAGGTCATCGCCAGCTTCGGCTACTGCGCCGGGTTCCTTGCGGTGATTCTCGCCCGTCAGCAACTGTTCACCGAAAACACCCTGACCGCCGTTCTGCCGGTGATGACCAAGCCAACCCTGAAAAACTTCGGCCGGCTGATCCGCTTGTGGGGCGTGGTCCTGTTCGGCAACTTGTGCGGGACGATTCTGGTGGCGTACGTGATGCTCGAGCTGCCGATCTTCGACAGCAAGACTGATCACGCCTTCCTTGAAATCGGCCGCAAGGTCATGGAAAACCACGCCAGTCAGATGTTCGCCAAAGGCATCGTTTCCGGCTGGATGATCGCCACCATGGTCTGGATGATCCCTTCCATGGAGAGCGCGAAGATGTGGATCATCATCCTCATCACCTACCTGATGGCGCTGGGCGACTTCACCCACATCGTGGTGGGTTCGGCGGAAGTGTCGTATCTGGTGTTTGCCGGCGAGCTGCCGTGGAGTGATTTCTGGATGGTGTTTGCCGGGCCCACGTTGGCGGGGAACATCATCGGCGGCAGTTTCATCTTCGCCCTGATCAGCCATGCACAGATCCGCAGCGAGAGCGGCGCGCCAAAGGAAACGGGCAAAGGGAAACAATCTGCGGATCAGGCCGAAAAGCCCGATCCGCAGCAGATCAAGAAATGATCAGTGGTGCGCCGGCTCGGCCGCTGTGGCCGGCTCGTCACGGGTGGCGTGCTTGACCAGTTTGCCGATGGTCAGACCCTGCAGCAGGATCGACGACAGAACCACGATGTAGGTGATGCTCAGCAGCAGATCGCGCTCCGGGCCCAATGGCAGGGCCAGCGCCAGTGCCACCGAAACCCCGCCGCGCAAACCGCCCCAGGTCAAAATGCGAATGGTGCCGCGCGGCACCGTGCGCCAGCGCCGCAGCAGAACGATCGCCGGGGCCACGGTGAGCAGGCGCGACAGCAGAATCGCCAGCGCCAGCAAACTGGCCGCCGCCACGTGCGCCCAGTTGAACGGCAGCAGCAACAGCTCCATGCCGATCAGTGCAAACAGCAGCGCATTGAGCATGTCATCGAGCAGCTCCCAGAAGCCGTCGAGGTACTTGCGGGTCATGTCGTTCATCGCCAGGTTGCGTCCCAGGTTGCCGATGATCAGACCGGCGACCACCATCGCAATCGGCGCCGAAACGTGCAGCTCGGTGGCCATCGCCGAACCGCCGATCACCAGCGCCAGGGTCAGCATCACGGTGATCTGATGCTGCTGGACGCTTTTGATCATCCGGTACACCCCATAACCGATCAGCCCGCCGAACAGCACGCCGCCAATGGCTTCGTGCACGAACAGCATGGCCGTGGCGCTGATCGTCGGCGTTTCACCCAGTTGGGCGATGCCCAGCAACACGGTGAACACCACCACCGCAGTGCCGTCGTTGAACAGCGACTCGCCGACGATGGTGGTCTTCAGTGGCTTTGAGGCATTGGCAGTACGCAGTACGCCGAGCACCGCAATCGGGTCGGTCGGCGAAATCAGCGCGCCGAACAGCAGGCAGTAGAGGAAGCTCACGTGCCAGCCAAACAGGGCAAAAATGTAGTAGGCGAGGCTGCCGATCACGGCGGTGGCGATTAATACGCCAAAAGTGGCCAGCAGGCCGATCGGCCAGCGGTAGCTGCGCAGGTCGTTCAGGTTGACGTGCAGGGCGCCGGCGAACAGCAGGAACGACAGCATCCAGTTCATCAGCAGATCGCCGAAGTCGATCTGGCCGATCAGTTGCTGCACGCGTTCTTCGAGGCCGGGATAACCGAGCACGCTCAGGCCTTGCAGCAACAGGGAGAACATCAGCGCGGTGACCATCACGCCGATGGTCGGCGGCAGGCCGATGAAGCGGTAATTGACGAAGGTGAGAAGGGTGGTGAGGCAGATAAAAGCGGCGACAAGTTCTAGCATCCGGGCTCCATTGGATGGGGGTGGAAAGACAGCGCCCCGATACTTCGGTGCAAAGGTTGGATGGGCTGATTCGGGGTGGGGACACAATCGAGTCCCCTCGGTTGGTCAGCCGCAGACATTGGTGTAGGGTCAGCAAAAAAATCAAGGAGTGGGACGTGGCGGCGACAGTTCTGGTGTTAATGGCGGCGCTGTTGCATGCGACGTGGAATACCCTGATCAAGTTCAGTGCCGAACGGTTGCTGGTGGTGGCGTGCATGGACACGGTGGCGCTGTTGTTCGTGGCGCTGGCATTTCCATTCATCAGTCTGCCGCCGCTGGAGATCTGGCCGTGGATTCTGGCGTCGGCAGCATTCGAGCTGCTGTATCGCTATCTGCTGATTCAGGCCTATCGGGTCGGTGACCTCGGGTTGGTTTATCCGCTGATGCGCGGCTTGTCGCCATTGGTGGTGCTGGCGCTGACCCTGATCTTCGCCGGCGAAGTGCTCACCGCGCAGCAGATCTTCGGGATCATGCTGATTCCCTTGGGCATGGCTTGTCTGCTCTGGCAGGGCGGTGGCGGCAAGCATCTGCCGTGGTCGATGCTGCCGGTGGTGGCGCTGATCGGGCTGTGCATCGGCTGCTACACCTACATCGACGGTCAGGCTCTGCGGCGCTGGTCGCATCCACTGGATTACCTGGTCTGGGTCACGCTGCTCAGCGCCTGGCCGTTTCCGTTGCTGGCGTGGGTCGCCAAACGCCCGGCGTTCCTGGTGTTCTGGCGCGAGCAGTGGAAGCTGGGCCTGGCGGTCGGGTTCTGCGTGTTGTTCAGCTACGCTCTGGTGCTGTGGGCGATGCAGTTGGGCTCGATTGCCGAAGCGGCAGCGCTGCGTGAAATCAGCGTGATTCTGGTGGTGCTGTTCGGCATGCGTTACCTCAAAGAACCTTTCGGCAGACCGCGGCTCTTAGCCTGTGGGCTGGTGCTGATCGGCATGCTGGTGATGAAGTTCTGACTGCCCGCCATTTCTATCACTTGAAGAAGGACGGCTCTATGACGGTAGCTCTGTGGTGCGTGTTGATCGCGATTTTCCTGCCCTATATCTGCACGGGCGTGGCCAAGGCAGTGGGCGGCTACCGACTGAGCGACAACCATGATCCCCGGGACTTTCTGGAAAGTCTCAACGGCGTGGCCCGACGGGCGCATGCGGCGCAGTTGAACAGCTTCGAAGTGACCCCGGCGTTTGCCGCGGCGGTGATCGTTGCGCATCTGGTAGGCACCGCGCAGTTGGTGACGGTGAATGTGCTGGCGGTGATGTTTATCACCAGTCGCCTGCTGTACATCATCTGCTACCTGGCGGACTGGGCGATTCTGCGGTCGCTGGTATGGTTTGTCGGGATGGGGCTGATTGCTGCGTTCTTCTTTGTGTCTGCCTGAATCTCGGGTGTTGCTGCTGGCCTCTTCGCGGGCAAGCCCGCTCCCACAGGGTTCTTTGGTGTACACAGGATTTGTGCTCGCCATGGATACCTGTGGGAGCGGGCTTGCCCGCGAAGGCGATAGCTCAGGCACCGAAGTGCTTAAGGTTTGCCCTTAACCGTATCAGCCACCTGCGGCACTTGCGGCAACGCCGCGCCTTTGGGCCAGAGCATCCAGATCTGCCCCTGCTGCTTCATGTCCCCGGCCAATTGCCCGGCCGCATCGCCAGTACCCCAGAACAGGTCCGCACGCACCTCGCCGGCAATCGCGCCGCCGGTGTCCTGCGCTGCGACCGGACGCACCAGCGCCGTGCCATCGGGGCGGGTGGTCGATAGCCACAGCAGGCTACCCAACGGAATCACCTTGCGGTCCACCGCCGCGCTATAGCCCGCCGTCAGCGGTACGTTCAACGAGCCGCGCGGGCCTTCGTTGCTGTCCGGGTTGCGGGTGAAGAACACGTAGCTCGGGTTGCTGCCCAGCAGTTCCGGGATGCGCGACGGGTTGGCCTTGGCCCAGTTGCTGATGGCGCCCATGGTCACATCTTCTTTCTTCAGCTCGCCTTGCTCGACCAGCCAGCGGCCGATCGGTCGATACGGGTGGCCGTTCTGGTCGGCGTAGGCGATGCGCAGTTGTTTGCCGTCCGGTGTCTGGATCCGCCCGGAACCCTGGATCTGCAAAAATTGCAGGTTCATCGGATCGGTCAGGTACGCCACCACCGGGGCTTTGACGCCTTTGGACTCAATGGTCGCCGCGTCGTCGTAAGGCTTGAGTACCCGGCCTTCAAGGCGACCACGCAGGCGTTTGCCCTTGAGCTCCGGGTAAATGCTGTCCAGCGAGACGATGATCATGTCTTCCGGCACGCCGTACACCGGCACGTTTGCCACCTCGGTGGGCGTCAGACTGCCCGGGTAGACCGGTTCGTAGTAACCGGTGATCAGGCCGTTCGGGTTGTCATGCTCGGCGCGTAGCCCGAACACGTCGAGGTTCTGCTTGAGGAAGGCGCGAATCTCGTTGGCGCTCTGCGGCACGTTGGCGGCTGCGGCGCAGGTTCCGCCCCAGACCGGATCAGCCTTGAGCCGGGTGCAGGCACTGCGCCATGAACCGAAACCGGCGACCAGATCGCTGTCGGATACGGTCGGCAGGGCTTCCCAGCTAGCGCTGGAGTAAGTAGCCAAGGCGTGGGTTTTCGGTTTGGCGGTATCGCCGCCCGTGCAACCGGCAAGAATTGCCAGCAGCGGCAGGGTTGCGATCAGTGGGTGACGCCAGGCCTTGAAGCGGCTGTTCATGGAGTGATTCCTGTGCCGGTTGCCCGAGTGCTCCATGCGCTCGGGCAACCCGTATTTTTAATAGGGCTATTGGTGTTTGTCGGCGACGCGAGGATACTGGCCGCCGAATTCCGTGACCTGAAGCCACCATGACTCTTAAAAGAATTGCTGTTGTATTGCTGGCCTGTCTGACCTTGTCCGCCTGTGGCGGCGTCGATCCGAACTCTCCGCTGGGGCAACGCAAGGCGATCTTCAAACAGATGCTCAAGACCGGCGAAGACCTGGGTGGCATGTTGCGCGGACGCATTCCGTTCGACGGGCCGAAATTCGCCGAAGGCGCGGTGAAGCTCGATGCGTTGTCCCATGAACCGTGGAAGCATTTCCCGCAGGTGCGTGAAGAAGATCACACCAGTGCCAAGGACGATGTCTGGCTGCGGCAGGCACGTTTTCAGGAACTGGCCCGCAACCTTGAGGCGGCCACCGGTGAACTGGTGATCGCCAGCAAGGTTCAGCCGTACAAGGCCAGCAACCTCGGGCCGGCGGTGCAGAAGGTTGAGGATGCCTGCAGCGCTTGCCATAAAGAATTTCGGGATCATTGATTGTCGGAGACTGCCGGACGATTGTGGCGAGGGAGCTTGCTCCCGCTCGGCGGCGCAGCCGTCGTAAACCCATTCAACCGAGTTGAGTCTGCTGCAGCGCCATTGAATGGAGTTGGGGCCGCTTCGCGACCCAGCGGGAGCAAGCTCCCTCGCCACAGGAAATCTCATTCAACGCTGGTTACTTGTCGATCTGGTCCAGCGCATCCTGCAGCTCTTTGCGTGACTCGGCGAGCTTGTCCTTGCGCTTGTTGATCTTCTCCGGATCACCTTTCTTCATCGCCTTGTCGAGATCCGCCTGACGCTTGCTCACTTCGTGCTTGGCTTCCAGCACTTTGTTTTCGCGTTCTTTCTTCAGCCCGGCATCGGTGCAGTTCTTTGTCACTTCATCCAGCGCGGTCTGCAGACCGGCCTGCTGGTCGGTGTTGCCACGGGACTTGGCCTGTTCGAGCTGATTGATGATGCCCTGCTTCTTGGCGGCGCAACCGGTCAGGCCCGGTGCATCTTCGTCGGCCATTACAGGCGCGGCCAGGACGCCACAGAGAGTCAGCAAGGCAAGCGGTGCAAGAAATTTCATAAAAGCTCCATGTGCAAAGGCAGTCGGGTCGGGGGCACTGCGCTGTTTGAGCGTCTGGTGGCCCTTGGGTTCCCGGCTGCCGGGGATTGCGTGATCAGAAACCGTCGATTCCGGCGGCGCGTAATGTGTCACTCAAGGCCAGCACCTGCGGGTCGCGGAAGAATGCGCTCAATTGCGCCGCGCGGCCCGGGCCGATTCCGGCTTCTGCCTGCCATTGTTCGGTGTCGCGTTGTGCCAGCGCCTGCCACGAGTCGGCCAGTTGTGCCTGCCCCGTCGGCGGTAATCCCAATGCTTTGAGCCACTGGGTGAACGGCCGTTGGCGGGCGCTGTGAAAGCTGTTGATCAGACGTGCGCTGCTGCGTTCGCCGAAGCCGGCAATGTTAGCAAGCTCTGGCTCGTCGAGGGTCAACCAATCCAGCAGGTTGTTCAGGCGGCCTGTTTCCAGAAGTTTCTCCCAGGTGCCGCGTCCGACATTCTGCAGCGCCAGCCCTTGCTTGCCACTGAGCCAGGTCAGGCGCGCGAGAAACTGGCTTTCGCAACCGGGTGTCGGTTGCCAGCAGCTCAAGGCGTGAAAGTCGCCACTGGCCGGAATGTCGATGTCTGCGCGCTCGGTGGTTCGTAGCACCACGCTGTCGAGACGCGGAATCGTCAGCCCGGCCAGGCTGATTGCCACCTGATCACCGGGGCGGATGTCCAGGGCCTGCCAGCGCTTGAGTGAACCGGCGCTGACCCGTTTGATCTCGCGGTCATCGAGCCTGACGGGCGACAACTCCAACACCGGCGTGATGCGTCCGCTGCGGCCGATCTTGAAATTCACTTTACGCACCTCGGCCAGCGCTCGGACAAACGGATATTTCCAGGCGATGGCCCAGTAGGGCGCGCTCGCCTGCCAGCGCTCGGCGGGTGGGCGCTGGCTCTGGCGCAGGACAATGCCGTCAGTGGCGAAGGGCAGGGGCGATCGATACCAGTGCTCGCGCCATTTTTGCACGTCGGCAAAGTGGGCGATGACCTGACTGAATGGCGCTGTCGTGGCGAAGCCCAGCGTCGCTAGCGTCGATATTCTTTCAGGCAGATTCGCCGGGCCCTGCGGCCAGTCCCAGACGAACAGACCGATCCCGGACGCCTGTTCTGCGCTCAAGGTTTTACGGCTCATCAGCCCGGCAACGGTGGCGCGCGCGTTGACGCTGCCGGCGCTGGCTTGCACATGTTGATCAAGGCGCCAGTAGAGTTCGCCCTGCACCAACAGGTCCAGCGGTTGGGTCAGTTGTTGCGGAATGGCAGCGATCTTTTGCGCCGCTGCCGTCCAGTCCTGACCGCTGATCCCGTCGCCGCGACTGATCGCCTGCTGCAACAGGCCGCGACGGTAAATCAGCGTCACTGCGACGCCATCGACCTTGGGTTGTACCCAGACGTCCTGGTGATCCTTTAGCCATGCTTGAACGGCGGCCGCTTCGTGAAGCTTGTCCAGGCCGGTGTGGGCGATTGGATGCGCGAGGGAGCCAGACGCACTGCACAACGGCTCGGGCGCTGCGGGCTGCTGGAAGCACTGGCGCCATTCGTTGAGCCGCAGGCGCGATTGGTCATAGAGATCGTCGGCAATGAGGGAGCGGCCTTCGCGGTGGTAGGCGTCGTCCCATTGGTCGATCTGCTGTTGCAGGGCCGAGACTTCAATTTGCGCTTTGCCGGATGGCCAGTCGGGGCAGGCTGTATGGGCGATCAGAGGGGTGAAACTCAGCAAAAGAACTGAAAACAGGCGCAGCGTGACAAGCATTTTGAGCGTCCTTGCTCAGGGGGAATGCTTTAAGGCTAGGCGAGGATTCAGAGAGGCACCGGGTGGGTGTTTTGCATCGTGTTTCCGTGCCCATACAGGGGGCGCATGGGCCGGCCTCTTCGCGGGCAAGCCCGCTCCCACAGGGTTCTTTATTGATATTGGAAGGGTATTTCAGGCATGAAAAAGCCCCGCATGGCGCGAACCGTGCGGGGCTTTTTTTGCAGCCGGGGAGGGCTTACAGACCAGCGGCGGAACGCAGAGCGTCGGCGCGGTCGGTTTTTTCCCAGGTGAAGGTGGTGAAGGTGTCTTCGCCAACCGTCTTGGTCTGCGGAGCACGACCGAAGTGGCCGTAGGCTGCAGTTTCCTGGTACATCGGGTGCAGCAGGTCGAGCATGGTGGTGATCGCGTATGGACGCAGGTCGAACACTTCACGCACCAGTTTGATGATCTTGTCATCGCTGATCTTGCCGGTGCCGAAGGTGTTCAGCGAGATCGAAGTCGGCTGGGCCACGCCGATGGCGTAGGACACCTGAATCTCGCAACGCTCGGCCAGGCCGGCAGCGACGATGTTCTTGGCAACGTAACGGCCAGCGTAGGCCGCCGAACGGTCAACCTTGGATGGATCCTTGCCGGAGAATGCGCCGCCGCCGTGACGGGCCATGCAAGGTTGACCGTTCGGCGGCCTACGCT
>Ga0153923_100641_pt1 | contig 10217 bp, 12 predicted proteins | sample TSNJ007MetaG_FD_104682 | JGI IMG/M metagenome (GOLD analysis project Ga0153923, IMG submission 104682) | Attine ant fungus gardens microbial communities from New Jersey, USA - TSNJ007 MetaG | ecosystem: Host-associated > Fungi > Mycelium > Unclassified | place: USA: New Jersey, Brendon T. Byrne... | reverse complement strand
GGAGAAAGAAAATGAAACATGAGTATATGGACTTAATGTAGTCATACGTATCAAATTTGAAATAAATGTATTAGATTTTATGAAGAAGATTTAATTCTTTTCTTTCTTCGTTTAACCAATCGACTGAAAGCTATGTGTTCACGGAAGCGATAGATGATCAACACTAGCGCGATAATACCGAGCCCAGAGAAAATCCAAAGTGAGTATACCTCTACCAAATGGACCACGACGGACTGTTGTGGGCCAAATATTTTACCAAGACCTAGAAAGATGATGACCCAGGACAGTGCACCGCTATATGCGTATAAGGCGAATTTACGAAAGGGGAGAGCATTCAAGCCCGAGAAATACCCTGTGAAATGTCGTACACCAGGAATGAAATATCCTATAAAGATCAAGGCATGTCCGAATTTGCTAAACCATATTCTCGTTTTTTCTAATTTGTGAGGAGAGAGGAACAGCCACTTCCCAAATCTATTTATAAAGGGTAGGCCTGCTTTTAGACCGATGAAATAAGTGATGGTTATACCGATAGTCGTACCCAGAAAGGACAGAATTAGAAGCCATCCGAAATGGAGCGTACCCAGATAGGAAAGATAACCTGCGTAGGCCATCGTTGTTTCACCAGGAAACGGGAGAGCGATGAATTCTAATAATAAGCCTATAAACAATACTAGATAACCATGTTCCTCGAAAAGAAGATGAATCCAACGAAGTAATTCCAATATACTCACTCCTATATAAATTGCTACGATACATAAATACTCCAGTCTTTTTTTCACTAGCATTGCTGGATCTTAGGTCGGGTCGTCCAAGTGTGAGGACATTTCCATTTTGTATTGTTCAATCGTTTCTATAAAAATCCGTTCTTGATCCGTTGTCCTTCGGCCCTTTGTCTTTCTAGTCGGTGGCCTAAACAGATCTAGCAAAAAGTCTTTAAATGTCTTATCCCAACACAGCTGCAATTTGTGGTTTAACGGAATGAGGTATTCCGCTAAGGTGGAGTTTAGTTATTCTTGTCCATGTGAACTCCTTATAATTAGGATTTGGACAGGACAAAACCGACCTGAAAGTTACAGTTTTCTATTCAATTAAATGAGATACCCTACTTGAAAATTGAAATTAACTTAATGAAACGCTAGTGAGTATATTTATAGATTTCTTTATTAACGCTCCTATCTACTGTTCAAATATCTTTTATGCTCTCTTGGTTAGCAGTTGTCTCCCTTGTTTAACACTTCTTATGCTATCAAATAAACCTGTAGATAAAGCGAGGGAGATTCTGAATTTATTCTGAATAATTATTTGCCAGTGTAAATCGTAATCTCCGTTTTTTTTCGTTCTGTATGCAGATGCAGAACAGCAACTCTGCCCACCGCATATCTCGTATCTAATTCCCCGGTCAGAGACTTACTTCTTGATACAGCACCGAATCAATGTAGCTAACTTAATGTCAATATCCCATAATGTAGGCAGATTAGTGCATTTTAGCGTAACATCAATTTGCCAACATAAAAATAAAAAAGCCTGAATTGACAGGCTTTTCAGCTACTGCTTATGTAGACACTTTTAGGTCATTGGACATTTTGTGTCGTGTTGTACGGGTACAATTGATTCGAACCTAATTGGTCCAATAAAAACCAAAAAACGCTAATAAGCGGTATTTAATAAGATATTATTGTTGTCACCCAAACGTTATTTGGCTTTAATCTTTTGGATACGAAGCTCACGCTTCCGTTCTTTGAAAGCCTCACACCATGAAAAAACATTATCGCCCTTCCGGTAACGGAGGATTATTACAAGAAAGAAGACTGTCGGTAAATTTCGCCGACAGTCCTTCTCTTCCAAGCAGTATACTCCTAATCCTATTCGCTGGACAATTCCTTGAGCGATTTGATTTTACCATGGGGATGCTGTTCATGCTTTCGTGACTTCCAAGCAGCTTCTTTCCTTCTCTTCTGGTGAGCCATAACAGATATCCTCCTTTGGAAATTGAGTTGTATACTACTTCCTTATACTGTCATTCCTCGGCTCTGTTCATTCATGAAATTATTACGTTGGGTTTTTGGTAAATGTAAATTCAGCGATCTTCCATATTCATCCTATACCCTAATGAGTGTGAGATCTCTTGTCCTTGTTGCATCTGATACGTCTTTTTTCAATGATTTTTGGAATAGGCATAACTATACTTAAAACGGTTCGGCCACACCTTTTCCTAACCGCGTACATAATCTACTATCAAATAAGCGGCCCAGAGGTGGATTAGGATGAACTATTATTGTCCCCAGTATGGTATTTGGCGTGAATACAGCATGCCAAGTAGTCACTGGCTACGTGTGAAATATTACGCTGAAAGAAAGGATTCAACTATCATCGATGAATGGAACGCTGTTCTCGCTCCTCCTCCCCCTCAGCTGCAATCCGTTTCAGTGGACCCCAAAACAAGTGCACTCCTAGTTTTGGATATGGAGACCTCTATATGTAATAATCCTCGTTGTATTGCCTCCATCTCTAAAATTAATCAGCTATTGGCGAGAAGTCGTGAATGGGGCATGCTTGTCGTCTATAGCCTTACACATACGGGAAGCCTATCGGATATTGCCGCGCAGATAGCCCCCTTGCCAAGTGATCCTATTGTGAAATCAAACGTTGATAAGTTCTACAAAACTGATTTAGAACAAATATTGCATGATCATGGCATTAAAACCGTTCTGGTTACCGGTTATGCAGCTAATGGCGCAGTCCTTCATACAGCCACTAGTGCTGCATTCCGGGGATTCAATGTCATTATTCCAGTTGATGGAATGTCAGCTCTCAATCCTTATGCTGAACAGTATACCACTTCGCATATGATAAATAGCCCTGGAACTCGAAACCGGGCCACTTTAACAAAAATAAATCTGATACATTTTAGTCACCCATACCAGCGATCCTAGGACAGGGAACTCGGAGTCATCCAGTAAAGCACATGCTCCCTCAAAGGAGTGTTTATCTATTGCTCCAAGAAGTTAACACTCAGTCGTTATACCACGCTCATCTGCCCGTTAGCTTAATCACGAACATAAAATACCCCGCCGACCAAATAATGTTAGTGGGGTATTTCACTGATGTTTTCGGATTGCATAACGATGCTTCCGTATATATTACGACTAATATAATACATTTGGGACAATCTCTATTAATTACTACTATTTGCTACATAATTATTTAGAAACAGAACGCACTCGTAATGATAACCAACAAAATGAACAGAACTAAAATTGCCGCTGTATTTCCACCAACTCCGCAACATCCGCCAACTCCTCCAAGAACTCCACCCATAGTAATTCCTCCTTTCACTTAGAATACACCTTACAGTATGGATAATTATAAGATTGAGATTGGGTTTAATGGCAAGGAAGATTCAGATTCAGCCTTCGATCATGCCCTGTGGTGATTTTGTTGCTCAGGAGAATTTTCCGTAGCAACAAAAAAGACCCTACCATGTGCTGTAGAGTCTACAATATAAACAAGTATTAATTTAGATAAAGAACGCTTTAGAGATTATAACAAGCAAAATGAACAATACTAATATTGCACCTACTCCTCCACCACCAAATCCACGTACACCGTAACCTCCATCAAATCCTCCAACAACTTCGCTCATAGTAGTTCCTCCTTTTCAATTGAGTACACCATACGATATGTGCAAATATTAATTGAGGATTGGATTTAATGGCAAAGAAGAGTTAGCGGGGTATTTTACCTCATCAATTCCAAGGTAAAAGATAAATTTGTATCAACTAATCGGCATTCGAAATAGATTCTTGATAATGCGCAATGACAAGAATTTGCTCATCAATGTGTATTATTTAACTATCGTTACCCGTTAGCTCAATACTAATTGAATTACAACTCGTTATTTCTCCCAAAGCTCGATCAGTCGACCTTCAGGATCTTCAATCCAAATAAACTTTCCAAATTCACTAATCTCTATTTTCTTTGCAAGAGGTACACCTATATGTTCAAGATGCATAATAGTCTCGTTTAGATTATGTACTTGGAAATTTAACATCACTTGTTGATCTGTTGGAAAATAACTGTCATTCTCGGTAAAGAAAGAAAAGATGGTCTCATTTCCAAATTGGGGTTTTATTACAGTCCCATTCCAATTTTCTATTTCAATCTTCAATACTTCACTGTACCATTTTTTTATAACTTCAAGATTCTTAGTTCTCCAAAATATTCCTCCGAGACCTTTTATCATCGTATTTAACTCCTGTCTGTTATCAAATTTTTAGCTATCCGACTACATTAGATATTCGAGATATAAATTTAAGTTCCTTTTTCAACTATACTGCCCGTAACTTCAAGTATATTTCTTCACAAACTTAATAGGGTGCGATTGCTCTCTTATTAAACAATCGCACCCGGTAGTCAAGTAACTTTATTTGACTTCTGTTTCAACACTCGTCACGAAATAGCGAATCGGGTTTTCAGCCTTGCGGCATTTTTCCCATATCCATATACAACGCGTTCCACCGATGACCGTCCGGATCGGCAAAACCACACCCGTACATCCAGCCACCCTTTTCGCCCGGCTTACTGAATACAGTGCCGCCGGCACGTTCAGCATTCAAGGCGAACTCATCAACTTCATCCCTGGAGTTCGCCCCCAGAGAGAATAACACTTCAGTGCCCTGCCACGAATCCGCAACCCCAATACCAGCAAAACCGCGAAACGCGGATTCCGGGAAGAGCATCAAAACAACCTGATTGTCGCCGACGATCAAGCTGAATGAGCCGTCTTGACTCGCATACTGCTCATTCAACCGAAAACCGAGTTGGGTATAAAACGCCTTTGCCCGTTCTGGTTCTCTCACTGGCAGGTTCAACCATAATGCTCCCGACATACCTAATAACCTCCTGATATAGAGATGCAGTAATCAGTAATCACTCATCCCTATATATATTCAATAATAATCTTTCCTTCTTGTTTGGAAATTAATCCTTCTTCAACTATCCTGCCCGTTAGTTGAACAAAGGCAGCTGTTCGCAATATCATGCTGCACCTCCAATAGTCAGATTTTGTCTAGCAATTGGGGTGCAGTTCATATCAGGCGGTTGATTCTAAACTATTGTTTCCCGTTAAATATGAAGAGCAACCTTTGAATCGCTCCTCTATTTTATTTATACTACTGTTTTAATGTCCTCATTCTATTATTCCTTGGGTTGTGTTCTACTTCTGCTAATCCTAATTTTTCCATCAAAGGTGGTATATACATGCCAAATCTACCACGCAATCCTTTTTTCAAGCCGTACCAACCACCAATTGGATTTTCAGGCGAACGTCCCCAGGCTTCAACCGTACCTTCTTTTACAGGTTTCTGCTCATCAGCACTGGCTAGTTCCATCCAATCACCATGCAGTTTAAGCATAGTGTTTAAGTCATCAACACAACTATAGTCATAATGCAAAACAGTTTTGCCTACAGTACATACTAAAATTACTTTTCCATCTTTTTCGTCCTTAAACATTTCATAATCAGATGTTTGAGGAGGTGTTTTTAGTTTCCAAGGATTTTCTTTTGTTCCCTCTATTGTCGACATACCATCTCTCCTTTGGTTTTCCAACTCCAATATACAATATTAAATAGCACTCCGCCTAACTAATATAGCGCCATCCAATAGTCATTTCCATAAGAAATACACCTTCTGTATTTTTGAGATATTATATCGCGCACGGCAAACGGTATACTCTCTTGTCCATTGTCCTTGTTTTTTATTTCAATTTTTTACTCGTGGGTCGATCTCTTTGTTGCGTTGTGGTAAGCATGTAAATCTGAGCGGTCAGCTCTACTGTCTCGATCAAACCGAACACCGTATTCATGGAGGTGCCTGCAGGAGCTCGAGTAGCCGAAAGAATTCATGCTTATGTGATCTTTACTGAAAAACCTTTCTTATATTAGTGCTGTGTTAAATCTAACAGTTGTCAAACAGCTTTTTTCTTTGATGATCCTAAAATACAACCTTAGAGTTACAGATACTATATTTTTATATGAATAAATGGGTCTCTCATATTGTAATTCGTCTCTTTTAATTCATTTAAAAAATTTTGAATTTTCTCAATATTCTCCAGCCCAATAATTTGAATACTACCAGTTTCATTAGCGACTGAGATAATCTTTCTTCCATTTTTATTCAAAAATTCAATTTGATCATTAGTTACATCCATTATCGTCATAAGAGGTTTCTCCTTTATAATTCATGATTAAAATTTTAGTTACAGCAGGATGAGGAAGATGACTCAGTATTTGTTGAACAGCTGCTTTCACTTGCTGTACTCGTACTGTTATTAAGACTACATACCCCTGTTTCAGGCAATTCTAGTTCTACTTTGGATGCTGCTTCAAAATCACCAGTGAGATAGGCAGCTATTGATCTAACCTGTTCGTATCCAGTGGCCATAAGGAATGTTGGCGCACGTCCATAGCTTTTCATTCCTACAATGTAGAAGTTACTCTCAAGATGCCGAAGTTCTCTTTCGCCATGCGGTCTAACTGTACCGCAGCTGTGAATATTCGGATCAATAAGTGGAGCTAGTGTTTCAATACTCTCGGTGGCTGAATCTATACTGAGTCTTAATTCCCGTAAGAAGGAAAAATCAGGACGGCTACCAGTATTAACTATGATGTGATCAATTCCGTTAATCTCCATATTTGTGTTATTTAATGTCCCTATGATCTGAACTTGTTTCCCTGATTGTTTAAGTTGTTCAATCTTAAATGGCGTAACAACGTTTACTTGACCAGAACTAACCAACTGGTGTATCCGACTTCCCAATTCACCTCTGGCTTCAAGCTGATCATTTGCCTCTCCACCGTATGCTTCTTCAACTTTTCTTTTTCTCATAATCCAATATATTTCGGTATTGTTATCGGCTTCTTTCAATTGTGCTAAATCGAGCAACGTATTCAGAGCAGAATGTCCACTTCCCACAACAGCAGTGCGTTTACCCTTGTATTTCGTTTGATTCTCCGAAGAAAAATCAGGAATACCATAGACAATATGCTGATCCATCGACCGCTCTTCTTTTGTCCAAACACCACTTGCATACAAAGAATTAGAATGACCCCAAGTTCCTGAAGCGTCAATAACCGCACTTGCCTCATATCGTTTCGTAATTCCATTCGTTTCAACATAGAGAATAAATGGAAGCTGCTCACGTTGATTAGATTTCATTTTATCGGTGTCTTTTCTGCTTACTGCTACGACTTTAGAATTCATCATAATGTGAGGCTTGATTTCAGGTAGTTCAGCTAATGGTTTTAGATAATCTTCTACAATTTCCCTACCTAGTGGCAGTTCATTGGATAATGGAGCTTTCCATCCATGTTTAAATAGCAATTCTTGAGCTGCTCTATCGACATTATATTGCCAAGGTGAAAAGAGTCGAACATGTCCCCATTCAAGAATGTTGTGGCCAATTTGAGTGCCAGCCTCTAAAAGAATAAAACTCTTATTTCGAGCAGTTAATTGGGCAGCAGCCGCTAACCCAATCGGACCAGCCCCAATGATAGCTACAGGCAATTCATTATTAAGTCCATTCGTTTCTCCATTTTGAGAGCTTTTGTTTGTAGAATCTGTGCAACATTCTGTGGGAGTATTGGGAGTACAGCATTCTTTAGATTCAAGTTTAAATTCTATGTTTTTCATAATTATATCCTCCTTAAATTTCAATACCCATCAAATTATTTTGATATGTTAATTAAAAAAATAATCATTGAGGTTTCGGATAAAAAATACAGCAAAGCTGTACTGACAGTAGCCCTTTGATTTCATTTTCATTTAACTCATAATAGTTCCATTTCCCAATGCGTTCCATGAGGATCACATTCGCATCCAACAACATTTTTAAGTGGTAGGAAAGTTTGGATTGCGGTAAACCAAGTAGATCGGATAGGTCACATACACAGACCTTACCCTTTTGGTTTAACTCATATATAATTTTTAAACGATTCTTATCGGATAGTGCTTTAAACTTTTGCTCATACGTACTTAAAGTAGCATCATCTATAGTTGTACTTGTACTGTTCATCTTAGCACCTTCTTTTTCACATCAAATTTTGTTGATTCGTTCATCTTAGCACCTCAACTTTGTATCGTCAACCATCAATTATTTTTGATGTGTTCTATTTTTTATTAAACTCAAAAATTAGAGTCTCCACTCTACTCTGCTAAGATACATCACGATTGCACTTGTAGATAAACAAGTTTATTACAACTTATATTGGAAGTTTAAGAGAGCTCATAGGCATACCGTCTCCTGCTTCTTGATAAATCATTGCCTTTAATGAACGTCTGTTTGGTGCATTTTCCTATTTTAAATGACAATAGCCCATTCCCCATCTATGTACTTAAATAAGCAGGATCGAGGGAGTGCCCTTTATCCTGTCTTCTTGCGTATTATATGTTTACTACTGTACTAAACTATCCAAATCCGGCTGTAATATGGTCCGCAGAATATACAGCATGAGGGCACCAACAAGGAACGCGATGGCGTCTGCAATGACGAGCGACCAGGTACCGTTAATATATTGTTCCGCTGCTTCCAGGACCTTGGCTAAAGATTTTGCAAATGAAGTTTCGGTCGCCTTTACTGAAGCTGTATCACCTGACTAGCTAAACCCAAATGCGGTGTCTATCATCGTTATGGTTGTCGCATATAACCCATGCAGAGATTCATGTACATACAAAGGTGTACTTTAGAAGAAGAAACTCAACAAGTCGTAAAAGATGACAGTTATTATTATAACTACCAGCGGTTATTCATGCGTCACACATCCCATCCCAAGCCCTATATCCTCCTAATGCATCGAACTTTCCCTTTTAATTTAAACAGTTCTTTAGGTATACACCTCCACCAATAACGAATCCCCTACATACGATAAGAGCATCACGGACAACAATGCTGTTATTCCTTATACAGCAAGCCAAGGTAGGGGTGAAACGCTTATGGAATTGCTGGAGAAAGTACAAGCCGAGATCAACCGTTATATGACCCGGATTCAGTCGGAACAGCAGGAAGATGGGTCATGGAGATATGATTTTGAAACAGGGCCGATGACAGATGCCAGTATGATGATTCTCATCAGCTCCCTGTATCCCGAAGAACAAGAACTCCTTTCGCAGCTGGCCCATCGCTTGGTGCAAAATCAGGCGGATGGCGGCGAATGGAAACAGTACGACGACGATGATGGCCACCTATCCTCCACAATAGAGGCGTATACCGCGCTGTTGTTATCCGGTTATCTGGAGCGGGATGCAGCGCCTATGATACGGGCCAAGGATTATATTCTCCGTAGCGGCGGAGTCGAGAAGGCACATGTCTCCACTAAGTTTATGCTGGCCTTGAACGACCTGTATCCGTGGCCTGCGTATTATCCGATGCCTCTATTTTTGATCCATCTCCCGAAATGGATTCCATTTAGCTTTTACCGCTGGAGCTCGTACGCCAGGACTCATTTCGCCCCGAGTCTCATTCTGGGGCACCTCAAATTCACTCTACCGCATCCTTCTGGTGCAGACATCTCCCATCTTTTCACGACGCCGAAGTACAATAAGCTGCATCATCAGAGCTATGGTCGCAGATGGTCTACGAATAAACGAAGCCGAACCTCTTCCGGATTGCAAGGGAAAAGGTCAAACCATTCCATCCAAAAGGCCGAGAGTTTTATACTGGAGCATATTGAAGGGGACGGGACACTGTACAGTTATGCAAGTGCGACTTTTTTTATGATCTATGCACTGCTAGTGATCGGTTATCAGCCGGACTCGCCTGTGATCTCCCATGCGATGAAGGGGCTGCTATCTTTTCTGACGAAGACGGATGACGGGGGGATGCATATTCAGAACTCACCTTCCACCGTATGGGATACGGCACTAACTTCCTACACGCTGCAGGAGGCCGGGCTTTCAACAGAGGATGATACCGTACAGAGGGCAGTAATGTATTTGCTGTCGCTTCAACATAAAGAGAAGAAGGAGAAGGTAGAAGGCTCTCTGCTGCACATGACAGGCGGCTGGGGATTCTCCGAAAGCAACAAGGTGAACCCCGATGTGGATGATACGCAGGCGGTGCTGCGGGCGCTGACGAGGTACACGTCTTATCACGCAGACAGTCTTGAGTCATGGAGAAAAGGAGTACAGTACTTATTCCGCAGGCAAAATGATGACGGT
>Ga0153923_100640_pt1 | contig 10223 bp, 6 predicted proteins | sample TSNJ007MetaG_FD_104682 | JGI IMG/M metagenome (GOLD analysis project Ga0153923, IMG submission 104682) | Attine ant fungus gardens microbial communities from New Jersey, USA - TSNJ007 MetaG | ecosystem: Host-associated > Fungi > Mycelium > Unclassified | place: USA: New Jersey, Brendon T. Byrne... | reverse complement strand
GAATCCAGAACTTTTTCCTCGCTGCCTTCAAATGCCCGGTCTTCTACCTCAATACAAGCCGGACCGTCGTAACCGATATCCGTTAAGGCAGAGACATACCTCCCCCAATCCACATCGCCCAGGCCTGGAAGCTTCGGGCTCCTAGGCATCCAATATTTTTAGATACTGCCGAAGCCGTTCCTCCAAATACTCCGCAACCATCGCCACCATCGGCGTGGCGGTTTTGTCCTTATAATAGCTGTCAAAGCAGGCATAATACCGTTTCCTATCTGCAAACTTTATATCAATGGACGGATAGCCGCTCTGCATCAGCATGAGATTGAGAACCAGCCTGCCGGTACGCCCATTTCCGTCAATAAATGGATGGATGCCTTCAAAATCCAGATGGAACAAAGCGGCATTCTCAACGGGATGGCGCTTGCTGTCTTTCTGTTCTATAATAAGCTGCTCCATTTGAACTGGCACCAAATATGGTTGTGGTGGTTCATGGTAAGCCCCCATAATCATTACAGGGATTCTTCTGTATACCCCTTTGTCGTCCGGTCTGTCCATCAACACAAGCGAATGGATTTCTTTTATCACCCGTTCAGACATCGCAACTTTGTCTGTGACAAGCTGCTGGATGTATAAGAAAGCATCCCGGTGACCCACCGCCTCAAAATGGTCTTTAAGTGGTTTTTTATCAATCGTGACGCCCTCCAGCACCAAGGCCGTTTCCCGGAGTGTAAGCGTATTTCCCTCTATGGCGGTGGAGTTGTAAGTAAACTCCACAAGAAATTCCTCTTGCAGCCGCTTCAACTCTCCCTGTGTCAACGGTCGGCGTTTGCCAAGTTCTACTTTGAGCGCATCAATACGGGCGAATATAGCAGCGTATTCCTTTGGAACGATTTTACCGCGCAGGCTCCGGCCATCAGCCGGTTTAATAGCATTAGCTGGTATGCGATATGAACGGCTTTCCTTTATCGCACCTTCGATTTTTCCTTGTTCGCAGAGCAACCGTACACGCCTGCCTGACAGGCCCCATTGTTCCGCAGCTTGTTTAACACTGATGTATTCCATGATAGCACCTCAATTCTTAAACATAGTATACACCGCAATAGGAATATTATCAAGCGCAAATATGAAAACCCGGTTTTTATTATTCCAATACAATAAAGGGTGAAGCATCTGCTTTACTCCAAATAAAAACATTGAAAACGCCGTCGAGTTGTGCCAAACCATATACATATATCACTAAATTTGTTATAATAATAGCGTTGTAAAGAGGTTTGTCTGGAGGTGCTGAGAGTTGAATGATAAATATATAATGGACGCGCTTATTCAGGCTTTAGGGATATTTCTAAGTGACTTTCCGTATTTTGTGCTGGCGATGACGCTGATGTGGGAACATCTGCGCCACAGCCGCCGTCAAGCATATTTCGTCATGTTCGGGATGACTGCACTTCACGCCGCTTCAATACTGATGATAACTTCAATTTTCCCGCAGGCAACCGTGGACATAATAAGGATACCGCATGAGATAATATTCATGGCCATTTATTTGGCGGGATTCATTTGGGTGGTCAGAATCAAACTGACGCGAGTTTTATTTATGGCGTTCTTTATAAAATATTTCGCCGAGTTAGTAACGTCCACAGCCGCTTATTTTGAGAAATCGTTTTTTACCGACACACACGTTTCCTATGGTTTGTATTTCAATTTGTGTCACTTGGCGCTTCTGCTCGTCACGTTTCCGGTTATGTATCTGTTCATAACGCGGGTTCTGCGAAAAATCTTTATGGTGGAAAGCGGGGTATGGCGTTTCCTGTGGCTTGCTCCGGCGGCGTTTTACACTTTAAATATGATGTATTCAAAACTCAATAAATCAATTATTTATCAGGGGGATTATGTCGTCAACGGCGCGGTGCTTTTCGGGATATCGCTGTTGGTATACGCGTTAATTTTGGAAACATTACGCATCACGCAGGAAAAATTATCAAAGGAAGAAAGCGAACGCCGCCTCGCTGCCGACAATGCCGCACTCGACAGGCTTAACCGCATGAAAGACGATCTGATCGCCACCGTCACACACGAAACCATGACGCCGCTTGCCGTGCTGTCCGTCTATTCGGAACTTATTTCCAGGGAGCTTCGGAAGAAAGGCGTGGACGAGCAGACCGCTAAAGACCTCGACGTGATATCAGACGAAACGCAGCGTATAAAATGGTTGATTGACGAATTAAAAAACCATACCCGCGAAAAAGAAGATAACCTGTTAAAGACGCGGCTGAACCTGACTGAACTTACAAAAAGTGCGGCGCGGCTGTATGCGCCTATCTTGGAACGGAAAAAAAATACACTTATTCTCCGTTTCCCTTATGATTTACCGGACGTATACGCCTGCGCGAATGAAGTAACGCAGATGTTGTTTAATCTCCTGCAAAACTCGAACAACCATACGGAGAACGGCGAAGTTGTCATCACCGCCGAAGCAAACGGCGACTATGTTTGCGTGACCGTTTCCGATGCGGGAATCGGCATACCGGCTGGGCTTCTGCCCCTCGTATTCGAGCGCGGCGTAAGCGGCAGTGAAAACGGTACGGGCTTGGGGCTGTTCCTATGCAGGGAAATAATCGAAACACACGGCGGCAGTATCAATATAGATAGCACACAGGGCGAAGGGACGAGGGTATGGTTTACACTGCCGGTTTGGAAAGAGGGAACACGCGAATGAAAAAACAAACGATTCTGCTCGTTGAGGACAACGAAAAACTGAGCGATGGCAACCGCCGCGTACTTGAAGCCGAAGGGTATGAGGTGCTGACTGCGCTGACAATTGCCGAAGCAAGGGAGCGGCTATCAAATTTTACCCCGGACATCATACTGCTTGATATTGGTTTGCCGGACGGCAACGGACTTGATTTTCTGAAAGAGTTTCGGCAGAAGTCAGGCATCCCGGTGCTGATGCTCACCGGCTACAGCGAAACGGCGGATATTGTTAAGGGCTTCAAAGGCGGTTGTGATGATTACCTTACAAAACCGTACACATTTGCGGAATTGCTGGTGCGGCTCCAGCGTCTTTTGAAAAACGCGGAACGGGTACCGGAAACGGTATCGCGGGGGCTGCTCACGCTGCGGCTTGCGTCGCGGGAGGCCTTCGTGGGCAACGATAAATTAGATTTGACACCAAGAGATTACGCGTTATTGCAATTTTTCGTTCAAAATGAAGAACGCATCATGCAGATGGCATATATTTATGAAACCGTTTGGGGTCAACCTATGGCGGGGGATTCTCAGGCGATCAGCAGCGCCGTTTCCCGCTTACGAAAAAAGCTGAAAGGATGCGGTTATACCATATCGGCGGAGTACGGAACAGGCTATTGTTTTGAGCCGGGAGAGACTTAAAAACAAAAATGAAAAGGTTGAATGTTGGCAATTCTGCAAACATTCAACCTTTTTCTATTGAAATTTATTATAATGAGGGCGGCTTATGAATCATCATACAGCCAAAGAAAGTAAAAAAATGATTTCAAAAATTTGAGGGAGGTAACTCATGAAAACAATAGACAAAAAAGGGGCTCGATTACTTTCGGTTATACTGGCAATAGCCGTATTGCTGACCACGGTGGTTACGGTCATGTCCGCAACCGTCCATGCTGCCACTAACTCACGAAATACAACCTTGAGGCTGGACAATTACGGGGAAACAATCTATGGCGGTACATGGTCGGTTGTCGAAAACGGAGTGTCCGCATACGTTGTAAACGGCTCTGACGAAGAGGGATGGACTTGGGAATATGATACGGTTAATGAAAAATATACGTTGACGTTGGATAATGTTGATATTGCAGTGGCAGACGGTACAGCTATTCAACTGCCAAACCCTAAAACGGATATTAAAGTCGATATCTTGCTTATCGGAGAAAACACAGTATCCGGGGGTGGCAACGGTACGTATGACGGCGCTCTCTGCGGCATCTATGCGCCGGTCAATACTCAGAATCCGTACAGCGTCGATGTAACCATTCTTGGTAGCGGAACGCTGAATGTAAGCAGCAATCCGAATCAACCGATTACACATAATTACGGGAAAGCAATCTATATCGTAAACGGATCGCTCACGGTGGTTGAGGATGCGACAATCAATGCGAACGGCACTATATTGGCTTCCTACGATATTACAATCAGGGACAGCGAAATTACTGTAAAAGGCTTTAATGACAATGGTGCATTGTATACCTATAACAATATAATAATTGAAAACTCCAAAATTGACGCTGCCATTGACAATCAACGCGTCGGCAGCCCCGATAACAATACCTATTCCATTTTTGGCGACAAAGGTGTGACAATCAAAGACAGTTCCGTTACCGCAACAGGCGGTGCATACGGAATAGTCGCGGGAGCTAATGGAGATCTGATTATTAAAAATAGCGAAATAATTGCCGACGGTCATACCCGGTATGGATTGGGAGGAAAAAACGTTGTCATTGAAAACGGCGCGGTAGTTACGGCAGGAAAATGGTATGGAATATATGCCGGCGATGGTGTTATTGACGTCAATAATTCGGAAATCTTCGCTAAAGGAGAAGACCGTGCGGCAATTTTCGCATCACAGCAGAATAACACCGATCAGGCCATACTCCTTGGCTCCGGACTGGCGATTAAAGAAGACGGGAAAATCGGAACGACCGAAAATCCGGATAATTTTGGAAATACAAAAACCTCGTTTATTAACAAAAGTAATGATTATGTTTATGCACTTGATTACAGCTATAACCTGAAAGAAATAACCATATATATAACAGCCGACTACTCCGCCGTGGACGCGGCGATTGCCAAAATCCCGGCTGACTTGAGCTTGTATACCGTGGATTCGGTCAATGCCCTGAATGCGGCGTTGAATACCGTTGTGCGCAGTAAAGATATCACCGAACAGGCAATAGTAGACGGCTATGTACTGGCCATTGAGGGTGCGATCACGGCATTGGTCTACAAAGATGCCGACTACTCCGCTGTAGATGCGGCGATTGCCAAAATCCCGGCTGATTTGAGCTTATATGCCGCGGATTCGGTCAATGCCTTGAATGCGGCGGTGAATGCCGTTGTGCGCAATAAAGACATCACCGAACAGGCGATGGTGGACGGCTATGCACAAGCCATTGAGGATGCGATTATAGCTTTGGTCGTTGATAATACAACACTTGGCGACACGATTAAGGATGCTGAGGAAATTTTGAAGGATGCCGACATTGGCGATCAACCGGGGAAGTATCCGCAGGTTGAGGCAGATAAATTACAAGATGCCATTGATAAGGCTAAGGGAATTTTGGACGATTCGGCTGCTACAAAAGAAGATATTAACAAGGCAATACAGGATTTATTGGACGCTATTAAAATATTCGAGAACAGCAAAATTCCGCTGACGGGTCCAACCGAACCGGAGCCGACTGATCCGAAACCAAACCCAACTGATCCATCTGATTCGGATAACCCCAACACCGGTGACAACAGCAACATGCTCCTGTGGCTGCTGCTCGGTGGCACGTCCCTGACCGTTCTCGGCTTAACGATCAAGCGTAGAAAAAGATATTCAGTAAAATAATAACACTTGGATAATTTGGATAACCGCTCTTTGTCATTGTGTCAAAGGGCGGTTATTATTTTTAATAATACGGGCGGTCTATTTTTGAAAAAAAATATACCGTTGAGGTTTTCGTTTATTTGAAGTATACTAAAATAAAATGATTGTATCATTACGCAGGTGGTGCAGGTATATGGCTTATACCGTCCGATGCCGAAAAACCGACTGACGGCAGAGCAACAAATGGTAGAAAATTCACGAAAAAGGACGGTGACGGCAATGATTGATTTTAAAGAAGAACTCGAATGGAAAACTCGTAAAGAGCGTATTGACAAAACTTTGAAACCATATTGGGATATTGTGAAATACAGTAATAGCTTGAATATTGCAGAACATGCAAATGTTGCCGTTACGGAATTTCCAACAGCAAACGGTCCGGCGGATTACATCTTTTTCGTAAATGGGCGATTGCTTGCTGTCCTTGAAGCTAAAAAGGTGTCCACAAATCCGCAAGAAGTTTTGGGACAGGCCAAGAGATATTCAAGAGGTATATTTGATGGAGTTGGCAATTGGGACGGCTACAAAGCTCCATTTTTGTACTCATCAAACGGCGAAAAAAATTGGTTTTTGGATATTCGTGACGCTAAGAATATCCGCAGAACCGTTATGAGTATACATACCCCCGCCGCTATGTCTGAGATGATTCATAAAGACATACAATCGACATTTGACAAACTAAAACTCGTTCCGATTGCGGATAATGAAAAATTAAGACCGTATCAAAAGGCAGCAATCGAAAAAACAGAAGACGCCTTGATAAACGGCAAACGCAATATGCTAATCGCAATGGCTACCGGAACAGGCAAAACCTTTTTAACCGTTTCTCAAATATATAGATTTATAAGCACCGGCATAGCAAGGCGTATTTTATTTTTGGTAGATAGAAAGGCGCTTGCAGCGCAAGCGGTACGAGCGTTTTCATCGTTTGACACTCCAAACGGCATGAAGTTTGACAAAGAGTTTGAGATATACTCCCAAGCATTCAAAAAAGAGGATTTTGGCGATGATGAGCCGTTTAATCCACAACTTCTGCCGACTGAATATTTACAAAAGCCTACCGCACAGCATACTTTTGTCTATATTTGTACAATTCAGAGAATGGCTATGAATTTATACGGCAGAGATGTAATATCGGATGAAAGCGCCGAAGATTGCGGTGATTTTTCAGATGCCGATAAAATCGATATACCTATCCACGCATTTGACCTCATTGTCGCCGATGAATGTCACAGGGGTTATACATCAAAAGAAACCTCCGCTTGGAGAAAAACAATAGAATATTTTGACGCAATCAAAATCGGGCTGACCGCGACACCTGCGCCGCATTCCCTTTCCATGTTCAAAGAAGTTGTCTACCGCTATACAACCGATGAAGCCATAGACGACGGCTTCCTTGTGGATTATGAGGCGGCGAAAATTTCCTCCGGCGTTAAGATGAATGGCGTGTTTTTGCATGAGGGAGAAAATGTCGGTGTTGTGGATGATTTGACTGGCAGTGTTGTTTATGACGAGTTGGAGGACGAAAGAGAATATCCCTCATCGGAAATTGAGAACAAGATAACCGTTCCCGATACGAATTACAAAATTATTCGGGAACTCAAAAAATATACGGAAAAACACGAAGAAGAAACAGGGCATTTCCCCAAAACGCTTATTTTTGCGGTCAATGACCTGCGGCATACTTCTCACGCAGACCAAGTAGTGAGAATTTGCCGCGAGGTTTTTGAGCGTGGCGATAGCTTTGTCGAGAAAATCACAGGCAGTCCGAGCGTAGACAGGCCTTTACAACGTATCAGAGAGTTTAGAAACCGCCCCGAACCAAAAATCGTCGTTACGGTTGATATGCTTTCAACTGGGGTTGACATACCCGCGCTTGAATTTATTGTGTTTATGCGGCCGGTTAAGTCACGTATTCTTTGGACACAGATGCTCGGACGAGGAACACGGCTTTGCCCTGACATCAACAAAACGCATTTTACCATATTTGACTGTTTTGACGGCACGCTAATCGAATATTTCAAAGACACAACAGATATTAAACCCGAACCGCCGACAAAAGACCCTATACCGCTTGAAAAGGTAATCGAAAACATCTATCAGAACATTGACAGAGATTATAACGCAAACGTCCTTGTCAAAAGGCTGCGCCGCATTGAAAAAAATATGACCGGTGCGGCAAGGGATCAGTTTTCGGTGTTTATCCAAGATGGCGATATGGGTAAATTTGCGGGTGAACTTAAAAAGAATATTCAGAACAATTTTACTGAAACGCTGAAGCTTTTGCGAGATAAAGACTTTCAATACCTTTTGATGAATTACCCAAGGGCCAAGTCTAATTTTATCATTGGGTATGACGTAGTTGACGAAGTTTCCTCTGAGTGGGTATTCAGAGCCGGTGACGAAACTATAAAACCGGAGGATTATCTTGTGATATTCGAGCGTTTTGTAAGAGATAATCCCGAACAGATAGAGGCTATCGAGATCCTTCTTTCCCGTCCGAAGGATTGGCAAACCACGGCACTGTTGGAGCTGCGCGAGAAGCTTGTAAAAAATAAATTCAAAGAAGCGGATTTGGAAAAAGCACACCGAATTGTTTACAACAAAGCATTAGCCGATATTATTTCAATGGTAAAGCACGCAATGAAAGACGGGGAACCCATCTACACCGCCACAGAGCGTGTAGAGCTGGCGATGCGTGAGTTTATGCGGGGGCAGGATTTTACGCCGGAGCAAGTAAAATGGCTTGAACTGATACGCAATCATCTTATAGAAAATCTCACAATTGACGCGGAAGATTTTGAGTTTATGCCGGTGTTTACTCGTGAAGGTGGTAAAAGTAAGGCAAAAAAGGTTTTTGGCGACCTTTCAGCGCTTGTAGACCGTTTGAATGAATTAATAGCAAGTTAAAAGGAGAACATGATGTCCGATATTGTAAACACCCTATGGGGATATTGCCATACCCTGCGCCATGACGGCATGGACTACGGCGATTATATAGAACAAATAACCTATCTGCTTTTTCTCAAAATGGCGGGTGAAAAGGATATTACCATACCCCAAACGCCTGTTGTCTGTGATTGGAATACCTTGAAATCAAAGGCAGGAGCGGAGCTTTTGGGGCATTACAATCAGGTGTTGAACACACTCAAAAAAGAAAAAGGTATGCTTGGCGATATATTCCGTGAAGCACAGGCTCGCTTTAATAACCCTGTCAACCTAAAACAAGTCATCAACATGATTGACAAAGAAGAATGGACGGCAATGGAGGTCGATGTTAAGGGGGCGGCGTTTGAGGGATTACTGGAAAAGTCCGCCGCAGAGGGCAAAAAAGGCGCGGGGCAATTTTTTACGCCTCGTCCGCTGATTAAATCCATTGCAAGGGTAATGAAGCCCGACCCTCGCACCACAAAAGACTATAAAATATGCGACCCCGCTTGCGGCACAGGCGGCTTTTTGATGTATGCCTATGAATGGCTGATGGAAGAAACAAAGGGTGCGCTTGACAGGAATATTATAAAGCGCATTAAAAGTGAAACATATTATGGTCAAGACCTTGTGGCTCGTCCTCGCCGTCTTGCGCTGATGAATTTGTTTCTCCATGGATTAGAGCCGAATATTTATTTGGGTGATACTATTTATGAATCCGACCGTGGGGAACGGTACGACTGCATTTTGACGAATCCTCCATTTGGCACAAAAGGCGCAAGTCAAGCTCCTGATAGAGAGGATTTTACTGTCGAAACCTCAAACAAGCAATTAAACTTTTTGCAGCATGTTCTCACAACCCTAAAGCCGGGCGGTAGAGCTGCCGTTGTGTTGCCGGATAACTGCCTGTTTGAGGATAAGGCGGGCGATGTGTTCAAAATACTTATGCAGGATTGCAATGTACATACGGTTTTACGCTTGCCGAGAGGTACTTTTACGCCATACAGTCAAGGCGTAAAGGCGAATGTTATATTCTTTCAAAAGGGTTTTGCAACCGAAAATGTGTGGATATACGATGCACGCTCAAACGTACCCGGTATCACGAAAAAAGACCGACCGCTTACAGAGGAGCATTTTGCAGATTTTGAGAAATGCTACGGTAAAAATCCAAACGGCACAAGTTCACGTGAGGATTTAGGCGAGGATGGGCGTTTCCGCCGTTTTCATATCAGCGAGATTAAAGAACGAAATTATAAACTTGATTTTACATGGCTGAAAGACGACAGCATAGAGGACGGCGAGGACTTGCCCGAACCTACCGAGCTTATCGCCGAAGCAACAAGCGAGATTGAGGCTATGCTTGTGGATTTTCAGAAACTTTTCGCGATTCTGGAGGGCGGGGATTGATGAAGGAATTGTGGCAATTGCCGTCTAATTGGGAATGGCAAGAGATGAGAGAATTTGTTAAATGGACTTCAGGCGGAACACCAAAAGCAACAGAGAAAGCATTTTACGAAAACGGCACTATTTCATGGCTAATTACGGCTGATCTTAATGATAATTGGGTATATTCATCGCAGAAAGCTATTACCGATTTAGCTTTTAAGAGTAGTAGCACGAAAATGGTTGAAATTGGATCTGTTTTAGTTGCTATGTATGGGAGTATTGGGAAACT
>Ga0153923_100639_pt1 | contig 10223 bp, 10 predicted proteins | sample TSNJ007MetaG_FD_104682 | JGI IMG/M metagenome (GOLD analysis project Ga0153923, IMG submission 104682) | Attine ant fungus gardens microbial communities from New Jersey, USA - TSNJ007 MetaG | ecosystem: Host-associated > Fungi > Mycelium > Unclassified | place: USA: New Jersey, Brendon T. Byrne... | reverse complement strand
CCTATTGGATACTGTCGACATTGGTCACAGCCTCCGTTGCATTTATATTAACCATTTTATACGGATGGAAAGATCCGGATATGACTTCAAAAGAATAAAGTAAGCTTCCTGTATAATTTAAAGTGTAAAGGGCGTTTAAGTAAATTTAGATTATTACTGACCTGACCGTTGGTTAAATCTAAAGAATACAAGAGGTATCTCAGATGAATGTTAATACGAACAATACAAAAAATCAAGGCCAAGAGAAAAATTCCGAAAAATTAACCAAAGCAGAGCTTCGAAGACGGCAGATGGAAGAGATCCGGAGAAAATGCTGAAGGATATTAGAATCCCAACAAGTCAGCAGCCAGTGGTAGCATAGAAATCAGGACACTGCATCCTATCATCCAGACCCTAGCCGGGCTTCCGGATAACAATGAGGAGGTCGGGCAGGGTTCTGGAAAGAAACCCGATAACAGTGAAACGAAAAAGTGCTTCATCATGCACACAGACCGGCAGAACGGTGAAAACGGTATAGCATCCACTGAAGAAATCAGTGCCACTGGAAAGCCCTGTCAGGTGGGTAAGAATCAATTTGCAAATACGTCGGTAGTTCGCTCCGGCAAAAACCCCGTTAGAAAACTTGGCTGGCACTCAGTGTATGAACATGTGGGACGAAGGAAGTTGGGACACGATCCCCATAGACACGGAAGGTCCACCATCATAGTTTACAGAAAATGATAGCCTTTATAGACCATCACTACGGATTTATAAACGAACTCTTTTTTAGCTATTCAGTACGAGATACAATGACTGTTCATCACACAATAGCTCTGTTATGAGAGGAAATTAATTAACGAAAAGCCTGAAAAATCATGGATTTTGGCTTGACATTATAGGAAGGAATGGATAAGAAAATGAATAAACGTTTATTAGATTATACTCCAAAAGAAATATTACAATTAGATAAAAGTGCTTATCTCGATGGTGTACGTGCATCTGAAGGAAGAACAGTCGGCGCTTTCATGTCTCCCAGTTTACCTAACATGATAGATAAGGTTTCTAATCTGGAAGCCTGTGCTGCATTTGGTGCTGACATTATCTACCTCGAATATTATGACGTCAATAATATACAGATGCCGGGACTTCCCTCTAAAAACCCCAAAGACGACAGCGTATGTGATACAATGCGCTTGCAATTGGGTAAAGGTTGGAGTGTTGAAGATTTAAAGGCTCTTGTTGGACGGCCAATAGGTACAGGGGTTTTAGTTCCAAGAGACGAGCATGAGTATTCATCAGGATTAGCGAGCACACTTCGCTTCTCAAAAGAGCTAATTTTATCTATTAAAGAATCTGGTTTTACACATGTAATGATTGCAGGCGATCATCAGGAATCCATTCTTCGTGCAGTCGAGCAGACTGCGGAATGGATTGGTGATAGTGTTATTATAGAAAGCGGTATACTTCATGGACCAGGCTACATTGATGAACACTATCCCGTATCTTATAATCTCCGCGATATTTCGTCATCAGAATTTGTTTCTAAACTGGCTAAAGCAGGTGCAGATGTAATCCTGGTTCCAGCTGCAGGCGTCACACCATGTATCACACCTGATTATGTAACCGACCTTGTAACCGCAATCCATGAGGAAAATGTATTGGCGTCAGCAGCGGTCGTTCAGTCAATTGAAAGTGCAGGAACCGTAACTGCTCAGACAATTGCGACTACTAACAAAATGTGCGGTATAGATATTTTTTATGCCGGCGCTGGCGGGCTAAACGCAAGTATGCCCCAACCTGAATTTTTACAGGCCTTATCCATAGCAGTTCGTGGAAAAAGAAATACCTATCGAGTAATGTGTCAGTCGCCTATGCGTTGAAACAAGTTTACTCATAAACATACTAAAATCAGGAGGCATTTAATTTGATTAGAAAGAAACCAAATATAAACAACATAGTGCAGGGAGTCGTTTATGCTACACAGACAGGTATATTATTACCCTTGAAAGATATGCCGGATGATATTATTGCACAAGGAGTTCTGGGAGATGGCATATGCATTATCCCGGAAAGAGATAAAGTGCTCAGTCCTGTTTCCGGGCGTATCACTACTATTGCGCACTCAAAACATGCTTTTGGTATTACCACTGAGGATGGTGCTGAGATTATCGTACATCTCGGTGTCGATACTGTTGAAATGAATGGACATGGATTTTCTCCCAAAGTTGTCGTTGGTCAAGAGGTACTTGCTGGTGAATTGCTGTGCAATATGGACAGATGCTTGATTCAAGAAGCGGGATATGCTTTACATACAGCTATTCTCTTGACAAATGGCGACAAATATGTAATATCGACAAAAAAACAGGCAACTTCAATACTGGAAAAAGAAGTTATATTTGAATATCGAGAAATATAGATAATTTTAAATTCCAAGTTAGCAGATAAGCCGAACATTTTAAAATAGGAGACTTAATATGAACCGAACAAAATTGATTTGTCACATGATGACAACTTTAGATGGGAAAAGTGTGGGAAAATACGAGGAAATACATAGCTATCCGGCTCAACTGGGTGACTACCTCAAAATTCATAAAAGAATTAATGCCCATGCTGTCATTATGGGAAGAACTACTTATGAATTAATGTCTGCCGACATACTCCAACCACAGTTAGAAAATGTAGAGGCCACTCCCATCCCCAGAAAAGATTTTTTTGCTGATCATCACAAATGCGAGAAATATGTGGTTGCTATTGATCCTTCCGGTAAACTTATCTGGACGACTGATCAGATGAGCCTGACTAAGGACGGAACATACGAACATATAGTTCAAATATTAACGGAACAGGTTTCTGATGCTTATCTGACACATCTTCAAAAAATTGGCGTTTCCTATATTTTTGGCGGGAAAGATTACCTGGATTTACATCTTGTTCTTGAAAAGCTTAAATCCTGTTTGAGTATTGAAGATGCGCTATTAGAAGGTGGTGGGATTTTGAATGGTTCCTTTCTTCAGCAAAATTTGATTGATGAAATGAGTCTATTCTTGGTACCTGTGGTAGATGGCGGCACTAATGCGCAAACAATTGTTGAAACGCTTCCTAAGTATGGAGAATCATTTCCGGTCGAGTTTAAGCTAAAGAATATTGAAAAACTGGAATACGGCTTACACCTTCATTATGGAAAATAAAATGTTTATCGAACCTTATTGATTTCAATTAGGGTTGTACACTTATACCGATATCGGTACAGAACCCCGGAGGATTACACCGGTAAAAAGATTAAATTCAAAGGGAAAGTTATTCAGGTTTTAGAAGGCACTGATAGTACCGAAATTAGGCTTGCTGTTGGTTCTGATTATAATACGATCCTATATGGCATATATGATAGCAGCATTGTTTCATCCCGTGTTCTTGAAGATGATGTTATTACCATTTACGGAACCTCGGTCAGGCTACTTAGTTATACGTCCACTATGGGTGGAACAATTACGATTCCTTCTGCTGTTATAGATAAAATTGAACAATAAATAAAAACCGCGCTAATATCGCAGAAACGCCCCTTATCAGCAATTGGTAAGGGGCGCATGTATACCTATCAATTATATGATACCAGGGTCAAAAGGTCATGCGTTTCATGCTTGCATAAAAAAGCATGACTTTGGGACCCGCAAAACATGAGAAAGCAGCCCGAATAGGGCGGATTTCTCATGTTTTTAGGATTGCGGAAGCACAAAGTGCGTAGCAATCCGTAGGTATCAGGGGGGGGCAAAATACCTTTTGATCCCAACATCATTATATCCTAATATATCGACAGCATTAGGATATTCCCGCAAAAAGAGGTCATTGAATTCCCGCAATTTCTCATGATACTCTGAATATTCACGACTAAGTATTTTCATGTTTTCGATAAAAATATCAACGTAACCACTTGCTTTCTGAAAGTCCAGCATAAGCATTTTCATTTTATAACCTAGAGAAGATTTATACGCATCCGATTTGCAATAATCCAAATACATTTCGATTATATTTCTTTTTGTCTCCATAAAGCTGTCATAATCGTCGATTGCCGCCTTTGTGCCGCTGTCCAAGGACTGCATATCTTTCTCGTTCCATAGCCCGCCTGTCTCCATCATGTAATCTTCAACTTCCTTCGGGAAAGGAATATCCGCAAGACCATCCAAAAATTCAAGGATTTTGCCATAGGCGGCTTCTTTTTCGGGGCTGTCGATTTTTTTATTTAGAAACCGCCCAAAATGGAATGATAAAAACAAACCATAATTGCCTGGAAACGCTTCTGCAAGCCGCTCCTTAATAACACGGCTTCCGTCAAGCTGATGCGCTGCATACTGAAATGATCTGTCAATATTGTAACCGCTATCTATCAAATAGCTTATACATTCACGCTGCACATCAAGCATGTTCATCTGCCGTGTCATTTTGCTTTTGCACGCCGCAAGAGAAGCAAGTTTATCATTGCTTGTCAAAATAGTCTTAATATCTGCAATGCCTATCCCCATTTTTCTAAGCAGGGAGATTTCTTTCAAGACAGATATTTCCTCAATTTCATATTTACGATAACCGTTCTCCATTATTTCAGGACTTAAAAGACCTTGTTTCTCGTAATATTCAACGGCTTTTTTGGTCAGTCCCGTCAATTTGCATACTTCATTGATAAACATAATTCTCATCTCCTGCTTTAAGCATAAGGTATCCCCCAAGGTGATAGTCAATCTATTTTTTTAAATTTATTTCTGAGCCTTATCTTAATAGACAGAAGTACTCTACAAATGACAATTATGCCTCGGCATATATTGTACCGCAATCCGATTTTCAGGATTTACATCACAAAAATATAAAACGAGCAAAAAAACATATTCCAGCGGTTTCATAATGAAATATATGAAATCTGCAATGTACGGTGAGTGAATCATCTTTGCCACCGGGAATCCATAGCGATCATAAAAGTTCCTCAAATGCTTATGGAGGATTGGCACCCGCTCTTCCACAATCTGTTCAAACGCATTCGCAATACAAAGCTGTCTGTTCACGATTACCGGATGTCCATGTCTCTCTCCAAGCCTAATTGGTTTAACGATCTTCTCATGTCCTCCTGCAGCTACCGTACACAGATAATGTTCGTCATAATAAATATTCTGCGGTGCTGCACGGTTCGATAAATTCCAATCACTGGTCTCCGTCCAGGCTTTAATAATGCTGTCCGGCTGCTGTCCAAATAATGCAAGTATGCAAATAATGATACCAAGAAGCGGCCACATTAGTATGAATGCTGCGATCGGCCATTTCCCCGATTCCATAAGCTTTTGATTAATCGCATTCAGGAATTTATTTCTCAATATTTTTCGTTCTTGCTGCTGTCCTTCTTTCCATTCGATCGTTTTATATCGTATCGTTTTTGCCGCAAGGATAATACAGTTGAACGGAAAGAGACATAACCACAAATATTCCCATTGAAATATCTGGATTATCCATAAAATGCATTGTAGGACTCCAAGATACATGGCCGCAATCGCACATACAATTACCAATGGCGGCATTCTATTTATTTTGATACATGATAAAAAAAAGTACCCGGCTATCCCAATACAAGAAAGAACTATTACCGTTCCATAGCCGGCTGTCCAAATGGGAGTATGTACCTGTTGATTCACAAGAATCTCTGTCCAGTCCGCCTGAAACTGTATATTATAAAATATCAGTACCAGACCACTATATAGAAATCCCAGCACAATTGTAATATACTCAATGGTTTTTCCTTTTTTTATGATTTCCAAATGCTCTGTTTTACAAAAGCAGAAAAATAGATTCAATAACGTAAGTATGACCGGGTAGACGAAAAAAGTCCCCATTAGCAAAGATCCTCCCAATACATCTAAGCTTAACTCTCTACCCCAAAAAATACTGATAGCCAATCCGATCAGTTCCGATAATAGCACCGAGTATCCAATAAAATGCTTTCTTATTTTTTCTTTCATACGACTTCATCCTCCAGAAGTACTTTTATTTCCTGTATTGATTTGCTATGATACCATATCTGGCTGATATTTACAGCATTATACACGATATTTATAGATTTATCAAGGAATAACTGATACAATACTGATAGTATGGATTTATGACAAGGAGCAATTTATTATGAATCAAAAAGACAGAATGCTTGCCGGATTGCCTTATAAGGCTTGGCTGGATAACTTGAGCGAGGAAAGAATGGCTAACAAAGTAAAAATTCATGCGTATAATTCACTATGTCCGGACGAAGAAGAGAAAATGGACAAACTGATTCGGCAAATCCTTGGAAAAGCAGGTGAAAATATACACATCGAAGCCCCATTCCGCTGCGATTATGGATGGAATATAGAGGTGGGGAATAATTTCTACGCCAATTATAACTGTATCATACTTGATGTCGGCAAGGTAGTGATTGGCGATAATGTCATGTTCGCTCCTAATGTATCTCTATTGACGGCAGGGCATCCCATTCATCCCGCTTCAAGAAATTCAGGTTATGAGTATGGAATACCGATCACCATCGGAGATAATGTCTGGATAGGCGGCAATGTAGTGGTCAATCCCGGCGTTACGATAGGAAATAACACCGTTATCGGAGCGGGCAGCGTTGTGACCAAAGATATCCCGGACAACGTAATTGCCACGGGTGTCCCTTGCAGAGTGGTAAGAGAAATCACGGAGGATGACCGGAAATATTACTTCATGGATAAAGAATTTGACGTGCCGGATTATATATAATGTACAGGCGGCATACTGTCGCCTGTCAATCCTCATAGATATCGCTGCCTTATCTGCCTCTCTCCCTGGTTAATCTGCCAAAAAATAGCACAAGGTTATTTTAAAAAATCTCTATTGACAATTAAGTGCATTTAGTATATAGTGTGTATTATCAACATACACACTATGTGAAAGGTAGGTGAACATGTGAAAATCTTAATTTCCAATTCGTCTGACAAACCGCTGTATCAGCAAATAAAAGAGCAAATTATCGATGCTATTCTGAAAGGTGAATTAACAGAAGGTAACCCGCTGCCATCGATCAGAAGCTTCGCTAATGATATAAAAGTAAGTGTTTTAACTATACGGCGGGTATATGACGAGCTGGAGCAGGAAGGCTTTACCACAAGTCAAGTTGGACTTGGCACTTTTGTATCTGCGGGTAACCTAGAACTTTTAAGAGATTCCAAACGGCATATGGTGGAACGTAAAATGCAGGAATTGATTGATATGGCGAAAAACTTGAATATAACAAAAGATGAACTTAACGCCATGATGGATATTTTGTACGAGGAGGAATAAGTATGGGCAACATTTTAGAGGTTGTAGGGTTGAATAAAACCTATAAGAATTTTTCGCTGGCTGATGTCAGCTTTACATTGCCGGAGGATTGCATTACAGGTTTTATTGGCATCAACGGCGCGGGAAAGACTACCACCATACGCACCATTTTGGGGCTGATTCAAAGAGCCTCCGGCACAATTAAGGTCTTTGGTAAAGATATAGAAAAGAATGAACGAGAACTAAAAAACCGTATTGGGGTTGTGCTGGACGATGGCCGTTTCTATGACGAACTGACAATGGCTGAGATGAAAAGCATAGTCGCCCCTGCCTATTCTAAATGGAGCGAAAAGGACTACAAGGAATATATGGACAGATTTTCTCTCAATCCTAAGCAAAAAATCGCAACGCTTTCAAAAGGTATGCGTATGAAATTCGCCTTAACGCTTGCGCTGTCGCATGAAGCGGAGCTGCTTATTATGGATGAACCAACAAGCGGCCTTGACCCTTTAATCAGAAGCCAGCTTTTAGAAATAATGAAGGATTACATGAAGCGGGGCGGTAAAGGCGTATTCTTCTCCACACATATTACCTCCGACTTGGATAAAGTTGCCGATATGCTCATTCTCATCCATGACGGTAAAATATTGTTTGAGCAAGAAAAGGACGCTTTGATGGACGGCTTTAGGCTGGTAAAAGGCGATATTAAAGCTCTTAATGCGGAAAACCGGAATCTGTTTCTGAGTGTCAGGGCGAATGAATTTGGTTTTACGGGGATAACCGATAAGCTTGCGGAAGTGCGGAGAAGTATTCCCGATGTTTTGGCTGAGAAGCCCTCGATTGAAGATATTATGCTGGGCTATATTGAAAGGGGTGCATAATGATGTTGCTGCATTTAGTTAAAAAGGATTTTTTACTTGTTAAAAAATATGTGTGTTTTATGATGCTCTTAACCATCGCCGTGCCATTGTTTATTGCATGGCGCATACCACCCGCAATCGGAGGGGTTATTTCTTTTATCTATACGGTAACTTTTACAGAACTTATCATCTGTCAGTCTGTCGCCGCGGAAGAATCCAAGTATCCGAAGGCCGCCGCTTTGCTGTGTAGCGCTCCTTACCCGCGCAGTACCTTTGTCATGGCAAAATATGCTTTTTTCCTTTTGCTCTTTGCTTACTGCTATATCGTGTACACCTTAATGGCGTTAATAGTACCCGGTATTGACGCCATTGATTTGACCATGGTTTTATCCGTTTTGCTGTTTGGTATGATTTTGTATGGTATCTTTTTGCCCCTTTATTTTAAATATGGAGCCGAAAAGACAAAATTCTTTTTTATGATTTGCATTCTTGCTATATCATTCGGCGTGCCTATGCTTTATCAATCCTTTGCGAATATTTCGATTGACTTTTCGATGCTGGCATCCATTCCTGCTGCAATTATAAATACCGGATTGGCTTTCGCGAGCATAATTGTCTGGGGCGTTTCACAGGGGGCATCGATCCTGATTTTCTCCAAGAAAGACCTGTGACAATAGCAAGCATGGGGATATTGAAGTTTTTTACAAAAAACGCCGCACCAGATTGTGCAGCGTTTTTGCATGTATTTGAAATTTTCAGCATTGTCAGGCCAGGGACATATTCAGCTCTCTGCTTTACTCTTTCTGAATGAAAAGATTCGTTTAAAAAACGGTATATTGGATCCCAGTGTGATCAATGTTAAGATCAAAAGCACCATCGTAATCGGCCGTCCAAACAATCCGGCCAAGAGACTGTCGGATGTGGATGCCAACGAAATTGCCCTCCGGAAATTGGAATCCATCATGCTGCCGAGCACCAGGCCCAGAACCATCGGCGCCGTCTGATACCCACGTCTTCTCATAACAAATCCCAAAACACCGAACGCGATCATCAAAACCACATCAAAAATTCGATTATTGCAGGCAAATGCGCCAATGACACATAATATAGTGACTACCGGAATCAGAATGCGCTTAGGAACATTCAAGATTCTTCCCAGCCGCGGAGCGATGGTCAGCCCCAGCAGCAAGAGCGCCACACAGCCGATAAATCCACCTACCACAATAGTGGCAAAGCCCTCCGGATTTTCTGCAATAAACGTAGGTCCCGGTTTCAATCCGTGCACATAAAATACCGATAAGAGAATGGCCGTTACCGCATCCCCCGGCACCGCCAGTGTCAGCATCGGAATCAAAGCGCCGCCGATACACGCATTATTGGAAGTTTCGCTGGCTACAATTCCTTCCAGTGCCCCTTCGCCAAAAGGTGTCTCCGGATTCTTTACCTGCTTTTTCGCTACATTATAAGCCAAAAATGCAGCTACCGGCCCCCCGGCACCGGGAAGGGCACCGACAAACACACCAATGGCCGATGAGGATATCACTAACCGCCAATGGCTCAATACTTCTGAAATCTTTACCTTTACCTTTTGGGCCTGCAGCACAATCTGATTGTAATTTCCGCTGAAGACCACAGAGAGTACTTCAGAGAAACCAAACAAACCAACCAACGCCGGCACGGTCCCGATTCCGCCCTTCAATTGCAGGCTTCCAAAAGTCAGTCGGGGTGTTCCCATTAACTGGTCGACGCCTATCATACTTAGTACGACGCCCAAAACCGCACTAATCAATCCCTTAGAAAAATTTTTACTGGTCAGCGAACCTACGGTGGCCAATCCGAAGAAGCTGAGAAGGAAGTAATCCATCGGCGTGAATTTTAACGCAATGCTAGAAATCGGCTTCGCCAATACCCATAAAACCAGCAGGCCGATGACACTTCCAATAAAAGAATAAATCGTGGCATAGTACAGGGCTTTATACGCCTGTCCTTTTTTCGCTAACGGATATCCGTCCAAAGTGGTAACTACGGATGATGGCGCTCCCGGTATGTTGATCAATATGGCCGATACCGCTCCGGAAT
>Ga0153923_100638_pt1 | contig 10224 bp, 10 predicted proteins | sample TSNJ007MetaG_FD_104682 | JGI IMG/M metagenome (GOLD analysis project Ga0153923, IMG submission 104682) | Attine ant fungus gardens microbial communities from New Jersey, USA - TSNJ007 MetaG | ecosystem: Host-associated > Fungi > Mycelium > Unclassified | place: USA: New Jersey, Brendon T. Byrne... | reverse complement strand
TGAAAGTATCGTCTACCAAAATCAAACCTATTTCCATAAAGGAATGAAGGAACAATATCAAGAACTGCAAAAAATGGACGCACTGCCTGAGGATTTTTTGCAAGGCTATCAGGCCATCCTACAAGCACAAATGTTATCAGTATTACAACAAGCTGCCAAAAAACTATTTACGTCAACATGTGCTTTTTTGCATCAACCGGAAGCTCGCTATCAAGAACCCGTTTTAACTGCCGAAATTCCCAGCTCAAAACCCGACTATCATCAAGCCGCCAGCTGGTATGAGGAGGTCTGCTCCAGCTTCAATAAAATCTATAGCTGCGAACAAACTGGCAATGCTGCCTTGGCCTTTTTGACCGCCGGCAGCCTGCAAAGCTCGCTAAAAGAAGATTTATCGATCGACTTAGCGACGACCGATCTGCTTAGTTTTTATGATTTCAAGGATTTAACGCGGCTTAGCAAGCAAGCCCGCGCCATCGAACGTGACTGCGAGATCAGTATCATAGCCGGTGGAGGAACGATTCATCGCTATGATACCGTTGATGAATTGTATCAGCGGCATGGAATAAGCAGATAATCCTGCTTTCCTCTCAAAAAAAGTTAGCCCGGCACAAGCCGAGCTAACTTTTCATTTTTTTATTTATTATCCTATGAGAGTAAACTCAAAACATAATACACGATCCAAGAGTACCACTGTGTTCCAACTGCTAATGAAGTGATTTCTGTTGCACCGCCAGGGATTTGATACCCAATATCTGCGGCTAATCCAGTCATAATCGGTGCAGCAATACCAGAAATATACAGCGTGATTGCTGCAATAAATATTCCTGTGATCACGCCTCTAAACAGGTTGCCTTTTGAAGGTAAAATGGCAAAAATCATGTAGAATGGCAATGCTGTCAAATCTGCTAATGGCAGTGTTTTATTTCCGGGCAAGATGAAGGCTAAGACTAGCGTGATCGGGATCATCAGCAAGCCCAAAGACAAAACAAAGGGATGTCCAATACCTAATGCTGCATCTAACCCAATGTGAATTTCCCGTCCTTCAAAACGTTTTTCCATAAATTCTTGTGCTGCTTCAGAAATAACTATCAAACCATCCATTAATAAGGAGACCATTCTAGGAATTAGTACGAGTGAAGCCGCGATGGTCACCGCAGTTGTTAAGATATCCGCAACAGGCATCCCTGCAACAGCCGATAGCAAGCCGCCGATAATCAAGCCCATCATCATAGGTTCGCCGAAAATTCCAAGTCTTTGTTGGATCTTTTCGGTCGTCCAATTGATTTTATTGATCCCCGGGATTTTATCTAACAGCCAGTTCATCGGATAACCTAAAACAGCCCAACCCGTCGTTTGCAACGCAGGCAAAGAAATCCCTTCTAATCCCAGCACCTCTGATACATCCTTTTGAGTCCAATCCGCCAACTTGAAGATAATCGCCATATTGATTACCGCACTTAATACGGCCAGTATCATGCTTCCTGTAGTCAAATACAAAGCTGATGAAATAAACAACGGCTGCCAATAATTCCAAATATCAACATCCATCGTCTTTGTCAGATTGAACATCAACATAATAATATTTGTCGCGATAATCGCAAGAAAAACAAATGGAACAACAGGTGTGCCCCATGCAATAGAAGAGCCGATTCCCCAACCGATATCTGTAGCTGTCAAACTAAAATTATATCTTTCAACTAAGGCTTTGGTTACCGGAGTAATAGCATTCATCATCACACCCGACATGACATTGATCCCAATAAACCCGATACCTACAGTCAATCCGGCTTTAAAAGATACGGACAATTTCCTGCCAAAAACCACTCCCAAAATTGTAATGATGATCGGCATCATTACACTCACGCCTAAATCAATGATGTATTTAAAAAAGTCAAAAACAACTGACATTCCTTTTCCTCCCTACTTTAAAATCCCAAAATCTCTCTTATTTCCTGTTTAGTTTTTTCCCGGCCAATTCCAGTCAGGAATGATCTGCCCAAAACAACCGGCACATCTCCTAAATCTGCTGAAATCGTAGTGGAGCTTATCACGACATCAGGCTTTTTATTTGCCACCTTGGAAGGAACATCAGAAACAATGTATTGACTAATATCAAAAGGAACATTGTTTTCATTTAAAAATTCAGAAACTTTTTTTACAATAACCGTTGAAGTTGCAATTCCGGTACCACAACAAACGTAAATTCTTTTTCTATTCATCCTTATTCTTCCTCTCACTATTCTTTTTCAGGGAAAAACATCACTTTTCCGAAATTATCTTCTGGCTTCTTATGTGTGATTGTGTCAAAGATACTCGGGCCATCTGCTAAGGTGAGCCGATGGGTAATCATGGATTTTAGCTCCAGCTGATTATTTTCCAAAAGCGCCATTATCGTGTGCCATTCTTTACCCGGAAACGGACCCGAAACACAGTTCCATGCTCCCCAGACCTTCAGTTCGCTGCGAACGATCTTTTCAAAATAAAAGCGCTCAATTGAAATATCCGCGTAAGGAATCCCCATAAATACAACCCCGCCGCCTTTTTTCGCATAGGCAAATACCTGCGCGGAAGTAATCGGAGAGCCCGCTGATTCAACAACGATGTCTGCCAAGAGTCCATCGGTATAATCGCCAATCGTCTCTAACGTATCTTCCTTCAAGGAATTAATCGTGTGTGATGCTCCGGCTGCTTTCGCCATTTCCAAAGCCTCGTCTGCAATATCTACAGCAATGATTTTGGTTGCTCCAAAAATCTTCGCAAATTTAATTGACAATAAACCGATATTTCCGCAGCCTACCACTACTACAGTATCGCCAGCAGTCAAATTAGTATGATAATACCCATGAATGACAACAGCAGACGGCTCGATCATGGCTGCTGATTCATAATCAACAGAATCGGGTATTGGAACGCAGTTCTTTTCAGGTAAGCGAATATATTCTGCATACGCGCCGCCATGTCGTGCACCAATAACCGTCAAATTCTCACAACGAGCAAACTCAGCTTTCTTACAGTAGTAGCATTCTTCTTCAACATCCAAGTCCGCACAGGTAAAACAAGGAGCTCCCGCCACACGATCACCAATTGAGATATGTTTTACTTCAGAGCCAATTTCTACAACTTCTCCAGAAAATTCATGTCCCCAGACCATGCCTTCAACATATGGTCCTAACTTTTTGTATCGAGACAAATCTGAACCGCAAATCCCTACTGCTTTTACTTTAATAATGACATCTGTCGCTTTTTCTAAAATCGGTCTTTCCGCTTCTTCGTAACGTAAATCTTGTTTTCCATATAATTTCAAAGATCTCATTTATCCAACTGTCCCCTTACTTTAATGCATTTTCTAGTGTCGCAATTCTGTCAGCCGCTGATCCGGAAAACATGTACGAACCAACAACGAACCAATTGGCACCAGCTTCTGCACAGGCTTTGATATTTTCATTATTGACACCGCCATCAACTTGAATGTTGATTTCACGCTCGCCAATCAATTCCTTCAGTGCCGTAATTTTTTTATAGATCGGCTGATAGAGTGCTTGTCCGCCCAGTCCCGGATTTACTGTCATCAGCAGCACATAATCAATTTCATCCAATACCATACTCAGCGATTCAACGGGAGTCCCCGGATTTAGAACGACACCCGCTTTTGCTCCTAATTTTTTGATTAGCTGAATTCCCCGCAGCAAATGGGCCGTTGCTTCTTCATGGATGCTGATGTATTCAACGCCCGCGTCCACTAACTGTGGAATGAATTTCTCCGGGTTCTCTACCATCATATGAACATCAAATTGAAACGGAAGTATTCTTTTTAGATCGGCCACTTGAGTTGGTCCAAAAGCAATATTCGGTACAAAACTTCCATCCATCATATCTACATGTAAAATATCAATTCCTAAATCTTCTAACGGCATGACTTCTTTTTGTAAATTTCCAATATCTGCCCCGAAAAGCGAAGGCATAATTTTATTATTGACCAAGGGTGAAATCTCCTTTCAGATCCGCGTAAATCTTATCTAACATATCCGATTCGCTTGCATAGCTGGTTTTCTTGTTGAAAAACAGCATTTGGTAATTCCCATCAGAATTTTTTAACGGTTTTACCCACATTTCATTTTTTGTCGGGACCATAATGAACCAAGGCGAAGATGCTTTGTGTTTTTGCCATTCTTTATACAGCTGGTTTACCGACAAATTAGGATTAGCCAATATGATTTTTTTGATTTTTGTTGGAATGTAATACATATAAATGAATTTTGAATACAAAAGCAGGAATCCATACACTACAAATAGAATCAGGAAAATCCTTTTATGCTCGATCAAAAACGCAACAATTCCCCGCCCGAATCCACCGAGTAAACGGTCATTTATTTCCTCAAAAAGGCTCTTCATGTCTATTTCCCCTATCTTTTGTTAGTTAAGTAATTGAATAACATCAAATTCATTTTTTGAATGAACAAGCGCATTCATTTTGTCCTCATTTTCAATCAATGCGATCACTGATTGAAGTGTTTCTAATTGTTTGTCTGGTTCCTTGATGGCCAGCATGAACACTAATCTGACAGGAACCTCGACATCTTCGGCACCCATTTCTTGAAAAGCAACAGGATGCCTTAGTATCCCAACTGCGATAGTCGCTTCGTTAACATGCTTACTATCAGTATGTGGGATGGCTATTCCAAAAGTCGTCGTATTCAGTCCCGTCGGAAAGATCAACTCACGGTCCTTGATTGCCTGAATATAGCTTTCTTTTACATAGTCGTTTTCATATAGACGCGTACTGATTTTTTCAAGGATGTACGCGCTGCTCAGTTCCTCTTGTTCATCAAAAAAAATAATGTTTTCCGGAATCACCATATTTACCAATTCATTCATACGCATTTACCTTCCATTTTCCTTTATTTACCTAATAAGCGATCACCGACAGCTCCGCCTGGATGATTGATCCCAAATTGCTCTTTTGTGAATCCTGTGTACGTCATCAATGTGATGCATACAGCATCAAATGTGGACATTACAGCTAACGTGCTCGCGGATGCTAACATATTAAACGTATCTGGTTCCTTGTCTATAGCAATCTTCAAGAATAAGTCTGAATACTCTCCGATAATGGAAGCCGGATTTTCTCCAACTCCGACGATATAGGCTTTTTGAGCCTTAATTGAATCTAGCAGATTCACCAATTCTTTCGTGTTGCCGCCTTTTGAAATCAGGATAACGATATCTCCTTCATCAATAATTCCCATTGAGCCATGGATTGCATCGGCCGGATTCATGTATACAGCTGGTACACTGACACAAGAAAGTGAATGGACCGTTTTCTTGGCAGCAGCACCTGATGTCCCACAGCCAGTAACGACTACCTTGCCTTTTTTTTCGCCAATTTTTTGAACGAGTGTAGTGAGAACCTCCATGTCTAAGGTTTCGCGCAGTTTTGCGATCGTAGCAGCCTCAATACTTAATGTATTCAATAAACTCTCTTTGATTTCTTGATTATTCATTTGTGCATTCCTCTCTTAATTAGAAATTTCTTTTAGTATGTTTAACACTTCTCGTCTATCATCCGTATTTGTAAGTCTGTCAATGATTTCTTGTGATTCAGCGATCGTTAAAATATCAATGATCGCTTGATTGTGTTGCTTTTTGTCGATGGGCGCGATGAAAAATACCAGCTTTAAGGAATGATCTTTTGCATAGAAAAATCCTTCACGCACTATCAACAAACTGATACCAATTTTTTGGACGCCTTCTCCCGGCAGAGCATGAGGAATAGCGACTTCCTCCCCTAAAATCGTATATGGATCGTCAAAGTCATGACTGTCGATCACACTCTGAACATAAGATTCAGTTACAGACTGATCCAGCAATAGCGGTCTGCCAGCAAGTATCATTGCCTCTTTATAATCTTCGACTCGATTGATGATCGTGATTTTATCAATTGTCAGAAAATCATAAATCCGCATAGATAGATTCTCAGAATTTTTCGATGAAATCTCTTTTCTCAACGGCAAACGCTCACCAAGAATTGCTGATACGCTATTTTGAACCTCTAAGATCTTATCCTCTGGAACATATTGACTAATTTCATCCATGATGCGACCTACGATGCTCGTTTTATCTTCAAGCCCAAATACCTTTTTGAACACTTGATAACGCAGCTGCTGCTTCTCTTCATCTGTCATTGCAGCCTGTACCACGAAACAATTCTCATAGGGATGAAAATGACCAATTGAAAAAATGATATCTACTTTTAAATTACTTTTTTCAAAAGCACGGTAAGAAACGGGTTCATAAAAATAAACTTCTGGAAAAATATCCATTAATTGAGACAGCATCAATTGTGAATAAGTGACACCTTTAGGACAAATCACAATCGCTGTTTTCATTTTGGGATAGTTTGTTTTTCCCTGAGGCAATATTTTTGACCCAAAAATTAAGGAAATATACATGATCTCTATCTCGGGTAATGGTACTTCTAGTAAATCCTCTAACGGTTTAAAGCAGTCCTTTATTATTGAGTTAAGAAAATCGTATTGCGCAATGACATTTTCTAAAAACTCTTTTTCATAAAAATCATTCTTCTCATTAATCAAATAGCGAATGCGATAGTATGCAGGCGTTAAGTGATAGAGCAGACTATTAAGCAGTGTTTCTCGATCCTTTAATTCGATGGATGTTTTGATTTCAAAATTATCGATACATATCAAAAGCGTTCTTCGCAGCTTCTCTGTGATCGTCTCGCTGACAAATTCAGCGGAAATGATTTTAGACGTCAAAATTTGCAGACAAATATAAATCGTTTCATTTCTGCCAAAATTATTTAACTCCAAAACTTGTTCGATCAAGCGAACTTCCTTTAGTTGATAAATATCTAATTCCTCTTCAGTTGAATTTTTCCCCACCGATCTGCCATGCTTGATTCGCTTGAAAATAATCAGTAAAAAATACGGTAAAATTTTGAATTGTTCATCCGTAAATCGTATTTCCAACTTCATTTCGATCGTTTTCAATTTTTTCTCAGCATCCGAACGTTCTTCTTGAGTAACGCCAGAAAATCGCTCTACCATTTGAGTTCCATTTGACATTTTGTTAACATAGAAGAGAGTTTCTTTAATGAAATCTCTAATAAACAGTTCTTTACCCGAAATTGAATAGCCTTGTGTACGAGAATAAGCAACTTGGATGGAATGGTTGGTCATCTTTTCTTTTAGTTTGGAAAGATCACGTAAAATCGTATTTTTACTGACCTTCAATTCATAGGAAAAATACTCAAGAGACAAATCTAAGGATTCGTTGAATAATAATAGTGCAAGTATCATTATTCTTTCGTCCTCAGAATAAAAGAGATCTTCTCCTTCTTGAATTTTTTCATTGGTTTGAAGAAACCTTATTATTGCTTCATCAATAATAAATCCACCGCTTCTTGTTCTTTGTATGCTTGGCAATTCTTTTTCGCTCAAGTATGCGTTGATTTTATTCATGGCATACTTGATCTGATCCTTCGATAAATCTCGTCTACTTTCCAACCCCTTTCTCGTAATACTAGGGTTAGAAATTATTTCCTTCAATATTGCTAAATACTTTTCTTCTAACATTAACTAACCCCTCTTTTCTTGGTGCATTTCCCGATAATAAAAAATCATTTTCCTTGTATCTTTATTATAGATTCTTTCTTTTTAAAAGTATAAGCGTTTTCATTCAAAAAATTCCCCTTGTGAAAACCTCATCTGGTGATGTTATCGCAAGTTCAGTCAAACCGATTGATAGTCTTTTTCAATAAAGCTTAATCCAATCTTCTCTACAATAGAATTCGTTATATTAAATTGATTTCGCCGCCCCTCAAACAGAATGATCGAGCTTCAAAATCACAATCCAAGACAAAAATAAGCATAATCCCTGTTGCAGAGATCATGCTTATTTTTTGTCTAGTTATTCGCATTAAATGTTACGATTAATCATTCAAATTATAACGTAATTTCATGTGTTCTGAACCTGAGATGACCATGTCGCCAAATAGTTTGGTTTGACGTTTCAAGGATTCGTCCGCTAATTTTTCATTGGCAACTTCCAAGAATTTTTGCACGTCATCTTGATCGGCAACAGCTTTATCGGTGGCATTTTGAATGCCGCGGTAGACAGACATTGCTTCCAATTCAAAGGTATTGCGGAAATCTACATAGAAATTGTAATCCGTATCACCAAGTAAGGCAGTCGCACAGCTTAACCAGTACATATTGTTCAAGTCAAAAGTACCGGTCGCATCTTTGTAGCAAGCTGGTGTGTCGTTGACATTTGAGTAGAACGGCACGACCGTATTAAAGGTATTCGCACCATAAGCTAACCAATGAACACCGGCGATTTCAGCTGGTACATTGTTGCGGATTTGTAAAATGTGCACATTGTGGTTCCGGTTGATCCCGATTGGACGGATCAGTGTTTTTTCTGCTTCGGTACCGTCACCGTAAGGATCGTATTTGGTATTTTCAAAGTGAGAACTCAATACGAATTTCACGTCTTCGATCGAAATCTTGCGGTTCGCGCGGCAAATGAATGGCAAATCTTGATCCATTGGGTCTTGTTCCACTTCTGGAGTGAAATATTTTTGACCGTACCAAGCCCGCGGATTGTTGTAAACCGTATCTTTAATAGAAGCACTGCCAAAAATATGGCGCAAATTGTAGCCTTCAAAATCAGGATTCAAATGATTGTCTTCGATCAACGCTTTTAGATCGTCGGAGCAAAGTGTATCTGCTGAATCGAAATCAAAGTCGTCGATGTTCATGCGGTTTGGCGCAACCACATAGGCATCATCTGGAATGCGAACAGCTGCCCAGTGATGGCCGCCGATGGTTTCTAGCCACCAAACTTCGTCTTGATCGGAAAAGGCGATCCCATTGGGTTCATAGGTTCCATATTCTTTTAGTAACGCGCCTAAACGTTCTACGCCTTCTTTTGCGCTGTGAATGTAAGGCAATACTAGCGTCACGAGATCTTCTTCACCGATGCCGCCTTCTACATACGGATCAAGTCCTTGGATGCGGGGATTGGTCGTAATTGTTTCGGTTGCGGACATCGCAATATTTTCACTGTTGATCCCAGCCGCAGGCCAAATACCGTTCGTTAAGATGGCGTTTGGCGTAGAAGTGTAGCGCAGTGGATTGTCCGGTAATTCAACCTTCACGCCGCTGATGACCGCTTGATAATGTCTAGGCTGATCTTCTGGTTGAACCACCACAAAACGTTGCGGGTCTAGAGCTTCGTGCCCGTCATCGTTCCTTGAAATAATAGTTGAGCCATCAATTGATGCTTTCTTTCCGACTAGTACAGTGGTACATGAACCTTTTACTCTTTTTGTCATACTTGAAACACGCTCCTTTTCATGGTACTTCAAGTATAACGCTAATAAAAATAAACACCAAATGAAATCCTATTGAAGGATCTCCGCCACCAGTTCGCCGGTTTTTTCGGTGCCTTGTTCTGCTAATGACTGCACGATTTTGGACCCGATCACCACGCCGTCGCAGACCTGCTGGAAGCTTTTCACCTGCTCATTAGTGGAAATACCAAAGCCGGCCAAGACAGGAATCTGACTAAAACTCTTAACTTCCGCCAAATGATCCAGCAAATCACTGCGGAAATCCTGCCCCGTCCCTGTGATCCCATTAACTGTTACCGCGTAAATAAACCCTTCTGCCTCCGCCACTAATTGTTCGATCCGCTCTTTAGGACTTGTCAGCGAGACTAAGGTCAATAACGCCAGATCGCCTAAATCAGGCAGCACCAGATCACGATGTTCATAAGGTAAATCAGGAATAATAAAGCCCTGAACATCGGTATCCTGCAAGTCCTCCACTAATTCCTTGATACCGTAATGGAAAAAGGAATTACTGTAGCCCATCAAGATCAGCGGCGCCCCCGACCGAAACTCTTGCAATTTTTCGATTAGCTTCTTTAACGTAACCTGCTGGGCAAAGGCCCGTAATCCTGCCGCCTGAATCGTTGGTCCATCTGCGACTGGATCAGAAAAAGGCACCCCTAACTCGATCGCCGCAGCTCCTTGGTCCACCAGCATCGCTATTTCTTCTTCTAATTTATCTAATCCCTGCGCCCCCGCCATGATATAAGGCACGAATAATTTTTCTGTCTCCGCTCTGCTTGTTAAGATTTTTGTCAATGGCTTCATTTTGCTGCCTCCATTCGTTCTTTGATTTGTTGAACATCCTT
>Ga0153923_100637_pt1 | contig 10248 bp, 5 predicted proteins | sample TSNJ007MetaG_FD_104682 | JGI IMG/M metagenome (GOLD analysis project Ga0153923, IMG submission 104682) | Attine ant fungus gardens microbial communities from New Jersey, USA - TSNJ007 MetaG | ecosystem: Host-associated > Fungi > Mycelium > Unclassified | place: USA: New Jersey, Brendon T. Byrne... | reverse complement strand
TCTTCTATGGGGGAAAGGGTATCAATGTATCGGCGGTTTTGGCGAATCTGGGGGTGGCCAGTACGGCGCTGGGATTTGTGGCCGGGTTTACCGGGGAAGAGATTGAACGGGGGGCTAAGACCCTGGGATTCCAAAGTGATTTTATCCATGTAAAAAAGGGAATGACCCGGATTAATGTGAAACTGAAGGCCGGGGATGAAACCGAAATCAATGGCATGGGACCGGAAATTATGCGGTCGGACGTGGAACAATTGTTTGCGAAGCTGGATGAACTTCAGGAAGATGATATTCTGATTTTGTCAGGGAGTATTCCGGCTTCCATCAGTGATACCATCTATGAAGAAATTATGGAGCGGACAGACGGAAAAGGAATCCGGGTAATCGTGGATGCGACCAGGGATTTGCTCATGAATGTATTGCAGTACCATCCATTTTTGATCAAACCCAACAATCATGAGCTGGGTGAGATGTTTGATATCGTGATAACCACAGACGATGAGATTGTCCATTACGCCCGGCGCTTGCAGGAGCGGGGAGCGCGGAATGTGCTGGTGTCCATGGCGGGCGATGGAGCAATCCTGGTGACAGAAGCCGGCCAGGTATTTAAGCGGAAGCCGCCGAAGGGTGTGGTGAAGAACTCGGTAGGTGCCGGTGATTCGATGGTGGCGGGTTTTACGGCCGGTTATTTGAAAACCGGAGATTATGAAGAAGCATTGAAATTGGGTACGGCTGCCGGAAGCGCCAGTGCCTTTGCCGACGGGCTTGCGACTGAGGCGGAGATTATGCGATTGTATCAGAAAATCTAAGGAGGATTATGATGAAGATAACAGAGTTGCTGAAAGCAGAAAGTATTGGCTTGGGAGAAGCGGCTGCGAACAAAGAAGAAGCAATTGATAAACTGGTTTCTTTGATGGCGCAGGGCGGTCATCTGCAGGATAAGGACGGATATAAAGCCGGGATTCTGGCCCGGGAAAGCCTGGGCAGTACGGCGGTAGGTGACGGTATTGCCATTCCACATGCAAAATCAGCTGCGGTAAAGGAACCGGGACTGGCCGCGATTACGGTTCCGGCCGGAGTAGATTATGAAGCATTTGACGGTTCTCTGGCCAAACTGATCTTTATGATTGCCGCTCCGGAAGGAGAAGCGGATACCCATCTGGAGGCACTGGCAGCTTTATCAACGTTGTTGATGAAACCGGGCTTTCAAGAGGGATTGCTGCAGGCAACGTCTAAGGCGGCGTTTTTGCAGGTGATTGATGATGCCGAACAGGCTCAGATAGAGAAGAAGGAAGCGAAAGCGGCAAGTGCGGCTGATGCGGCCGCTTCGACGCAGGCAGGCGGCGGTTATCGGGTGTTGGCAGTAACGGCATGTCCGACGGGGATCGCTCATACTTTTATGGCGGCGGAGAACCTGGAGAATACCGGCGCAAAGCTGGGAATTCCGGTGAAAGCAGAAACCAATGGCTCCGCCGGGGCAGAGAATGTGCTGACGGCAGTGGAAATCGCTGCGGCAGACTGTATCATCATTGCGGCGGATAAGAATGTGGAGATGGCACGTTTTAACGGGAAACCGGTGATCCAGACTTCTGTGTCAGAGGGAATACATCATGCGGAGGATTTAATTAAAAAGGCTGTCAGCGGAACGGTAAGTGTATATCATCATACCGGCGGCGGTAATCCGGGACAGCAGGAAAACGGTGCTTCGGACAGTGTCGGGCGGAGTATTTACAAGCATCTGATGAACGGTGTTTCCCATATGCTTCCATTTGTAATTGGCGGCGGTATTCTGATTGCATTGGCATTTCTGTTTGATAATTATGAAATTGACCCGTCTAACTTTGGTAAGAATACACCTTTGGCGGCTTATTTAAAGACGGTTGGCGAGCAGGCCTTTGGGATGATGCTGCCGGTATTGGCCGGATTTATTGCCATGAGTATTGCCGACCGTCCGGGCTTGGCGGTTGGTTTTGTCGGTGGTCTGGTGGCAAAAATGGGATGTACTTTTATGAACCCGGCCGGTGGTGATGTGAATGCCGGATTCCTGGGGGCATTGTTTGCCGGTTTTGTGGGCGGCTATATTGTAATTGGCTTAAAGAAACTGTTCCGTAAATTACCTAAGTCGCTGGAGGGAATCAAACCGGTGCTGCTTTATCCGGTGCTGGGAATCCTGCTGGTCGGTGTGGCGACAACATTTATTAATCCTTATATGGGGATGATCAATGACGGGCTGACCGCATTGCTCAATGGCATGGGCGGAAACAGCCGGATCCTGCTGGGCATGGTGGTGGCCGGAATGATGTCGGTGGATATGGGCGGACCGGTGAATAAAGCGGCATACGTCTTTGGCACGGCCCAGCTGGCCGAGGGGAATTTTGAGGTAATGGCAGCAGTAATGGCCGGCGGTATGGTTCCGCCCCTTGTGATTGCGTTGTGTACGACGTTCTTTCAGAAGAAATTTACCGAAAAAGAGCGTCAGTCCGGTCTGGTGAACTATATTATGGGATTTTCCTTTATTTCTGAAGGTGCCATTCCGTTTGCGGCCCAGGACCCGCTGCGGGTGATTCCTTCCTGCATTGCCGGTTCCGCAATCGCCGGTGGGTTATCCATGTTCTTTGGCTGTACCTTGCGGGCACCTCATGGCGGCATTTTTGTACTTCCCACCGTTGGCAATCCATTTGGATATTTGACAGCAACCTTGATTGGTTCAGCAATTGGGTGTATAATATTAGCAGCGTTAAAGAAAAACCTGGTAGAATAGGGAGGAAGTAGAATGATGTACCGCTGCTGTATTTTTGATCTGGATGGAACTTTATTGAATACGATCGGTTCACTGGTTTATGCCGTAAATGGGATGCTGAAGCATTTTAGTTATCCGGACATAGCGGAAGCACAGGTGAAGAAGTTTGTGGGAGATGGCTATGAGAAGCTGGTGGAACGGTCGCTGCGATTCAGTGGAGATGAGGCTCTGGTGCATTATGAAGAGGCGCTGAAGGTTTACATGGAGATCTTTAAGGCGAATGCCTTGTACGAAGTAAAACCGTATGACGGTATTATGGAATTGCTTGAATATCTGAAAGCGCAGGGAATCCGGTTGACGGTATTGTCGAATAAACCGAATGCGCAGACGATCGAGAATATTGAGACGATTTTTGGTAAAGGATATTTTGATTTCGTGGCCGGGGAGCGGCCGGAAATCCCCCGTAAGCCGGATCCGGCCGGGGTGGTCCAGATTCTGGAGATGTTCGGGGAGAGTACCGGGCATTGCCTGTATTTTGGTGATACCAGTACCGATATGGAGACCGGACTTGGTGCCGGGGTGACAACGGTTGGTGTGACCTGGGGATTCAGAGGCCGGGAGGAACTTGAGTCTTTTAACCCCAACTATGTCATTGACAGTCCGAGGGAAGTATTAGAGAAAATATTCATCGAAATGGTATAACAGAGAATCATCCGAAACAGACACTCATGGGTGTCTGTTTTGTTATGTGAAGATTGATAAGCGGGAATCGCACTGATTTAAGAAACATTTTATAAAAGTTTTATATGGGCTGCATTTAAAAATGTCGGTTTTTAGTGTATACTTGCTTTACTGCTAGTTTTAATATATAGCAAATAGAACAAGGGTAATTATAGGAGAAGAACAAGTTGGTGGCGGCAACGATAACACTTACTGTTGACGATAACGAAGGATAACGCAGGACAAAAGAATAAGAAAACGAAAGGATAAGAGAGACTATGGGAATTAAACATGATGAAACAAAGCCTCCGAAAAAGAGTTGGTTGTATTACTATTTTATAGTTTTAGTAGTAACAATGCTTTTAAATGCACTGGTATTTCCGACGGTGATAGGACGGACGGTTCATGAAGTCGGTTATGATGAATTTTTGCAGATGGTCGATGCCGGGCAGGTAGAACAAGTGATTCGGGGGACCGATCAGATTACGTTTTCGGCAAAAGATGCCGAGGGGAACGAAGGTAATTATAAGACCGGACCCTGGCCGGATGACAGTCTGACCGGCCGGCTGGAGGCGGCGGGGGTAGCGTTTGGTCAGTCCATTCCGGAACAGGCTTCACCGTTGCTGAACTTTTTTACCACCTGGATCATGCCGATTTTATTCTTTGTTGTTATCGGGCAGTTGATGGGCCGGATGATGACCAAGAAGATGGGCGGCGGGATGGGCAATGCCATGACCTTCGGGAAATCCAATGCCAAGATCTATGCCGAGTCTGAGACCGGGAAGACATTTGCCGACGTAGCCGGACAGGAGGAAGCGAAAGAGGCTTTGAAGGAGATTGTTGACTTCCTGCACAATCCAGGGAAATATGCGGATATCGGTGCCACCCTGCCGAAAGGAGCTTTGCTGGTCGGTCCTCCCGGAACCGGTAAAACGCTGTTGGCCAGGGCCGTGGCCGGAGAAGCACATGTGCCGTTCTTCTCCATTTCCGGTTCGGAGTTTGTGGAAATGTTTGTCGGCATGGGGGCGTCTAAGGTTCGTGACCTGTTCAAGCAGGCCAGTGATAAGGCACCTTGTATTGTCTTTATTGATGAGATTGATACCATCGGTAAGAAGCGTGACGGCAGCGGTTTTGGTGGCAATGATGAGCGGGAACAGACGCTGAATCAGCTGCTGGCGGAGATGGATGGTTTTGACGGTAAGAAGGGGGTGGTGATTCTGGCGGCGACGAACCGGCCGGAATCATTGGATAAAGCGCTGCTCAGACCGGGCCGGTTTGATCGCCGGGTACCGGTGGAATTGCCGGATTTGAAAGGCCGCGTGGCGATTCTGCGGGTTCATGGGAAGAATGTGAAATTGAGTGAAAATGTTGATTTTGATAAAATCGGCCGTGCCACATCTGGCGCCAGTGGTGCCGATCTTGCCAATATTATCAATGAGGCGGCACTGCGGGCAGTGCGGCAGGGCCGGGCGACCGTGAGCCAGGTGGATTTAGAGGAAAGTGTGGAAGTGGTTATCGCCGGTTACCAGAAAAAAGATGCGACAGTATCGGAAGCTGAGCGGCGGATCGTCGCTTATCATGAGGTTGGTCATGCATTGGTTGCCGCCAGTCAGAGCCACAGCGCGCCGGTGCATAAGATTACGATTATTCCCAGAACCTCCGGTGCATTGGGATATACCATGCAGGTGGAGGAAGGGGAGCGTTTCCTGATGAGCAAGGAAGAGGCGCTGAATAAGATTGCCACATTTACCGGCGGCCGGGCGGCTGAGGAGTTTATGTTTGGGTCGATTACTACCGGTGCGGCAAATGATATTGAACAGGCGACGAAAATCGCCCGGGCGATGGTGACCCGGTACGGCATGAGCAGCCAGTTTGGTATGGTTGCGCTGGAGACGGTGAATAATCCGTATCTGAGCGGAGATACGTCGATGATCTGCGCGCCGGAGACGGCCAGAATGGTGGATCAGGAAGTGATCCGGATTGTCGGCGAGCAGTATGACAAGGCACTGGCGATCCTGAAGGAACATGCGGCTAAGCTGAATGAGATTTCGGCGTATCTGCTGGAGCGGGAGACGATTACCGGCGAAGAGTTTATGGAGATTTTGAAGCGGGAGCCGGAGACAGAGGAGATTTAATCGATATAGAAGGGTTATTTTTACCGTGACACAAAGAAATCCCCCTGACGAACCGGAATTAAAACAGGGTTCGTATCAGGGGGATTTTGCGGCCAATCCAGATGATGATCAGAGCCAGAAGGATGATCAGAAATGATTCGGCAGTATTAAGCAGCCAACTGTTCCAGGCGGCAATTTGGGTAAATCGGGGGGTTAAAACATAAATCAGCGGAATATGCAGATAAAAAATACCAAGGGTCGAAGCGCCGACTACCCGGGCGATCCAGGAAGTTACCGGCCACCGCTGAACCGGTATCCGGGTAAAGAGCAGGAACAATCCGGCGGTCAGACACATGGTAGACAACCAGTAATAGCCACCGCTTAAGTGAATGTTATTCCAGCAAAATGAGCCGGTTTGGCAGTACTTGATCAGCATTAATCCCAAAATTCCGCCGCCGGTGAAGATGGCGGCTGTTTTGCCGGATACCTGCTTTTTGTATTCCGTCAGCAAAGCGCCCAGCAGGTAGTAGGTCATATAGTTGGAATAGCGAAAGCTGAAGGGATTGATTTCCGCCAGTGCGGAAATATCCGGTGCCGGCTTCCCGATCAGCCGGGAGAATCCGGAAAGCAACAGATTTCCCACGGCCGGACCCTGATTAAACAGGAGCAAAATGCCCATAATAAAGACCAGTAAAGTACTGTGCCCCGGCAGCAGCCGGGAGGGCGGCAGATAGTCGGCCGTCCCATGGTAGCAAAGATAAAGCAGCGGTGCTGCCAGCATGACCGCCAGCAAGGCATCCATAAACCAGAAATGGGCGGTGCCGATCCCATCCATGGACTGGAAGAAAAACAGGTAGGAGCACAGGGAGCGCAATGAGCCGTTCCACGGAGCGCCCCACTGCAGGTAAAGCAGCAGGTAGATGCTTCGCCATATGACCATGACGCCGTAAACCTGAAGGATCCGGCGGATTTGCTTTTTCATCGACAAAGGGCGGTGAAAGAATACGGCGCCGGAGGCTGTGAAAAAGCAGGGAACAGCGGCATTGCCGATCATCATAAAAAGATTGTCGGCGATGCTGTCTGGATTTAACTGCATATTGTGAAAAAAGACCACCAGAAAAATAGCCGTGGCTTTTAATAAATCAAGGGACAGATCTCTTGCTTTGGGTGTTGGCTGCATGTGCTTCCTCCGTTGTGATGGTATTCTTATTTTAAGGGAAGGAGGCGCAGATGTAAAGTTTTTTATAATATTTTAAAAAGACTGCGAAAGTACCGAACAAGTGTTTGCAAAAAGAAAATGAGTATGATATAATGGGAACACTGATTGAATTGCATAACAGAAAACAACAGAAAAAGAATAAGCAGAAAGGTAATCCCATGGCAAAGCAATACATCAAAATCAGAGGTGCCAATGAGCACAATTTGAAAGACATTTCCCTGGACATCCCCCGCAATGAGCTGGTGGTTCTGACCGGTCTTAGCGGATCAGGAAAGTCCTCACTGGCATTTGACACCATTTATGCGGAAGGACAGCGGCGCTACATGGAATCGCTGTCATCCTATGCCCGTCAGTTCCTGGGGCAGATGGAGAAGCCGAATGTAGAGAGTATCGAAGGGTTATCACCGGCGATTTCCATTGATCAGAAATCCACGAACCGCAATCCCCGTTCGACCGTAGGTACGGTGACGGAGATTTATGATTATATGCGTCTGCTGTACGCCCGGATTGGAATTCCCCACTGCCCTAAGTGCGGTAAGGAGATCAAAAAACAGACGGTTGACCAGATGGTAGATCAGATTATGGCTCTGCCGGAGAAGACCAGGATCCAGTTGCTGGCGCCGATGGTCCGCGGCCGTAAAGGCGAGCATGCGAAGCTTTTGGAGCAGACCCGCAAGAGTGGTTATGTGCGGATCCGGATTGATGGGAATATGTACGAGCTTTCCGAAGATATCAAGCTGGAGAAGAATATTAAGCATAATATCGAGATCGTGGTAGACCGTCTGGTGATCAGGGAAGGGATTGAGAAACGCCTGACGGATTCGATTGAGACCGTGATGAAACTTGCAGAAGGTTCGATGATACTGGATGTCATTGATGACAAGCCGATCCAGTTCAGCCAGAGCTTCGCCTGCCCGGATTGCGGTATCAGCATTGAAGAAGTAGAGCCACGAAGCTTTTCCTTTAACAATCCTTTTGGGGCCTGTCCGGATTGTTTCGGATTGGGTTATAAGATGGAATTTGATGAAGAGCTGATGATTCCGGACAAGAGCCTTAGCATTTCCCAGGGTGCCATTGTCGTGATGGGGTGGCAGTCCTGTACGGATAAAGGAAGTTTTACCCATGCTATCTTATCGGCATTGTCGGAGCAATACCACTTCAGCCTGGATACTCCCTTTGAAGAATATCCGAAGAAGATTCAGGATGTTATCATCCGCGGGACGGGTGGCCGGGAATTAAAAGTTCATTATAAAGGGCAGCGGGGCGAAGGGGTCTATGATGTGGCTTTTGAAGGGCTGGTCAAGAATGTGGAGCGCCGTTACCGGGAGACCTTTTCGGAGGCTTCCAAGGCAGAGTATGAGACATACATGCGGATTACCCCGTGTTCCAAGTGTCAGGGCCAGCGTTTAAAGCAGAGCTCGCTGGCGGTTACGGTCGGCGACAGGAATATCTATGAAGCGACCAATATGTCGATTGTCGTGTTCCGTGATTTCCTGGAGAATCTGCAGCTGACCTCCATGCAGCTGGCGATTGGTGAGCAGATTTTAAAAGAGATCAAAGCAAGGGCCAATTTTTTAATCAATGTTGGCCTGGATTATCTATCCTTATCCCGGGGCACCGCAACACTATCCGGCGGTGAGGCCCAGCGAATCCGGCTGGCGACGCAGATTGGCTCCGGTCTGGTGGGGGTGGCTTATATCCTGGACGAGCCCAGTATCGGACTGCACCAGCGGGATAATGACAAGCTGCTGGCGACGCTGATGCATCTGCGTGATTTGGGGAATACGGTGATTGTGGTCGAGCATGATGAAGATACCATGCGGAAGGCGGATTTTGTGGTGGATATCGGTCCGGGTGCCGGTGAACATGGCGGTGAAGTTGTTGCCACGGGCACGGCGGAAGAAATCATGAAAAATGAGAAGTCCATTACCGGTGCTTATTTAAGCGGCCGACTGAAGATTCCGGTACCAAAGGAACGGCGCAAGGCTACCGGCTATCTGTCGGTATATGGGGCGGCTGAGAATAATCTGAAGAATGTCAACGTTAAGATTCCCCTGGGGGTGATGACCTGTGTAACCGGCGTATCCGGCTCCGGCAAGAGCTCCCTGGTGAATGAGATTATCTATAAAGCGTTGGCTAAGAAGCTGAACCGGGCCCGCACCATTTCCGGAAAATTCAAGAAGATGGAAGGCGTGGAGCAATTAGATAAAATTATTGCCATTGATCAGTCGCCCATCGGCCGGACGCCGCGTTCCAACCCGGCGACATATACCGGTGTATTTGATATGATCCGGGACCTGTTTGCTTCGACGACAGAGGCCAAGGCAAAGGGCTACAGCAAAGGCCGATTTAGCTTCAATGTCAAAGGCGGACGTTGTGAAGCCTGCAGCGGTGACGGTATCATCAAGATTGAGATGCATTTCCTGCCGGATGTGTATGTACCTTGTGAGGTCTGCGGCGGGAAGCGGTATAACCGGGAGACTCTGGAGGTTAAGTATAAAGGCAAGAGCATTTATGATGTGCTGAATATGACAGTGGAAGAGGCGCTGCGGTTCTTTGAGAATGTGCCCTCCGTTCACCGGAAGATTGTAACCTTGTATGATGTGGGACTTTCTTATATTCGTTTAGGACAGCCATCCACAGAGCTGTCTGGCGGTGAGGCCCAGCGGATCAAGCTGGCGACAGAGCTGTCCAGACGGGGGACAGGGAAGACCATCTATGTTCTGGATGAGCCGACGACGGGGCTGCACTTTGCCGATGTGCATAAGCTGGTGGATATTATCCGTAAGTTATCAGATGGCGGGAACACGGTGATTGTCATTGAACACAATCTGGATGTCATTAAGACGGCCGATTATATTATTGACATGGGGCCGGAAGGCGGAGATAAGGGCGGAACCGTGATTGCGCAGGGAACGCCGGAGGAGATTGCGAAGAGTAAGGTATCGTACACCGGCGAGTATGTTAAAAAGTATTTGTAGTGAGAACATGATAAACCTTAGGACCTCCGGAACAGGAAGCCCTAAGGTTTGGTAAGTAAGTCATAAGAGGGATTCCACAATTCCCGGAATTTCTGCCAGGCGTTCCATCTGGTAATCGGCCAACGACTGATCAAAGTGAAAACGCAGATCAATCAAAGCAGCTATTGTCATTCCGGCCCGTGAAGCGGCGGTAATGCCAAAGGTAGAATCTTCAATCACCAGGCACTCCGATTCGGCTGCACCAAGCTGTCTGGCCGTATAATGATAGATCTCCGGATCCGGTTTGCTGCGTTTGAACTGGGCGCCAGTGACAACAACTTCAAAATAGTCACGAATATGATTGACTTCCAATACATGCAGAATCAGCTCCAAATGAGTGGAGGAGGCAAGGGCAATCGCAAGTCCTTTGCTTTTGATAAAATCCAGGATACCGGTCACTTCAGAGCGGTAGATTTGACGATAATCAATATTTGGAAT
>Ga0153923_100635_pt1 | contig 10309 bp, 8 predicted proteins | sample TSNJ007MetaG_FD_104682 | JGI IMG/M metagenome (GOLD analysis project Ga0153923, IMG submission 104682) | Attine ant fungus gardens microbial communities from New Jersey, USA - TSNJ007 MetaG | ecosystem: Host-associated > Fungi > Mycelium > Unclassified | place: USA: New Jersey, Brendon T. Byrne... | reverse complement strand
GAATAAAAAATTATTATTTTATAGATTATGTGTTTTAATTATATTGATATTCGGTGTTTGTTCTTACATAGTTATGACTGAAAAACTGAAAAGGGATGATAAGAAGATTGATATACTGGAAAGTAGAATAGATGTATATCAAAATTTAGAAAAAGAGTTAAATTCACTAAATATTACAATTCAAGAATAAAAACACATGTCATCTGAGAAAGGGCCTTAATCAAGATATAGACATATGTACAAAATACGGGTTTTGTGTTTAAGTATATGGAATTCATTGCGAAAAAACTCATTTGAAATCAATCATGTTAAATTCGCTATCAATTTTACATTATCTCATTCCCTCTAAATTTATCACTATAATGTACTCTTCCGTCCGTTTGACTTCAAGCATATTTTTACTATCTCAATATTATCAGAGTTGTTATCAGTAACTTTCGAAAATGTATCATTCAGTTTATGATTTTTTCGACTGGTCCCTTAAATAACTTTCCGACTATATTTCATACCATGAATTATTTAGATATCCCAAATCAGATTAACTAATTGATTTTCAAGGTTGATCCCTACAATTGTTTGAATTTCCTTCTCAGTTAATTTCTCGTAATGATAATATATCCATAATTTAACTATTAAATCCCCATATCTATTTGTTCAGTAAAAAGACCGCTTAATTGCGGCCGATTGCTTTTATTGTTCTATGGGTTTATACATTAGTTCTTTTCAGTAGAAATGTCAGTAGAAATGAACTCCGGAATCTGTAGGTTTGATCTCTTTTCGATAAGTAACGAATCAACACCATATTCACTCTGAATTCGTTTCAACTGAGCCAAAGCCTCAGCTTCCGTATTGTAATATCCGGCCTCCACCAAGAATGAGCCTTCCTGATCTTTTAATACGCGTAATCCCTCCAACTCAAACATCATTTCTTCAGCCATACCTATTTCCTCTCCATAGGGCATCGACACCGTTCTTAGAGAGTATACAGGCGGAAGATTTACAGCATTCTCCTTATCAGATGTTAGCTTAATGACGACTTGCGCTGGATCTTTATATTCTTTCACCTCATACGTAACAGGTTCCTTAAACGTGATATTAAACCGTATGGCTGAATCGTCCATCGTAATGATTTGGTATGCATCTTGAATGTAGTTGCTTTGTTTCAACGTCTCAAGATCTTTAGCAGCGGAGAATCTTCTTGCCCCACCAACGAAAATCGTCATTGTATTAGGATACTCAGTAAATTTCATATTAAATGAGTTTGCTATCTGCTGTGGTTCATTATTTTGCGCAAAGTTCAAAATAATCTGATCACAGCCCTCCTGTTGCTTCACCGTAATAAAATTAACGTCTGTTCCATCCTGAATGACTCCGCCTCCGGCGTTCCCTTTGGAGAAATGTAACACACTCACTAGTTTGCCGAGTACCGGCACCTGTTCTAGACTGCCTGCGAAGGCAGGTAACGTATTGATACTGATCGTGAAAAAGATAAACATAGCCGCCACAATGGACGTAATCCATTTCACACGGCGTTTGGTTGCGCGGGTTTTCTGTTGATGAAGCTTACCTTTTTCAATTCCTCGACGAGTGGCCAAAGATAGCTCATCAAGGATTTCGATATCATTATAGGCTTGCTGTAATCGTTTCAGTTTATCATCCATTGTACTCACTCTCCTCCAGATTTATTTTTAACTTCTCCAGTCCTCGGTAGATTATCGATTTGACGGAACTCAGTGGCATATCCAAAATATTTGCTATTTCCTTCATCGGCATATCCTCAAAGTACCTCATGACGATCGCGAGTCTCGTTTTTTCATCCAGAACTCGTAAGGCTTCATATAAATCGATCACATCTCCGCTATCTTCGGGGACATAGCTGTCTTCAATATCTATATCCATATAAATGATTTTTTTGGATTTACGAATATAGTCCAGAGCGCAGTTTACAGATATTTTAATAAGCCATGTGCTAAAATATTGCGGCTTCTGTAATTTATGAATGGAAATAAAGGCCTTGTAGACTGTCTCTTGTACAATTTCAAGCGCATCGTCCTTGTTCCTCACATATGACAATGCCATTCGGTATAATCGCCCCTGCATTTCGTTCATGAGTAAGGTAAAACTATCTTCATCACCAGTAATTGCTTTTACTACCAATTCTTCTTGCTCCACGTGTTGCACTCTTCCTTCCCACTTGTCATGTGAATTTACCAACACGAATACATATGATTGCCCACATGCCTTAAGGCTCACCATGGTTGCCGCTCATTATACGTGCTGGAATACATGGCATTTATTTCAGCACGTATAATGATAGTTTGTTTACAACAGCGCCATTCTCTTGATCAATTTCATATAATTCTAGTGTTAATGATTGGTTGCCGGATAGCCTACTTGTAGGAATCGAGATGGTTTGTGAAAGCTCACCCCATTCCGACCCACTTTGTGATGCCGTCCCGAAGCTTTTCACGATCACACGCTCACCTTGCTTCACGGCATATTGATAGGTTCCTTCGAATACGCTGGCTTGACCCGTCACTGCATAATCAATCGTTGTGTTTGTGGCAGGAACAACCTTAATATTTCGAAACACCTGGTTGTTCACCGTTTGACTTACGTTTAATGGAGCGATTAGTTTATTTACGATAGCGCCACTCTCTTGATCTACTTCAAACAATTCAAGTGTTAATGACTGTTTACTGCTAAGTTTACTATTTGGAATAGAAATGTTTTGTGAAATCGTACCCCATCCTGGCCCACCTTGCGATGCTGTCCCGAAGCCTTTCACGATCACACGTTCACCTTGCTTCATGATATATTGATAGGTTCCTTCAAATACACTAGCTTCGCCACTAACAGAGAACTCAGTCGTTGTTTTTGTGACAGGAGAAACCTTAATATTACGAAACGCTTGATTTTCTACTATTTTAATTACGTTCAGTGGCACCGTATGTTTATTTACGACAGCGCCGCTCTCTTGATTTATTTCATATAATTCTAGTGTTAATGATTGGTTTCCGGATAGCTTAATTGTAGGAACCGAGATGTTTTGTGAAATCTCACCCCATTCGGGTCCACCTTGCGATGCCGTCCCGAAGCCTTTCACGATCACACTATCACCTTGCTTTACAGCATAGTAATAGGTTCTTTCGAATACCCTCGCTTGGCCTGTTACTACATATTCAAGCGATGTTTTGGGGCAGGAGTAAGTTTGATTTTACGAAACACATGGTTATTTCTTGTTTCACTTGCGTTCAATGGAGCAGCAAGATTGTTTACAACTGCGCCACTCTCTTGATCTATTTCAAATATTTCAACGATTAATGGCTCTTTGCCGCTAAGTTTACTTTTTGATATCGAGATCGTTTGTGAAATCGTACCCCATTCGGGTCCACCTTGCGATGCCGTCCCGAAGCCTTTCACGATCACGCGCTCACCTTGCTTTACAACGTATTGATACGTGCCTTCAAATACGCTAGCCTTGCCTGTCAACATGAATTGTTCGATCTGATCTGTTTTAATGTTACGAAATGTTGCAGATGTTTCTTTGCTGATTCTTACCTTTTCTGATTTGGACATCTGCTGCTGTGAACTTTGTGGTGAGAGCATCTCTGAACGATCTGCCTTTGTGATGCTTTGAATTCCGATTACCGATCCGATTAAAACGGTAGCAGTACATATTGCAATCATTTGTTTTTTCATTATTTAAACTCCTCATATTGTGATGTATGTTTTTGTAGTTCTTCATGAAGTTTACAAGGATTAGACGCACGGTTTCTGTTAAAAGACGCAAATAGATGAGAAGCATTATTTTCCTGTATTAATAGGGTTAGTTATCCATGAGCAAAATAAATAATCCATCAATTAAATGGAATAGTATTACATTAATAATTATTTATGGTAATATAGTTCTGAAAGTATAAGCGTTTTAACTTTGAGGAAGGAGGACCCGATTAATATTAAAGTAATCTCTTAATGCCATTCCAATACCTAAAAAGGATGTGTACTGATGATTAAACCATTTAAAATAATGGCTTTATGTCTCTCCATTTGCTTGCTACTTACTGTATTACCTGCGCACGGTTCTGCTGAAGTATCTGAAGTAGCTGAGGTCAATGAAGTAACTAATGTAACTGAAGTGTCTGATATTACCACTGATGTTACTACTGATGCAGCCCCGGTGGCAGCTGTTACTCTCCCTAATCCGTGGAAGCAACAAATCATTGGATCTCCTGCTATAACAGGTACCTCTTCGTACGATCCGAGCAATGATAGATTTACTGTAAGTGGTGCAGGTACAGACATTTGGGGTAAAACAGATCAGCTCAATTATGTATATCAGCCATGGACCGGAGACGGATCCATCATTGCCCTGGTTTCTTCTCAGACCAATCCCCATGATTTTGCCAAAGCAGGCGTCATGATAAGAGAAACACTGAATGCTGATTCCAAACATGTAGATTTATTATTGACCCCAGCTAACGGGTTCACATTTCAGTACCGTACGGATACGGGCGGAACCTCTCAAAGTGTAAAAATAGCCTCGACGAGTCCCTATTGGGTAAAGCTTGAACGTAAAGGAAATGTCATAAAAGGCTACGTATCCAACAATGGGTTAAATTGGGGCGATTTAGGTAATGTTACGCTAAGCATGAATGCCTCCTTGTATGTAGGTTTGGCCGTTACCAGTCATAATGTATCCAATTTAAGTACGGCAACATTTGATAAGGTGAAAGTAAATGCCACGGGGGATGTATTCCCTCCTACTGAACCAACCAACTTACTGGCAAACTCGGTTACGAGTACAACAGCTAACATCTCCTGGACCGCGTCACTCGATGATGTAGGTGTGAAGGATTATGACGTGTATAAAGACAATGTATTAACACAAGCGAATGTTACAAGTACCACATATACCTTTAGCGGATTGACACCATCCACCACTTATAATTTCACTGTGAAAGCAAAAGATACTGCAGGAAATGTTTCAAATGCCAGTAGTCCACTCACCGTTACAACAACCGGCCAAATCGATACTCAAGCTCCAACTACCCCTACAGCTCTTGTAAGTTCCAGCAAAACATCTTCGTCAGTCAATCTAGCATGGACAGCTTCTACTGATAACGTGAGCGTGTATGCGTATGACATTTATAGAAATGGAACACTTGCGGGTAGCACACCTACGACTTCCTTTAATGTGACTGGGCTTACAGCTAATACTTCATACAGTTTCACTGTAAAGGCAAGAGATTTAGCAGGAAACACTTCCGCAGCAAGCACAGCATTATCTGTCAAGACAAACACAACTTCTTCAGATCCTTATACCCCAGAAGTTGTCGCAAGTAATTTAGAAACCCCTTGGGCTATCGCATTAGCACCGGATGGACGCATCTTCTTCACGGAACGTAATAGTGGTAGAATTCGTGTCGTTGTGAATGGGCAATTGAAATCAACCCCTGTCATGACGCTTCCTTCTCCTTTCTATTATATGCCTAAGAGCGAAGGTGGATTATTAGGTCTAGTACTTGATCCCAATTTTGCTACCAATCATTACATGTATATCTACCACTCTTACAAAACATCTGATAACAAAGTAGCCAATCAGGTCGTACGCCTTAAAGAAAATAACAACGTGGCTACACAAGACAAGGTGCTTATTACAAATCTTCCTGGTGCGGTCTATCACAACGGTGGACGTGTGAAAATAGGCCCAGACAATAAACTGTATTTCAGTGATGGTAATTATGGGAATACAGATGATACGTTGAACTACCTCGGAGGTAAAATGTTCCGCCTGAATCTAGACGGATCGATTCCAAGCGATAATCCGTTTGGGGCTTCCTCTCCGATCTATAGCCGAGGACATCGGAATCCTCAAGGAATTGCATGGCAACCTGGAACGAATCGTCTATTTATATCCGAGCATGGTGAGTCCTCTAAAGATGAGATCAACTTCGTTCAGCCTGGTAACAATTACGGTTGGCCTAAATATGAGGGCGGTAACCAGAATCAACCTGGCATAACGCCTCCACTTATTTATGCCAATGGCACAACTTGGGCTCCTTCTGGCATGACTTTTGTAACTCAAGGTCCATGGGCCGGAAATCTACTAGTAACCAATTTGAAAGGCAAGCAGATCATTCGTATGGTTGTTACAGAACAGAACGGCAAACCTACGATCGATAGTAATAATCTTACGTATTTATTCTTAAATAAATATGGGCGCATCCGCGACATTGTTGAAGCACCAGACGGTTCCCTTTATTTCGTCACCAGCAACAATGGCGATAAGAACGGGGATGGTACCGCAGATAAACTTGTTCGCCTAGTACCAAATTTCTAGTTCACTGTGATCAGTTGAAACGAAACACAATTCATCACATAAAAAACAAAAGAACCCTTATTTAATAAGGGTTCTTTTGTTACTGCTTTCTAGATTCAATTACTTCTTCTTTGTGTCGCCTTCAACATCTAGAATGTCTTGAACAAAAAAAGAACCTCTACGTATAGAGGTTCCAATTAACTACACTTCAGAATAACCGCATTACAATTTAAAATTCAGTGAGCTCTAATAACGTGTTTGCAACTTCACGTCCGTTGACCAATAGTGAAATTCGGTGCTCTCCAGGATAGTGTCTACGGGTTGTTAAGTCCTTCCAACTGTGCTTACGAATCCCTTGAAGACGTGTGCCTCCAACAACTGTCTTGTCTGACAGGAGGAAAGATTTACGTGATGTATTCCCCTTAGCCTTCACAAAATCGATTGCGTATTCGATGCGAACATGTGCCGGTTCACCATCCTGAACTTGAAGCTCATATTGTAGTTCACATGTCCCCCCAATAGATAGTACCTTTGGCGCAACGGAAATTGATGCATAGGTAGCTATAGAGTGGCTTCCATCTGTAGGTTCAGCATATCCGAATAATGACATAATTTCAGGATCTGCTTTACGAATTAAGGTTCTACATCCGTGACGCACAATCCAGTCCGTATTTGTGTCGATCCCTTTCCAGCGTCTTGCAATATTGATCACGACGGAGGGATGATCCTTCACAATGTCATTTAGATTGTTCGCAACACTTTTACGTACATACAGTGATGGATCTGCCTTTAATAGCTCAAGCACCGGCAGAATCGGCGATGGATCATGTTTGAAAATTGGCAGTGCCTGTCCCCACGGTAGACGCGGCCGACAACCTTCGCTTGCAAGGCGACGAACATGTTCCTGTGGATGTACGGCCCATTTCAACATTTGAGACATCATCCGGACGGGATCACGAAGTAGAAAGGGTCTTACCGCAAATTCCGCCGATGATTTCGAAGTGAATCGCTCTATTGCTTTCAGCGAAAGTTCCCAATGCTCTTCACCCTGGCCATACACCTCGACGAAGTCAGGGAAGAACAAATATGGGAATCCGATACATGAATTATCAATCTTGAACAACACCTCTAGTGCATCTTCGTACCTAGAAGGAAGATATGTCCCAAGTGATGTTGTAATCCGTCGCATGCGAGCTTTAAGTTCAAGTATTTCCCATGTGTCATCCATCGTTGTAGCCATAAATCCATCTATATCAAAAACTTCATAAACATCGTGTAACTTGTCGCTAAATCCTCTTAAAAATTGTTCATTGTACATGTGTTTCAAAGGTTCTGCCATGATGTTTCTCCTTTAATTTGCGGACTTTCATACTTCAAGATCATAACATGACTAACTAGACAACTATATGTCTTGTTAGAGTTCTTCTAATGTATAAGATGCTCCACATCAACAGTCCGCGGGCTGCAATAATATTTGAACTTGTCAGATTAAGTACACTCTAACACTAGAGATCAATAATTTCTGTTGCAACATTGTTGCAAAATTCTCTGTCATGCTCCACAAAAAGAATGGTTGGTTCGTATTCAAGTAGTAACTCTTCAATCTGCATGCGAGAAATAACATCAATAAAATTAAGCGGCTCATCCCAAATGTGTAAATGAACATTCTCACTAAGACTTTTTGCAATCAATACTTTCTTTTTTTGCCCTCCACTAAAATCTGATATATCCTTCTCTAATTGAACTCTGGAGAAATCAAGCTTTCTTAAAATCGATTTTAATAGGCTTTCATCAATCCCGTTATTTGCAGCGTAGTCAGATAAATTCCCATGCAGATGAGATGTGTCTTGTGATACGTAGGATATTTTCAACTGACTATCCTTCATGAAGTTACCTGTATAATTTAAATCCTCGCCGCAAATAAGTTTGATAATACTTGATTTTCCTGATCCGTTTTTACCCGCAAGTGCTATTCGCATCCCTTGCTCAATTGTAAAACTTATATCTTCACACACCATTTTCTCACCATAATAAATAGAAACATGATCTAGTTCAGCAAGTAAGTTCTTATGAAAGGAAAGTTGTGAAATCTCTAAACTGTCTGAGTTTTCGATATTTTTAAGGAGTTTAGACTTTTCATCAATAGCAGATAGCTGTCTTTGTTCAATTGATTTAGAGCGTTTCATCATTTTAGCAGCCTTATGGCCAATATAACCTTTATCTACTTTTGAACCGGAATTTCTTGTTCCGTTTTTAGTTTTTTCCACTTCGTGCGACCAATTACCCGTTCGTTTAGCGGAACCCGACAACCGATTAATGTCTCTTCTAAGTTTCTCATTCTCTGCAAGCTCAAAGTTATCTTGCCTCATTTTATTTTCCCACCAAGCGGAGAAATTACCTTTTTGAATTTCTATGTTGGTCTTATTGATAGAGAGGGTGTGGTCTACGCAGTTATCAAGGAATGATCTGTCGTGAGATACCAGAATATATCCACTTTTGGTCTTGAGATAATCACTGACAAGTTTTCTTGCAGTCATGTCCAGATGGTTGGTAGGTTCATCTATCAACAGAAAACTATTGTCCTTTATAAATAAAGCAGCCAGTAATACTTTCGTTTGCTCTCCGTTAGACAATGAATCAAAGGATCTATATAAAACATCATCAGAAACCTTTAGTAATGAAAGTTCACGCATGAGCTTCCAGTGAATATAATCCGGGAAAATATCGTTGATTACATCAATCGTATTACTTTGCTTGTTCTCTACATGGAAAGGGAAATATTCAAAACTAACATGAGCAGATATATTTCCGCTGTATTCATATTTACCTAACAACAAATTGAGAAATGATGTCTTACCTCTACCGTTTCTTCCCGTAAAACCTAATTTCCAATCGGTATCGATTTGAAAGCTTACATTTTCAAATATATTATCGTAACTGCCCTCATAGGCAAACGTTAGGTTTGTAACATTAATTAATGACATACAAATATCCTCCTGTATAAAAAAATAAGAGCTACAAGAAAGTTACTTTCTTGTAGCTCAAATAAATACATAATCCAACCCTCCCCAATGCATATGAAGATAGAGTTAGATTAGGATATATTGTTTGAGTGAAAAGATATAGTAACTTTCTTGCATATAAAAAATAAAACATGCGAAAAATCGCAGTCCGTGTTTTATTCATTTACATTGGTTGCAAGAAATCCTACATATACTTTTCACTCCAATCATCAATTTGAAAGTATGATATCATACCAGTTATTAAATTTCAACAAATACAGCTTGATTACAGACGTACAATTTCCGAAATATGACTTTATGTTTACAACATCTTATTGTTTAAGATTCAGGATTGCTCACATCAATTTGCTTAATGAATCGAGCCGGATTGCCTCCAACGACTACATCATTAGGAACGTCTTTCGTGACCACTGAACCAGAAGCTATAACGACGTTGTCACCAATAGTAACGCCAGGATTGATAATAGATCCTCCACCAATCCATACGTTATTTCCAATCGTCACTGGTTTACCATATTCGGTCCCATTAATTCGCTCATATGGATTTAATGGATGCGTCGCTGTATAGATATGTACCCCAGGTGCAATGAAACAATTATCCCCGATATGAACTTCACATACGTCTAGAATTACACAGTTAAAATTCGCGTAGAAATTGTTGCCTACATGAATATTATAGCCATAGTCACAACGGAATGATGGTTCAATATATAGGGTAGGACCTGTTGAACCGAACAACTCTTTGAGAAGCTCAACACGTCTCTCATGTTCTGTTTCTATCGTTAGATTATACAACCGTGTTAATCTTCTAGCATTCTCACGGTCTTGCGTTAATTGTGGGTCTCCAGCAATATATAATTCGCCATCAATCATTTTCTCTTTTTCTGTTTTTTGATGCATAACTACTCTTCCTTTCTCTGATTAAATGAACAAAGTCCATTCACAGCTTATCGTAGTCACACAT
>Ga0153923_100634_pt1 | contig 10314 bp, 8 predicted proteins | sample TSNJ007MetaG_FD_104682 | JGI IMG/M metagenome (GOLD analysis project Ga0153923, IMG submission 104682) | Attine ant fungus gardens microbial communities from New Jersey, USA - TSNJ007 MetaG | ecosystem: Host-associated > Fungi > Mycelium > Unclassified | place: USA: New Jersey, Brendon T. Byrne... | reverse complement strand
GTTGTATTTTCGGATCCCCTATGACACTTATATGATCGGTGGTCAATGGATTAATCAACTACTGGGCCCAGCCGTCGTCTCATTGGCCTATCCTTTATATAAGCAGCGCCACGTTCTTCGCCGGAATCTTCCAGTGATCCTTGGAGGCACGCTTATGGGTCTAATTGTCGGGATGTTCAGTGGGATCTTTCTTGCGATGGCGTTGGGATTCCCCAAACTGTACGTGATCTCATTGTTACCTAAATCCATTACTACAGCCGTAGCCATTCAAATATCGAGTAACCTGGGAGGAGAATCCTCCTTAACCTCCGCATTTGTAATGCTTGCAGGCTTTACGGGAGCTATTGGCGGACCATACATTATTAAATTCTTTAGAATTAAAGGTGAAGTTGGCATCGGTATTGGTCTTGGGACGGCTTCTCATGCGCTAGGTACAGCAAAAGCGATGGAATACGGTGAGGAGTCCGTCTCTATGAGCTCGGTAGCGATGACTGTGTGTGCAATTGCGGGTTCATGTGTAGCTCCCGTAATCACTTGGTTGTTGTATCATTAATCCGGATATCTCTTGTTTTCACATTACTACTATAAATGGTTGAATTGCTGGATAGTTTGAATGAAGGGTAGTTACGTTCCACGTCAAGGAGCATCAACTCTTCATAAAAAATAGCCTGCTGAGCATTAATGATAAATGGAAGAGAGCCAGCATCGATTTCGATATCCCCGTTGTCTGGTTCGCTTGTGATCAACAGGACTGTTATTCCGTCGCAGCCACATCCATCGGTATCAAAAAGAATTTTAAAATATCCTGGTTGCTCTCCAAGGGCTTCTCTTAATTTCTGTTCTGCTAACGCTGTGATTTGAATCTTCATTGAATATGCTCGCTCCTCATATAAGTTGTCTGGAAATCTATTATACTATAGTATTTGCTACAAAACGTAAGACAAACAGAAATGATTTTGACATTGGATTCTTGTGGATTTATAATGAATGAATATTCATTCCGAATGGTTGGAGGTGGCTAAATGGCAAGTAATAAACGAGATGATATTATGACAGCAGCAATACTCTTATTCGCTGAAAGAGGGTATGACGCTACAACCGTACCTATGATCGCGGATAATGCCAAAGTAGGTGCAGGCACCATATATCGTTATTTTGAGAATAAAGAGGCTTTGGTTAACGCTTTGTTTCAAGAGTGTATTCAAAAATTCTTAGAAGCGTTCAAATCAACAAGTGTGGCTACGACGGAGGACGTTCGAGAACAGTTTCATGTCTTATTTAATGTATTGGTTGATTATGCGAAACATAATACACATGCACTACATTTCATTGATTCCCATTGTAGTGGACATTATCTAGATGAACAAAGTAAACAAATATTTCAAGAATTTCTCGGGTTTCTGAAGAGTTTTATTGAACATGGCAAGGAGCGAGGCGTTCTGTGCTTAATAGAATCGGATGCTTTGATTGCGATTGTATATGGAGCATTTTCAAATTTATTTAGGTTGATTCGAGTAGGTGTTATTCAAGAGAGTCCAGAACTTCTGAACAGCATAGAAGAATGTTGTTGGAATGCGATAAGAATCCATTGATTCTTATCATTTGTCATCATAGGAATGAATATTCATTCCTACATAATTTCCTTTATAAACGGCAAGGGAACTTTATTACAAATAATAGATATGATTATCATTTTTAGAAAGTAGGTAAGATGAGATGAAAAGAATCAAAAATTGGCGATTAACTTCTCTTGTTCTTTGGATAGTGATTACCGTTGTAATTGTTATAACTATGCCTGATATGAACCAGTTAGTAAGAGATAAGGGACAAATCACGATATCTGATACGGCACCAAGTGTCGTGGCTCAAGCCATGATCGATGAGATGAGTACAGAGAGTGGAGAAACCTATCAGATTATTGCTGTATTTAACAGTGGTAGTGAAGATAAATTAACTGCTCAACAGAAACAACATATTGAGAATGTCATTGGTCAGCTGAAAGAGAAAGATTCCGAGCTTGGGATAACACAGATTGTGTCTCACATGGATAATGAGCAGACGGAAGCTCAGTTGTTATCTAAGGATCAGACGACGATATTAACACAAATTGCAGTTAACAAGGATCAGGGAACGATCTCAGAAGTAGCAGATCAACTTAAGACCATCGTACATATGGATGATGTGGATACTTATTTAACCGGTACCGGATTAGTGTTAGAAGATTTCTCTCAATCTACACAAGAGGGGGTTAAGAAAACAGAGATTATCGCGATTGTATTTATTATTCTCGTATTGATTCTTGTTTTCCGTTCACCGGTGGTGCCTTTTGTTTCACTTCTTTCAGTCGGAGTATCCTATCTTGTATCGATGGGAATCATTGCACACATGGTGGATAAGTTTAACTATCCATTTTCTAACTTTACACAAGTGTTCTTAGTGGTCATTCTATTTGGAATTGGCACGGATTATAATATTCTCCTCTTCACAAGATTTAAGGAAGAACTAAGTAAGCGAGAGAACGTACTTGATGCTGTAAAAGAAACGTACAAGGCATCTGGAAAAACAGTTTTATACAGTGGCTTAGCTGTATTTATAGGGTTTATGGCACTCCTATTAGCAGAATTCAGACTATATCAAGCAAGTTCAGCCGTAGCTATTGGCGTAGCTGTCCTCCTTCTTGTATTAATGACACTGAATCCATTCTTTATGGCGTTGTTAGGCAAGAAGATGTTTTGGCCACTTAAACGTTTTGAAGGTCATGGGGATAGTAAAATATGGGCATTCTTAGCTAAGACGTCTGTAACAAGGCCTTTAGTATCTCTTCTGTTTGTTGCTATCATATGTATTCCTTTTTTAGTGAAGTACAGTGATTCACTTAGCTATAATGATCTACTGGAAGTAGATAATGGGTACGAGTCCAAGCAAGGGATTAATGTGATCGAAGATCATTATTCATTAGGCTTCTCATCACCTACAGCGCTTGTTATACGATCAGATCAACCTTTAGATAATGCGAAGACTTTACAGGTATTAGATGAATTAGCTGAGACGATTTCTAATGTAGATGGGGTATCGAAAGTATTTACCTCAACTCGTCCAGCAGGTGAGCAAATAAGTGAGTTATATATTAATGACCAGACCAAAGTACTTAATGATGGACTTGGTGACGCCAAAGTTGGTGTTGGTAAAATAAATGAGGGTTTGTCTTCTGCAGAAGACAAATTTAATAAGTCAGAATCAAGTGGTGTTGATAACGTACAGAAACTTATTGATGGTACAACTGAAGTGAAGAACGGTGTCTCTGCTCTGGGGGAAGCACTTAATAAATTAACGAATGGTATGAACGACGGAGCGAAAGGTGCGAAAGAACTAAATGCCGGCTTAGCCTCGATAAACACGAACATGAAAGTTCTATCAAGCTCAACATCTAAATTGCTCGCAGGGTATTCTGAACTTAATGGTGGTTTAGCATCTTTCAGCGAACATTTTAGTAATATCGGTAAAGCGATAGATGGGGCCAGCCAAGGGTATGAACAAATTGAGAAATCTATGACCAACCTGTTGGATACCAACCCTGAACTAAGTGAGAATGTGAATGTCCAGAATTCTCTTAGGATTGCAACGGGTGGGAAACAGCAATTGGAGGAACTATCAACGAAGTTGAGTGATTTAACGAAAAAGTATGATTCAGCGATTGCGTCATTTAAGGCGGCTAATGCTTCTCTTGAACAAGTGGATGCTGGTTATTCTAAAGTACAGGCGGGTGTGAATCAGCTGCATGAAGGTTCAGTTATTTTGAAAGAAGGTATTCAAATAGCTGCAAATGGTTCAAGTGAAATGGCCGATAAGACGCCGCAACTTGAAACAGGATTAACTCAAATCAATGATGGTCAGCAACAGCTATTATCAGGGATTTCTGATTTATCTGACCAGATGGAGACATTACAAACCGGTCTGTCTGAAAGTACGAAAGGACTGGGAGAAGTTAGCGAGGGGTTAATGAATGCTCAAGGCTATTTAAGTGGTCTGAGTGAATCTCAAGCATCAGAAAGGTTCTATATTCCACAAGATGTATTCCAAAGTGATGATTTTCAGAAGGCGTTAGATATGTATATGTCAGATGATCGAACGATCACGCAAATGAATATTATTCTGGATGTGAACCCGTACTCGAAAGAAGCGATGTCTATCGTTAAGACCTTAAAGCAAACCATAGATTCTACTTTAAAAGGTAGTGATTTAAGCGATGCTGAGGTAGCTATCGGTGGGAAGACATCTCAGAATATTGATCTTGAAGAGATATCAGGTAGTGACTTTGCCCGTACCGCAACGATCATGTTGATAGGGATAGGAATTGTCCTTATCGTCCTCACGCGTTCGTTGTTACAACCATTGTTTATCATTGGTTCCATGATTCTAGCGTACTATACTGCGCTTGGGATGAGTGAATTACTAAGTACTAATATATTCAATGTTGATGCTTTGGGTTGGAATGTGCCATTTTTTAGCTTCATAATGATTGTGGCATTAGGTGTAGATTATAGTATCTTCTTGATGATGCGTTATCAAGAGTTGGAAGATGATCCGGCTCAGGCTATTGTGGATGCAGCACGTCATATTGGTGGCGTAGTCATCTCTGCAGCGATTATACTTGGAGGGACATTTGCCTCCTTAATTCCTTCAGGGGTTATGACACTGATTGAAGTAGCGACTACCGTTATTATAGGACTATTGTTACTAAGTTTCGTGATGTTGCCGATATTAATACCAGCGTTAATAGGTTCGGTTGACCGACTAAGTAAATGGCGTGAAAAAACAAAGCAATAGTAATTGTCTTCTAAACCTATCATCTCATTTGAGGTGGTAGGTTTTTGGTTTTTTCACTTTATCGTTGGGTATGAATGACGCCTTACATGTTACATTGTTGCATATTTGACTGAAATGAAGTGCATGATAATTATGACATTTAAAGGAGGTTATGCTAAATGAGTGACCAAGGTACACATGGAAGTAATAAGCAGGATCAAGAGACATTGGGTACTTCTGTTCAAGGGGTAGGAAGCTCGACAGATCCTCGAATGTCCTCGGATGAAGATGCTACAACGCTGACAGACCGTCAGGGTCATCCAATTGATAACAACCAAAGTATGCGTACGGTGGGTAGTCGCGGGCCAACGACGCTAGAGAACTATCACTTTATTGAGAAGATCACTCATTTTGACCGAGAACGTGTTCCTGAACGGGTTGTACATGCACGCGGTGCAGGGGCTCATGGCATATTCGAGGCATACGGGAGGGTTGGAAACGAAGCAATAGCGAAGTATACACGAGCGAATCTTTTTCAAGAGACGGGCAAGGAGACGCCTGTGTTCGTCCGGTTCTCATCCGTTATCCATGGGGGGCACTCGCCAGAGACGCTCCGTGATCCGAGAGGGTTTGCAGTTAAATTTTATACAGAGGAGGGTAACTGGGATCTCGTAGGTAACAACTTGAAAGTGTTTTTTATTCGGGATGCTATCAAATTTCCAGATCTTATTCATGCTTTTAAACCAGATCCAGTGACGAACGTTCAAGATGGTATGCGCATTTTCGATTTTATAATGAATACACCCGAAGCGATGATGATGATTACATTCTTGTTCTCACCTTGGGGCATTCCTGCTAACTTCCGGCAAATGCAAGGTTCGGGAGTCAATACATATAAATGGGTGAATGCAGAAGGTGAAGCTGTTCTGGTCAAGTACCATTGGGAACCTAAACAGGGAATCAAGAATTTAACGCAGCAAGAAGCAGAGGATATTCAAGGGAAGAACTTCAATCATGCGACGCAAGATTTATATGAGGCAATTAAGTCTGGGAATTTCCCAGAATGGGAGCTGTGTGTTCAAATTATGAGTGATGATGAACACCCAGAACTTGATTTCGATCCGCTAGATGACACGAAGCTGTGGCCGACGGATACATTTCCGTTCCTCCCTGTTGGACGTATGGTTCTCAATCGTAATCCGGAGAATTATTTTGCTGAAGTGGAGCAAGTAGCATTTGGTACGGGTGTACTTGTGGATGGACTAGATTTCTCAGATGATAAAATGCTCCAAGGTCGAACCCTTTCGTATTCGGATACGCAAAGATATCGGGTTGGGCCGAATTACTTACAGTTGCCGATCAATGCCCCGAAGAAACATGTTGCTACGAACCAACGTGATGGACAAATGGCATATCGTGTGGATAAAGCGCCTGGTCAGAATCCACATATTAATTATGAGCCTTCAACATTAGGAGGTCTGCATGAAGCGACTAAGACAGGTAAGGAGTATACACCGCATATCGAGGGTAATTTAGTACGCCAAGTCATTGAACGTACGAATGATTTTAAATACGCGGGTGAACAATATAGGGCATTTGAAGACTGGGAACGTGATGATCTTATTCTCAATCTCGTGGGTACACTGAAACCAGCGCCTCAACATATTCAACAAGGAATGACAGATCTGTTCACGAAGTGTGATCCGGATTATGGACGTAGGGTAGCGGAAGGGTTAGGGCTAATGGATGGTATTCAATCAGGTAATTCAAGTGGATTAGATACGGAATTTGGTGCACCCTTAGGAGCGGTTCATACGAAAGAAGGTTTTCAAGAAGCAGAAAGTAAAGGACACTCAGCGGATCCTTATTAATATCGAAATAGATTATAATGTAGTAAAGAGCCTGTCTCCATTCGGATTATACCGAGAAGACAGGCTCTATTTTTGCTTGTCCATATAGTCTCAATATAATAAAGATAGGATTCTCTAAAATTCCCTACAAGTACAAACTTCCCAAAAAAATGGAAATAATGTATAATGGGAGATAGTGAATTTTCTATAATTCCTCATAAAGGAGAACATGCCGTTGTCTATCAAAATTATTAAACCTAATTTATTCATTGGATCCTCAAGGGAATCCATGCGATATGCAAGTGCGATTCAATCGCAAATCGGCAGATTAGTTCAAGTTACACCTTGGTTTGCAGGAACCTTTGGTGCAAATGAGTATACGATGGAATCATTAGAACGTATTTTGGATCAAAGTGATTACGGAATATTTGTATTTTCTCCAGATGACGTTGCACTTATTCGTGGGAAACATGTGTTCATAACAAGAGATAATACGATATTTGAAATGGGTTTATTTTGGGGAAAACTAAGAAGGAATCGTGTATTCTGCATCGTTCCGCAAGAAGTAGAGCAAAGGGAAGATCTCATTAATGACGTCAATATCGCACAATTTCATTTGCTTTCCGATCTTGCGGGTTTAACAATTTTGGAATATGAATGTCGTAATGATCGTAATTATGAAGCAGCGGTAAATTCCGCATGCATAAGAATATTAGATATTATTGAACGTGAGAAGCATTTTATTGATCCATATGTGCTACTGAGACAGAAGGAGGAAGAATTACAACGAAAGCAGAGCATACTTCATTTTTTTTGGGAATTTAATCGTAATGTGACGGTTCCGGAAGATCAGAAATATCACGCATTAAGCGAAGCTGTTCGTAATTCGTTCATCTCTCCAGTCCATTGTCGAGTCACGGGTGCTGCCTTCTGGCAAAAGAAAGGGAATGATGGGATTAGACAAGTTGGAGGAAACGTAGGGAGAGGTCGGTTTTATCCATTTAATGTTCAAGAATTGAATCAAATGTCACAACCCATTTATGTGCTTGATGTATATAATAGTGGTAAGTGGACGTTCTTTAAACACAAGGAAGTTGCGGACGTATATGTGCTATGCTATCCTTTAGGAAGGGAACACGTTCTCTCTGTACACATTTCGGGTGTTGAAATGATACCTGAAGATAATCTGGAAGATATTGTTTCTTTTAATGATGAATTACTTCGTACCATAAGGCATTTAGTTGGAGGGGAACACAATGAATAATAACGACAGCTTTCGTCAATCTCATCAAGATTTACCCGCCAGAGGCCCTTGGGTGGCGAAGGATGAAACAATTAGAAGTATAACACTAGCTAGAGGAAGATCAGTATCCCGAGCCAATCGGATGAGTGCTCGTAAATTTCAAGGGAAAGCACTGTTTATAGGCCCTTCTATTGAAGGAAGCGATAAAGAGTATGTTAAAGTGCTTAGTGGGAATGTAAATGACCACAAACCTTCGTTTGCGTAAATAGATCATATTCGATGAAGCCTGTTGGAATTGCTCAATTGGCTTTTTTTTAGTATCGGAATACATAATCGTTAAGAGAGTGGGGGATTAATTTGACTATCATTGACAATAATGCCGTTGTTCTTTTTCAAGGAGATAGTGTTACGGATTGTGGGAGAGACTATTTAAATAAGGGGAGTTTAGGCACTGGGTATGCTTTTATAACCGCTGCTGAAATGGGGCGTAAATACCCAAATAAGAAAATTGAGTTTCTTAATCGGGGAGTCAGTGGTAATCGTGTTATTGACCTTAATCGCAGATGGGAAGAAGATTGTTTACGTTTGAATCCGACGTGGGTGTCTTTATACATTGGTATAAATGATGTTTGGCGCAGGTATGACGATCATGATCTAACTTCTGTTGAAGAGTTCTATGAAGGTTATCGAAAGTTGATTGAACGAACGAATGAACATACAGATGCCAAATTGATTTTGGTAGAACCATTTTGTTTACCTATACCGGAAGACCGTAAGGCATGGAGAGAAGACTTAGATCCTAAGATGCAAGCGATACGTGAGTTAGCACGTGAATTTCATACGTTATATGTTCCATTAGACGGTTTGTTCGCATCAGTAAGTACACAGATTGATCCAGCACACTGGGCGGAAGATGGTGTACATCCAACACCGGCAGGCCACGCACTCATCGCTAAAGCTTGGTTGGAGGCAGTGCAAGCATAAGAATTGATTATTCATATAAAGTATCATGGCATAATAACATAAATTATTAACTTGAGGAGAGATTGTATACATGAAAAAATTTAAAGTAGCTATTATTGGATGCGGTAACATTTTCCCCATGCATGCAAGTTCAATACAGTTATCTGATGTTGCAGAACTCGTCGCTGTATGTGATAACAAGGAAGATCGGGCTAAACAAGCTGCGGTTAAATACAATTGTAATTTCTATACGAGTTATGAAGACATGTTAGATAAAGAAGAAATTGATGTTGTACATATATGCACGCCACATTATTTACACGCACCGATGACGGCTTACGCGGCAAGCAAGGGCAAACACATACTGACTGAGAAACCTATGAGTATAAGTACAGAAGATGCTCGTGAAATGGTGGAACTATGCGAGAGTAATGGCGTAACACTGGGAGTCATTTTTCAAAACCGCTATAATCCAGGGTCACAGCTGATTAAGAATGCGATTCAAGACGGTAGCCTGGGTTCAGTACTTGGCGCTAAGTGCTCGGTAACGTGGGATCGATCTGACGAATACTACAGCTTAAGTGATTGGAAAGGTACATGGGAGAAGGAGGGTGGCGGTGTTCTGATTGACCAAGCCATTCATACAATGGACCTGATGCGTTGGTTCGTAGGTGAGGAAATTGAATATGTTGATGCTCAAATTGGTAACCGTGCTCATGAAGCTATTGAAGTTGAAGATAGTGTTGAGGGTGTTATGAAATTTAAGAACGGTATATTTGGTGGATTCTTCGCAATCAATTACTACAGCTATGATGCTCCGGTAGAGATTGAGATTCACTGTGCCAAGGGTATTGCTAAGATGGTTGCTGAAAAAGCGACAATAAAATACAACGATGGTACAGAAATTACGAGAGATAAGGATCCAAATGAAGTAGTGGATTATGGCGAAGGTGTGAAAATGTACTGGGGTGTCAGTCATTTGAAACAAATTTCTGATTACTATGAAGCGTTGAAGAATGGACAAGTTCCTTATATTGATGGAAAAGAAGCGCTCAAGACACAGGAAATGATTGCTGGAATTTACCAATCGGGCAAAGAACATAAGCGTATTTATTTGTAATTTAGGAAGGCATGGATCTTAAGTTAAATGTAATAAGCTGTCGCTATTCTAGCGGCAGCTTATTTTTTTTATAAGAAATCAAATCCTTATTCTAGATACCCCTGTAATGGTGGATCAACGGTGTTCTGAGATAAAGTCTTTCTTCCAATCAAATAATCAATAGATACTTGAAGGATGTCGGCTAATTGTGTAAGTGTTTCGAAGTCTGGGTTTCTTCGGCTTTTTTCATAGTGTGACAATGCCCCTCGGCTGATCCCAATAAGTGTAGATAATTCTTCTTGCGTCCATCCTTTCTGCTCTCGCAATTCTGCAATTCGATTCCCAATCTTCAT